>Ga0207713_1001898_pt1 | contig 15844 bp, 15 predicted proteins | sample KBSS64metaG_FD_184404 | JGI IMG/M metagenome (GOLD analysis project Ga0207713, IMG submission 184404) | Switchgrass rhizosphere microbial communities from Kellogg Biological Station, Michigan, USA - KBS S6-4 metaG (SPAdes) (version 2) | ecosystem: Host-associated > Plants > Roots > Rhizosphere >...
AGGACCTGCTGCTGGAGCTGGCGGCGCTGGATCACATCCCGGAATCCTTCAACCTCGCCGAGCTGATCCGCCCGGTGGAGCGCGTGTCCAAGCACATGCCGCTGTCGCGCCTGCTGGAGCAGTTCCGCCAGGGCGGCGCGCACTTCGCGCTGGTCGAGGAAGCCGACGGCAAGGTCATCGGCTACCTGACCATGGAAGACGTGCTGGAAGTGCTGGTCGGCGACATCCAGGACGAACACCGCAAGGCCGAGCGCGGCATCCTCGCCTACCAGCCGGGCAAACTGCTGGTACGGGGCGACACGCCGCTGTTCAAGGTCGAACGCCTTTTGGGGATTGATCTGGACCACGTCGAAGCCGAAACCCTGGCAGGCCTGATCTACGACAGCCTAAAGCGCGTGCCTGAGGAAGAGGAAGTGATGGAAGTCGAAGGGCTGCGCATCATCATCAAGAAGATGAAGGGCCCGAAGATCGTGCTGGCGAAAGTTTTGAAGCTGGATTGATCCCTTCAATTCCCGCCAATCGCGAAATTGGGCAGGCGCTGCACCGGCTGGGCGAACTCATACGGGATCGACTCCAGCGCCAGCCCCACGTTGCGCTGCACCACGAAATGCAGATGCGGCCCGGTGCTGTTGCCGGTATTGCCCGAACGCCCCAGCGGCGTCCCCACGGCCACGCGCTCGCCCTCCTTGACGCTCACCGAACCCTGCTTGAGATGCAGATAGACGCCCATGGTGCCGTCGTCATGCAGAATCCGCACAAAGTTGCCCGATGGGTTGGCGCCGCGCCCTGACTGCCCGTTCTCGGTCTTGATGACCGTGCCGCTGCGCGCTGCGACGATCTGCGTGCCTTCGGGCATCGCGATGTCGATGGCGTAGCGACTCTTTGCGCCAGTGTGGCTGTACTGCCCGTTAGGCCCCTGGCTGATGCGGAACGGCCCGCCCACCCACGGCAGCGGATAGCGGTAGCCAAGGCCTGCGAAAGAGGCGCCGCGCTGGGGATCGCCGACGATGGAACGCAGGCTCGACTTGTAGGCCATGGCCCGGCTGGGGATCTGTGGGCTCAGCGCGATAAGACGCTCGTTGCTGCGGGGGGGAATGGTACGGCGGATGACCTGATCGGCAACCCCGACCACGTTCTTGACGCCCGAAAGCTTGAGCTCCACCTCGACCGGCGCATACAGGTCGTTGCGCACATACAGGCTGTCGACACCCTTGGCTTTCTTGACGTTGAGCCGCACCTGGCTGTCGATACGCTCGACCATGCGCTCTCGCAGCTTCATCACCTGCGCGCCCGGGACGGGTTGATCGGTAAACGAAACCACTCCGTTGGCATCGGTGAAGCGGTAGATGGTGACGGCTGCGGCCGATTGCGCAGCCAGCAACAACACACACACCACCAGCAAGCGCTCTAACATCTGGGTAGGCCTGGCTAAGGGGACGATTGGCGCCCAGCCTAACAGCGAAACCGATAGAAAAGGACTCATCCGTATCAATCGGTGACAGACGAAGCGTCAAGGAATTCGCGTCAGGGGAGAGCGCGAGAAGATCTGCAATTTCTATGCAGGGTAAGGTGCATCTGGACGGGCGGTTGGCACGCAAATCTGAACACAGACCTGTGGGAGCGAATTCATTCGCGAAGCAAGCTTACAGCCGACACATTTATTGCGAATGTACCGGCTTCTCGCGAATGAATTCGCTCCCACAGGTATTCTGTATGCCGGGCCCTCAACGCCACACAGGCGTTACGCAGCGCCGGGCTTCAAGCACCAGGAATGAAATGCTTCTGCGCCGTACCACGGGCAATCAGGCGCGACAGGTAGTCGAGCTTCTGGGTGTCCTGGTCGACGAAGCGGAAGGTCAGCTGCAGCCAGTCGCTGTCTGGCTTCTGCTCGAACGCCGCGATGGCGTGCAGATAACCGTTCAGACGCGCCACTTCAGCGTTCTCGCCCTGCTCAAGGTCCAGTACGGCGCTGTCGAGGATCTGCGGCAAAACCTCACCACGGCGTACCACAAGCGAGGCTTCCTTGAGGGTCAGCGCCTTGATGATGCATTGCTGGATACCACTGGACAGGCGCAACTGGCCCTGGCCACGACCACTCGGCTCAGCAGGGGCCGCCGGCTTGCCCATGGGTTTGACCAACGGCTGCGCAGGCGCAGCGGCTGCGGGTGTCGCGCTGACCACTTCAGGACGGTTGCCGGTCAGCGCGCCCAGCGAGTCGTTGGCGAACGCCGCGTTCACGCGAGCCGGGCCGCTGCTCATCAGGGCCTCCAGCTTGCCGACCTTGTGCAGCGCCTTCTTGACCTTGGTCAGCAGTTGTTCGTTGGTGAACGGCTTGCCGATGAAGTCGGAAACGCCGGCCTGAATGGCCTGGATCACGTTTTCCTTGTCGCCACGGCTGGTCACCATGATGAACGGCATGCCCTTGAGGCTTTCCTGCTGGCGGCACCAGGTCAACAGTTCCAGACCCGACATCTCGGGCATTTCCCAGTCGCACAGCACCAGGTCAAACGCCTCGCGGGCCAGCAGCACCTGGGCTTTGCGGCCATTGACCGCGTCTTCCAGAGTGATGCCCGGAAACGCGTTACGCAAACCTTTCTTCACCAGATCGCGGATGAACGGCGCATCATCCACCACCAACACACTGACTTTACTCATTGACGCTCCTGATGGCGTGTTCACCGCAAATGGCGAGCATATCGCTGGCTAGTGGCCAACTGCCAAATTGTTTGACGGCACCGGGATATTTATTCGCGGGTGACTGGAATAAGCGGCCCCAAAACAGCCGGTTGACCCAAAAAAAAGCCTGGCATCGGCCAGGCGTTTTTTCTCAGGCAATCTTACTTATCGTCAGGCGAGTCCGGAACATTAGGCATTTCGGCAGACAGTCCTTTGACTTCTTCCTGCATGCGCTTGAGGCCCAGGTGACGAACGTCGGTGCCACGCACCAGATAGATCACCAGCTCCGAGATGTTGCGTGCGTGATCGCCGATACGCTCCAGCGAACGCAGCGCCCAGATCACGTTCAGAACGCGGGAGATCGAGCGTGGATCTTCCATCATGTAGGTGACAAGTTCACGCAGGGCGGTCTTGTACTCACGGTCGATGGTCTTGTCGTACTGGGCAACCGACAGCGCCAGGTCCGCGTCGAAGCGAGCGAAAGAGTCCAGGGCATCACGGACCATGCTGCGTACCTGATCGCCGATGTGGCGCACTTCCACGTAGCCGCGTGGCGACTCGCCTTCTTCGCACAGCTGGATGGCGCGGCGGGCAATCTTGGTGGATTCGTCACCGATGCGCTCCAGGTCGATCACCGACTTGGAAATGCTGATGATCAGACGCAGGTCCGAGGCCGCAGGCTGACGACGCGCCAGGATGCGCAGGCACTCTTCGTCGATGTTGCGTTCCATCTGGTTGATGCGGTCGTCGACTTCACGAACGCGCTGGGCCAGGCCCGAGTCGGCGTCGATCAGTGCGGTAACCGCGTCGTTGACCTGCTTCTCGACCAGACCACCCATTTCCAGCAGGTGGCTGCGAACTTCTTCCAGTTCAGCGTTGAACTGCTGGGAGATGTGATGTGTATGGCTGTCTTTGATCATGCTGAGTGTCCGTCCGATTGATTGCGCGGTGGTTCAGGGCTGACGAAACACGTGCTAGCCGTAACGACCGGTTATGTAGTCTTCAGTCTGCTTTTTGGCCGGGTTGGTGAACACCGTATCGGTGTCGCCGTACTCGACCACCTTGCCCATGTACAGAAAAGCGGTGTAATCCGACACACGCGCTGCCTGCTGCATGTTGTGGGTAACGATCACAATGGTGTATTTGGATTTCAGTTCGTAGATCAACTCTTCGACTTTTAACGTCGAAATCGGGTCGAGCGCGGAGCACGGCTCATCGAGCAGCAGTACTTCGGGTTCGACGGCGATAGTGCGGGCAATCACCAGACGTTGCTGCTGACCACCGGAAAGCCCGAGCGCCGACTCGTGCAGGCGGTCCTTGACCTCATCCCACAGTGCCGCGCCACGCAGTGCCCACTCGACAGCCTCATCGAGCGCGCGCTTCTTGTTGATGCCCTGAATCCGCAGTCCGTAGACCACGTTCTCATAGATGGTCTTGGGGAACGGGTTGGGCTTCTGAAACACCATGCCCACCTGACGACGCAGTTCGGCGACGTCTTCGGCGCGGGTGTTGATGTCGCGGCCGTAGAGCTTGATCTCGCCCTGCACCCGGCAGCCGTCCACCAGGTCGTTCATGCGGTTGAAGCTGCGCAGAAGGGTCGACTTGCCACAGCCCGACGGGCCGATGAATGACGTCACCCGCTGCTTGGGAATGTTCAGCGCGATGTCGAACAGCGCCTGTTTTTCACCGTAGAACAGGTTCAGGCCCGGCACTTCCAGGGCGATGTCTTCACGGGCGAGGTCCAGCCCCTGGCGCTTGCGACCCAGGGCCGACATGTTGATGCCGTGGGTGTGGGGATCTTGCTGCATGTCTCACTCCGTTCTTAGCTGCGAGCTGTAAGCCGCAAGCTGCAAGTTTGGTGCAAAAGCGGGGCGGCTCTTTCTTGCCGCTTGAAGCTTGAAGCTTGAAGCTGCGCTAGCCATCTAGCGCCCGGTATTTCTCGCGCAGGCGGTTGCGGATGGTCACGGCCGACAGGTTCAGCAGGGCAATCACCAGCACCAGCAACAGCGCCGTGGCGTAGACCAGCGGCCGGGCCGCTTCGACGTTGGGGCTCTGGAAGCCCACGTCATAGATGTGAAAGCCCAGGTGCATGATTTTCTGGTCAAGGTGCAGATAAGGGTAGTTGCCGTCTACTGGCAGCGACGGGGCGAGCTTGACCACGCCCACCAGCATCAGCGGCGCGACTTCGCCAGCGGCGCGGGCCACGGCCAGGATCAGGCCGGTCATCATCGCGGGGCTGGCCATGGGCAGGACGATTTTCCACAGGGTTTCGGCCTTGGTCGCGCCCAGCGCCAGCGACCCTTCGCGCAGGGTCAACGGAATGCGCGCCAGGCCCTCTTCTGTCGCGACGATCACCACCGGCACTGCGAGCAGCGCCAGGGTGAGTGACGCCCACAGCAAGCCCGGCGTACCAAAGGTGGGCGCAGGCAGTGCTTCGGGGAAGAACAGCCGGTCGAGCGAGCCACCCAGCACATAAACAAAGAAGCCAAGGCCAAACACGCCGTAGACGATGGCCGGCACACCCGCGAGGTTGTTCACCGCAATGCGGATCAGCCGGGTCATCGGGCCCTGGCGGGCGTACTCGCGCAGATAAACCGCCGCCAGCACGCCGAACGGGGTCACGATGACGGCCATTATCAGGGTCATCATCACGGTGCCGAAAATCGCCGGGAAGATCCCGCCTTCGGTGTTGGCTTCCCGCGGATCGTCGCTCAGGAACTCCCACAGTTTGGTGAAATAGAAGCCCAGCTTGGTCGCGACGCCCATGGCGTTGGGCTGGTAGGCATGCACCACCTTGCCGAGGCTGATGACCACCTCTTTGCCGTTGGCATCGCGCGCGGTGAGGCTGTCGCGGTTGAAGTCGGTGTGCAGGGCGAGCAGCCGAGATTCGATTGCCTTGTAGCGGGCATCGTATTCAGCGCGCTCGCTGGCCATGTCGGCCTGAGCCTGGGCGTCCAGCCTGCCGGTGAGCTCAAGCTTTCGGGCCTGCAGGCGCAGACGCTCTATACCGTGGTTGACCGCGCCGATTTCGGTTTTCTCAAGGCCGTTCAGCTCATCGGCGATCTTCTGCACACGCTTGATGCGCTCGTGAAGCTGCGGCCATGCGGCCTCACCCTCGGCCACCACGTGGTCGCCTTCCTTGACGTTCACCAGATAGCCGTAGAAGTTGCCCCACTCGCGGCGCTCAATCGTCATCAGATCGACGGGCTTGCGCTGATCGGTCAGCCAGTCGCCGACGATCCAGTTGAAGTCGCTGCGGTTGATGTCACGGTTGCCGACCTTGAACAGGTCGCGGGTCATGAATTCCGGCCCCTGGTCAGGCACCGGTAGCCCGGCGCTCTTGAGCCGCGCACGGGGCACCTGCTCGGACTGCACCAATTCGCCCACCAGCACATGCCGCTCCTGGCCGGGCACGTCGTACTGTGCGGAGATGACATCGGCGGGCCAGAAATGCCCCAGCCCGCGCACGGCGATCACCGCCAGCAGGCCAATGGTCATGATCACGGCAATGGAAACGGCGCCCGCGCTCATCCACACACCGGGGGCACCGCTTTTGAACCAACTCTTGGGGGAGGTCTTTTTCATCACGTTCTGCCTGCCCTAGAGAGACGAATACTTCTTGCGCAGGCGCTGACGAATCAGCTCTGCCAAGGTGTTCATGACGAAGGTGAACATCAACAGCACCAGCGCCGCCAGGAACAGCACGCGGTAATGGCTGCCGCCCACTTCGGACTCAGGCATCTCCACCGCGACGTTGGCCGCCAGGGTGCGCATGCCTTCGAACAGGTTCATGTCCATGATCGGCGTGTTGCCGGTGGCCATCAGCACGATCATGGTTTCGCCCACCGCACGGCCCATGCCGATCATCAGCGCCGAGAAGATGCCGGGGCTGGCAGTCAGGATGACCACGCGCGTCAGCGTCTGCCAAGGCGTCGCCCCCAGCGCCAGCGAGCCCAGAGTCAGGCTGCGCGGCACGCTGAACACGGCGTCTTCAGCGATGGAGTAGATATTGGGGATCACCGCAAAGCCCATGGCCAGGCCGACCACCAGTGCATTGCGCTGATCGTAGGTAATGCCCAGGTCATTGGTGATCCAGGAGCGCATGTCGCCGCCGAAGAACCAGTTCTCCAGGTGCGAACTCATGCCCAGCGACACCCAGCCCACCAGCAGGATCACCGGGATCAGGATCGCGCTTTCCCAACCGTCGGGCACTCTCAGGCGCAGCGACTGGGGCAGCCGCGACCAGGCAAACCCGGCCAGCAGGATGCCAACGGGTGTGAACAGCAGCAGGCTGAAGATCCCCGGCAGGTGCCCTTCCAGGTACGGCGCCAGGAACAGCCCGGCGAAGAAGCCGAGAATCACCGTTGGCATGGCTTCCATCAGTTCGATCACCGGCTTGACCTTGCGGCGCATGCCCGGGGCCATGAAGTAGGCGGTGTAGATCGCTGCAGCCACCGCCAGCGGTGCTGCCAGCAACATCGCGTAGATCGCGGCCTTGAGCGTGCCGTAGGTCAGCGGCGCCAGGCTCAGCTTGGGCTCGAAGTCGGTGTTGGCCGCCGTGGACTGCCAGATGTACTGCGGCTTGTCGTAGTTTTCATACCAGACCTTGTCCCACAGCGCGCTCCACGAGACTTCCGGGTGCGGGTTGCTCAGGCCCAGCGGCTGCAGCTTGCCGTGCTGCTCGACCAGCACCAGGTTGGCCCTTGGCGACATGGCCATCAGCGCCGGGCCATCAGCCACCTGATCGATCAACAGCGTGCGATGTGCCGTGCTGTGGAACACGCCGAGCTTGCCGGCGGTGTCCATGGCGATAAAACCCTTGCGGCGTTGCTCCGGCACGATCTGCGAGATCGGCGCGCCGTTCATGCTGAAATCGCGGATGTGCTGCAGGCTCATCTCGCCATCGACGTCCCGTGCCATGAACCACTGGGCGATGCCGCCCTTGGAGTTGCCGATCATCAGCGAGATCCCGCCCACCAGCTGGATGCTGGCGGTGATCTCGGCGTTGGCATCTTCCAGAAGCTTGTAGCGACCGTTGAGGGTGCGGTCGCGCAGATCGAACACGTCCGCCTGGGCGCGACCATTGATGACGTACAGCCATTGCTGGCGCGGGTCGACGTAGATCGCCTTCACCGTCGCGGACAACTGCGGCAGATCGATGCGGCCCTGATCGTTTGTGGTCTCGCCGGTCATCAGGTTTTCAGTCTGGCTGACCGAGACCACATGCAGCTGAGTTCCGGTGGAACCGGCGACGATCAGCGTGGAGTCGCCCGCATTGAGGCTGACATGCTCCACTGCCCGGCCTTCCTCATCCAGCACCAGTGGGCTTTCGCCGTACGGATAGGTGATGGCAGGGGTGATGGTTTTCTTGTTGTCCGGGTAGCTGATCGGGTAGGCGTGCTTGAACACCAGCACCTGGCCGTTGGACAGGCCGACAGCGATCACGGGTTTGCCGGGTTGGTCCTTGGCGACCGACGTCACATGGGCGCCAGCGGGCACCGGCAGGCTGACGCGAGACAGCTCGGAGCCGTCCTTGATAAGGAAGAATATCGCCTGGCCGTTGTCGGACACGCGCATGCCGACCTCGTTCTGCTCCTCGATGGCGAACACCATGGGATTGCCGGCATCCTGCAGCCAGGCAGGGGTCAGCGCCGGCTGGGTGGTCAGCTTCGCACCCTGGAACAGCGGCACCACGACGTAGGCCAGGTAGAAGAAAATCAGAGTGATCGCGGCCAGCACGGCAAGCCCGCCCACCAGCACGTACCAGCGCGTGAGCCGGTCCTTGAGCGCACGAATACGACGCTTGCGTTGTAGCTGCGGCGTATTGAAATCAATGCGCTCGGGCGGAGACTTATCGGTCATCGATGAATTGGCCAAATCATTCATGCGCACACCCTAGTCACTGCACATGACAAATACATGACAGCGTGGTGACGCAAAAAAGCCCGCCGCCCCGAGAATCGTGGCAACGGACTGCTCATTTTTCGCGAGCCTCGTTCCATAAGGCCTTTTCGTTTTTCTGGCGGGACGACTGCCACCCCGCACCCGGGATGCACTTTTTATAACGGCAGGACGGCTCTGCGTGCCACCCCCGTTGTTAAAGCCCCAGATCAGCCAAGGCCTTGCTGGCAACCTTGGCTGGAAGTGGAATGTACCCGTCTTTGATGACAACTTCCTGACCTTGTTTGGACAGAATCAGTTTCACGAACTCGGCCTCAAGGGGATTTAGCGGCTTGTTCGGCGCCTTGTTGACGTACACATAAAGGAAGCGCGCCAGCGGATAGGTGCCGTTCAGAGCGTTCACTTCGTTGTCTTCGACGAATTCCCCGCCTTCCTTCTTCGCCAGCGGCACCGTGCGCACGCTGGACGTTTTATAACCAATGCCGGAATAACCGATGCCGTTCAGCGAGCTGCTGATGGAGCTGACCACCGAGGCCGAGCCCGGTTGTTCATTGACGTTGGCCTTGAAGTCGCCCTTGCACAGGGCCTCTTCCTTGAAATAACCGTAGGTGCCCGACACCGAATTGCGGCCAAACAGCTGGATGGTCTTGCCCGCCAGGTCACCTGCTATACCCACGTCGCCCCAGGTCTTGGCATCGGCCTTGGCGCCGCACAGGCGCGTGGCGGAGAAAATCGCATCGACCTGCTGCAACGTCAGGCCCTTGATCGGGTTGTCCTTGTGCACGAACACGGCCAGCGCATCCACCGCCACGGGAATCGCAGTGGGCTTGTAGCCGTACTTCTGCTCGAACGCCGACAACTCGCCGTCCTTCATCTTGCGGCTCATCGGGCCCAGGGTTGCGGTGCCTTCGGTCAGCGCCGGTGGCGCTGTAGAGGAGCCGGCCGCCTGAATCTGGATGTTTACCGCGGGGTATTCCTTTTTGTAGGCCTCGGCCCACAGGGTCATCAGGTTGGCCAACGTGTCGGAGCCAACACTTGAGAGGTTGCCCGATACACCGCTGGTTTTAACGTAAGGCTTGATCGCCGGATCGACCGCAGCAACGGCCTGGACAGCGGGTACGCTGACGGCTACCAGGGTGAATGCGGTTATCAAACGCTTGAATGTCATGCCTGGCTCCTGGCGAGGAAAGAGTGTCGGCCGGGATGAATGATGGCCATGTGACTACTCTATGTCCGAATTGTGACAATGAAATGAAAGGCCGCGCCTCTTTTGAAGGAACGGCCTTAAACGGAGCCTTGAATTTGCTACAGGATATTGCTCAGCCTGGTGGCTGAATCAAGCCACCTTCTTCTTGAGCAGAAACAGCCCGATCCCCATTCCCAGCCCACACAGGATCGCCACATACCAGGCCGGCCCCATCGGGTTGGCCTTGAGCATCAGCGTCACGACCATTGGTGTCAGGCCGCCGAAGATGGCGTACGCCAGGTTGTAGGAAAACGACAGCCCGGAGAAACGCACCACTGGCGGGAACGCCTTGACCATCACGAACGGCACGGCGCCGATGGTGCCGACGAACAGGCCGGTCAGCGCATACAGCGGATAAAGCAGGTCCGGATGGGCACCCACGGTGTGGTAGAACGTCCACGACGTAATCAACAGCCCAAACGAGCCGATCAGGAACACCAGGCCTGCGCCGAAGCGGTCTGCCAGGGCACCTGCACCGATGCAACCCAGGCTGAGCATGACGATGGCCAGGCTGTTGGCCTTGAGGGTGTCCGCGGGTGCGAAACCGTAGCTGGTTTGCAGCAGGGTCGGGGTCATGAGAATGACCACCACCACGCCTGCCGACAGCAGCCAGGTCAGCAACATCGACAGCACCACGGCGCCGCGATGATCGCGCAGCACGGCCTTGAGCGGTACTTCCTCGGCCAGGGCCTTGCGTTGTTGCAGCTCGGCGAAGACCGGCGTCTCATGCAGCCAGCGGCGCAAGTACACCGACATCAGGCCAAACACCCCACCCAGCAGGAAAGGAATGCGCCAGGCGTAGTCCGAAACCTCGGCCGGTGTGTAAATGCTGTTGATCCAGGTGGCGACCAGCGAGCCGAGCAGGATGCCTGCGGTCAAACCCGAAGTGAGCGTGCCACAAGCGTAACCGACGTTACGTGCGGGAACGTGCTCGGAAACGAATACCCACGCCCCTGGCACTTCGCCACCAATGGCAGCACCCTGAATGACGCGCATCAGCAGCAACAAAAGCGGCGCCCAGATGCCAATCTGCGCATAAGTGGGCAGCAGGCCCATGATGAGTGTCGGCACGGCCATCAGAAAGATGCTCAGGGTGAACATTTTCTTGCGACCCAGCAGGTCACCAAAGTGCGCCATCACGATGCCGCCCAGCGGGCGAGCCAGATACCCGGCGGCAAAAATGCCAAACGTTTGCATCAGGCGCAGCCATTCAGGCATGTCCACGGGGAAGAACAGCTTGCCGACCACGGCTGCGAAGAACACGAAGATGATGAAATCGTAGAATTCCAGCGCGCCGCCCAGGGCAGACAGCGACAGGGTTTTGTAATCGTTGCGGGTCAGTGGGCGCGAAGGTTGCGCGGCACTTGAAGACACAGAGGACATGACAATGGCTTCTCTTTTGAGGCTTTCTTGGGACAAAAAATCAACAGCGAGGCAGCCGTGGGTAACGGTGCTACACGCGATTTATCGTCTCGAAGAGGTAATCGGGCATCAAAATTGCGTGCCAATAACGGCGTAGTGCGCCAAATCGGTCCGGCACGATAGCAAATTGCGCGCGAATGCACATGGATTGCAACGAGAAGCCGCCACAATGGAAACCCGGCGGTCGTCTCGTGACGTATGGACCGATATACTTGTCGGCCGCGACTCAACCGGTCATTCGAGGGAATTTGTGCGAAGTCATTTAGCCAAGTCGATTTCGCAGAAACTCCCTTTTAAATGTAATTGATGACTATAAGAGTCGTTCAGGACGCGTGAGAACCCATGGCGTTCCCACATTTCCTGACTGGGTGAGAGGCACCCGACAGATGATAGAGCTCGAACAGGAAGACCCGATCCCGCAAGGTGATCTGGCGTTGCAGATCACCGCACTCCCCCGCGAAACCAACGGCTTTGGCGATATCTTCGGCGGCTGGCTGGTCGCACAGATGGACCTGGCCGGCACTGCCATGGCAAGCAAAGTGGCGGGCGGGCGCGTAGCGACCGTGGCCATCGACCGCATGGCGTTTCTGGTACCAGTGGCGGTGGGCGCTCAACTGTCCTTCTACACCCAGACCCTGGAAATCGGCCGCAGCTCGATCCGCATGATGGTCGAAGTGTGGAGCGACGACCCGCTGTCCAGCGAATGGCGCAAGGTCACGGAAGCCGTGTTTGTATTCGTCGCCATCGACGGCAGCGGGCGTACCCGCTCGGTCCCGGCACGGCGCTAAGCGCAGGGCAGGCGTCAACGCACTTGGCATCGGGCGGTAAACTCATCAAGCTTGGCAGAGTCTGATTCAGTCACTGTCCTTTGAGTGAGTACCCCTATGCCTACGCCAGAAGTCGAATCCATCCAGCTCGGTGAGCTTAATTGCTGGCGCATCCGCCACGGCCAGGCCGAACTGGTGGTCGCCCAGCAGGGTGCGCACATCATCAGCTATCAGATTGACGGCGACGAGCCGCTGATCTGGTCCAACCCCGGCGCGGTGTTCAAACACGGCAAGGCGATTCGCGGCGGTATGCCGATCTGCTGGCCGTGGTTCGGTAATTTCCAGCGCAACCCGCAAGCCGTGCAGGACATGCGCCAGAGCAGCGAGCCGGCCAACGCCCACGGTGAAGTGCGCGCCATCGACTGGGAGTTGATGGGCATGGGCGAAGACGGCGATGCGCTCATCGTCGAGTTCATTCAGCCCAAGGCCGAAGGTCATTTGCCCGGCTGGCCACACACGGTTGGCGTGAAGCTGCAGATCCGCATGGACGCCGCGCTGAACGTCAGCCTGGCCAGCTTCAACGCAGGCCCGGAAAACGTCACCATCAGCCAGGCGCTGCACAGCTATTTCGCGGTCAGCGACGTGCGCCAGGTCAGCATCGAAGGTCTGGATGGAGTGAGCTATCTGAACACCCTCGAGAGCTGGGACATACCGCAGGTGCAGGCCGGGGACATCACCTTCACCGGCGAGACCGACCGGATCTACCAGGGCACTCCGGACCTGGTTTCCATCGTCGACCCTGCGTGGAAGCGCCGGATCCAGATCCAGACCCTTGGCTCGAAGTCATCGGTGGTGTGGAACCCATGGATCGAGAAGACCAAGACCTTCAGCGACATGCAGGCCGATGGCTGGCAGAGCATGGTGTGCGTCGAAACGGCAAACGTGATGAGCGACGTCGTCACCCTCAAGGCCGGTGACATGCACGTGATGGGCGTGAGCATCCGGGCCGAGCCGCTGGACGTCAATTAAAGCCCGCAAGCACCTGTGGGAGCGAGCTTGCTCGCGAAGAGGGCGGCACATCCGGAACATTTCCGGGGTTCCTTACGCCGCCTTCGCGAGCAAGCTCGCTCCCACAGTATTTATGTGAGCCAGAAGGTCCGTGATCGCAGGCATGGTCGCGCTTACAAATCCGCTTCAGTCACCACTCTCACCTTCGACGCATCCAGCGCATACGCCGCATCGGCCAGATCCTGGTTGACCGTCTCTATCTTCAGCGCGCCGATGACCCACAACGGCGTGTAGATATCGTCGATCTTCAGACCCTTGGGATAGCGCACCAACACCAGTTGATTGGGCGGCGGTGGCGGTACGTGGATGCAGGCGCCCGGGTAAGGCACCAGGAAGAACAGCGTGCTGTGGCCCTTGGCATCGGTTTCCAGCGGCACCGGGTACCCGCCCAGGCGAATGGTCTTGTTGTTCATGGCCGCGACGGTCTTGGTCGAGTACATCACGGCGGGCAAGCCCTTGCTCTGCTTCAGGCCACCCTTGGCATCAAACGTCCCCTTGGCTTCCGGGGAGTTGTGATCGATCTCGGGCATGGCTTCGAGGGCTTTCTGGTCCGACTTGGGCATCAGCTCCAGCCAGTCGGTTTCAGGGGGTTCGGCGGCGCTTGCCAGTGCGCAGACCAGCAGCAAGGGGATAAGGAGAAGACGACGCATCGATACGCTCGGCAAGGGGGATTCAAGTGCCGCGCATTCTAGCCCTCTGCGCGCTGATAGCGCAGAGGGCTAGAACCGATTTCATTTCTTTTTGATCATGCCGTAGATGACCAGCAGCACGACCGCACCGACCAGAGCCCCCAGGAAACCGGCGCCCTCGCCTGCCTGATAGATACCCAGTGCCTGACCGCCGTAGGTCGCGACCAGTGAGCCTGCGATACCCAGGATGATGGTCATGATCCAGCCCATGCTGTCGTCGCCGGGTTTCAGAAAACGAGCCAGCAGCCCCACGATCAGGCCGATGAAGATGGTTCCGATGATGCCCATGCCATTTCCCTCTGTTTGAATGAACATGCCAAAGCCTAGTCGGCAATCGGCAACACGCTATGAGAGGGGTTGGGGGGATGAATGGTTCAACACGATCGGTGAAGATCCCTGTAGCAGTCCGGCTTGCCGGCGGCGGCGATTCCGATGACGCCACCGCCGGCAAGCCGGACTGCTACAGGGTCAAACAGACGTGATCAGTTCTTGATCAGCGCTTCGACGAGCTTGACCTGGCGATCCAGCGTTGCGCGGTCTTTGCTGCGCACGGTGGCATGACCCACTTTGCGACCGACCTTGAACGCCTTGCCATAGTGATGCAGGTGGCAGTCATCGACCGCGATGACCTTGTCCACGGCCGGCACTTCGCCGATGAAGTTGAGCATCGCGCTCTCGCCCACTTTGGCCGTCGAACCCAGCGGCAGGCCGGCAACGGCGCGCAGGTGGTTTTCGAACTGGCTGCACTCGGCGCCTTCGGTCGTCCAGTGCCCGGAGTTGTGCACACGCGGGGCAATTTCGTTGGCTTTCAGGCCGCCGTCAACTTCGAAGAACTCGAACGCCATTACACCCACGTAATCCAGCTGCTTGAGCACACGACCCGAGTAATCCTCGGCCAGCGCCTGCAACGGGTGGTCGGTGCTGGCGATGGACAGGCGCAGGATGCCGCTGTCATGGGTGTTGTGCACCAGAGGGTAGAAGCGGGTTTCGCCATCGCGGGCACGCACGGCGATCAGCGAGACTTCGCCGGTGAACGGCACGAAGCCTTCCAGCAGGCAAGGCACGCTGCCCAGCTCAGCGAAGGTATCGACCACATCTTCAGGCTTGCGCAGGACTTTCTGGCCCTTGCCGTCATAACCCAGGGTGCGGGTTTTCAGCACCGCAGGCAGGCCGATGCTGGCGACTGCCGCGTCCAGGTCGGCCTGGGACTGGATGTCGGCGAACGCAGGCGTCGGGATGCCCAGGTCCTTGAACATGCTCTTCTCGAACCAGCGGTCACGGGCGATGCGCAGGGCTTCGGCGCTCGGATAGACCGGCACGAACTGCGACAGGAACGCCACGGTTTCAGCAGGCACGCTTTCGAATTCGAAGGTCACCAGGTCCACTTCGTCAGCCAGCTGGCGCAAGTGGTCCTGATCGCCGTAATCGGCACACAGATGCTCGCCCAGCGCCGCCGCGCAAGCGTCTGGCGCAGGGTCCAGGAAGGCGAAGTTCATACCCAGCGGGGTGCCCGCCAGTGCCAACATGCGACCCAGCTGGCCGCCACCGATTACGCCGATCTTCATGAAAACTCAGGCCTCGCGTGGGTCTGGATTGTCCAGAACGCTGTCTGTCTGCTCAGTGCGGAATTTTTTCAGCACTGCATGGAATTGCGGGTGCTTGGCGCCCAGGATGCTGGCCGACAGCAGCGCTGCGTTGATTGCACCGGCCTTGCCGATCGCCAGTGTGGCAACCGGAATGCCCGCTGGCATCTGCACGATGGACAGCAGCGAATCGACACCCGACAGCATCGAGGATTGCACAGGCACACCCAGCACCGGCAGGTGAGTCTTGGCGGCGCACATGCCCGGCAGGTGAGCAGCACCGCCAGCACCGGCGATAATCACCTCGATGCCACGGCCTTCAGCCTCTTCAGCGTACTGGAACAGCAAATCCGGAGTGCGGTGGGCCGAAACCACTTTGACTTCGTACGGAATGCCGAGCTTTTCCAGCATATCGGCGGTGTGGCTAAGGGTGGACCAATCGGACTTGGAGCCCATGATCACGCCAACCAGTGCGCTCATCGTCGTGCCTCT
>Ga0207713_1001903_pt1 | contig 15816 bp, 17 predicted proteins | sample KBSS64metaG_FD_184404 | JGI IMG/M metagenome (GOLD analysis project Ga0207713, IMG submission 184404) | Switchgrass rhizosphere microbial communities from Kellogg Biological Station, Michigan, USA - KBS S6-4 metaG (SPAdes) (version 2) | ecosystem: Host-associated > Plants > Roots > Rhizosphere >...
CGCCAGCGCCGGTATCGATAGCCTGAGTGCCGAGATCCACACCATTGGCGATGTGCTGGCGGTGATCAAGAGCGTGGCCGAGCAGACCAACCTGCTGGCGCTCAACGCAGCCATCGAAGCGGCCCGGGCGGGTGAGCAGGGGCGTGGTTTTGCGGTGGTGGCGGACGAGGTACGGGCGCTGGCCCGGCGTACCCGGCAGTCGACCGAGGAAATCGAACGGCTGGTGGCCAGCCTGCGTGGCAATGCCCAGCAGTCGGTGGCGCAGATCCGTGGCAGTACCGAGCTGGTGCGCCTGGCTGTGGCCGATGCGCTGCAGACTGAAAGCGCGCTGGGCAGCATCGCCGTGGCGGTGTCGTTGATCCAACAGATGAACCAGCAGATTGCCGCGGCGGCCGAGCAGCAGAGTTCGGTGGCCGAGGAAATCAGCCGCAGCGTGACGCAGATCCGTGGCAGCGCCGATCAGGCGTCGCTGGCGATGCAGGACAATGCCCGCTCCAGTATCGAGCTGGCGCAGCTGGGCAGTGACCTCAAAGGCATGGTCGGCCACTTCAGGCTGTGATTGCCTGTACCGGCCTCTTCGCGGGCAAGCCCGCTCCCACAGAGAGGGTGCAGGCCGTGAGCGTGGCACTGGACCTGTGGGAGCGGGCTTGCCCGCGAAGAGGCCGGTACAGGCAGCAGAAAAACTTCAGCCCTTGCGCGGATTGAGGATCAGCAAGGTCAATACCCCCGCCACGATTCCCCAGAACGCCGAGCCGATCGAGAACAGGGTGAACCCCGAAGCCGTCACCATGAAGGTGATCAGCGCTGCCTCACGCTCCCGTGCCTCGCTCATGGCCACGGTCAGCCCGTTCATGATCGAACCGAACAGCGCCAGCGCCGCAATCGACAGCACCAGCTCCTTTGGCAGCGCCGCAAACAAGGCCGCCAGGGTGGCGCCGAACGTGCCGGCAATGCCATAGAAAATCCCGCACCACACTGCCGCGGTATAGCGTTTGCCCGGGTCTTCATGGGCATGCGGCCCGGTGCAGATCGCCGCGCTGATCGCCGCCAGGTTGACTCCGTGCGAGCCGAACGGTGCCAGCAGCAGCGAGGCGAACCCAGTCGCCGAAATCAGCGGCGAAGCCGGCACCTGGTAACCGTCGGCACGCAGCACGGCCACGCCAGGCATGTTCTGCGAGGTCATGGCCACCACGAACAGCGGGATGCCGATACTGATGGTCGCGGCCAGCGAGAAGCTTGGCGTGGTCCACACTGGGGTGGCCACCTCCAGCTTGAAGCCGCTGAAGTCCAGCAGGCCGAGCGCGCCAGACAGTGCCGTGCCCACCAGCAATGCTGCCAGCACGCAGTAGCGCGGCGACAGGCGCTTGACCAGCAGATAGCTGAAGAACATACCCAGTACCAGCAGTGTGCGGTGCTGGGCGGCAACGAAGATTTCGCTGCCGATCTTGAACAGGATCCCGGCCAGCAAGGCCGAGGCCAGCGACGCCGGGATGCGCTTGACCAGGCGCTCGAAGCTGCCGGTCAGGCCGCAGATCACCACCAGCAGCGCACAGGTAATGTAGGCACCAATGGCTTCGCCGTAGCTGACCCCGCCAAGGCTGGTGATCAGCAGCGCCGCACCGGGCGTCGACCAGGCCACGGTGATCGGCGTGCGGTAGCGCAGCGACAGGCCGATGCTGCACACCGCCATGCCGATCGACAGCGCCCAGATCCACGAAGAGATCTGCGCGCTGGTCAAGCCGGCCGCCTGGCCAGCCTGGAACATCAGCACCAGCGAGCTGGTGTAGCCGGTGAGCATGGCGATGAAGCCGGCGACCACCGCCGACGGGGAGCTGTCTGCCAGGGGCCGCAGGCGTGCGGAGGTGGCATCGGTCATTGGGTTGGGTCCTTGTCCATGTGTAAGCAGTTTTTTCAGACTAACGCGGCCCGGATTGATCTTTGCCATACAGCAGGCATTGCTTTTAGCCGTACAGTCGCCAACTATTGGGCAAGTTTGCGCAACTGCATGGGAGGGGAGGGGCAATGTTCAAGGTGTATGGTGACTACCAGTCGGGCAATTGCTACAAGGTCAAGCTGATGCTCAGCCTGCTCGACCGCCCGTATGAGTGGCAGGCGGTGGATATCCTCAAGGGCGAGACCGAAACGCCAGAGTTTCTGGCCATGAACCCCAACGGCAAGGTGCCGGTGCTCAAGCTCGAGGACGGTACCTGCCTGTGGGAATCGAACGCCATCCTCAACTACCTGGCCGATGGCAGCGAATTCCTGCCCAGCGAGCCGCGCCTGCGAACCCAGGTGTTGCAGTGGCAGTTCTTCGAGCAGTACAGCCATGAGCCCTACATTGCCGTGGCGCGGTTCATCCAGTTCTACCTGGGGCTGCCGGACGAGCGCGTGGAGGAATACCGCAAGCTGCACAAGGGCGGTTACAAGGCGTTGAAGGTGATGGAGCGGCAGTTGCAGATGACGCCGTACCTGGTCGGTGACCAGTACTCGATCGCCGATGTGGCGTTGTATGCCTACACCCATGTGGCGCATCAGGGTGGTTTCGACCTGGCTGACTACCCGGCAGTGCGCGAGTGGTTGGCACGGGTGGCCAGCCATCCGCGGCATGTGCCGATGGTCGAGTAAGCTGGCGCCACTGTTGTAGGAGCGGCCTTGTGTCGCGAAAGGGCTGCGCAGCAGCCCCATGATGTCGGCGATACAACTGACATTGCCTGGGCCGCTGCGCGGCCCTTTCGCGACACAAGGCCGCTCCTACAAAGACCGCGCAGGGGCTGGCTTACGCGAAGCGCTTGTCCAGATAGGCAATGATGGCTTTGGATTCATACATCCAGGTCACCTTGCCCTGTTCCTCGATGCGCAAGCACGGCACTTTCACCCGGCCGCCACCTTCGAGCAGCGCCTGGCGATGCACGTCGTCGTTCTTGGCATCGCGCAACGCCACCGGCACGTTCAAGCGGTGCAGGGTACGGCGGGTCTTCACACAGAACGGGCAGGCATGGAACTGGTACAGCGCGAGGCCCTTGGCCTCTTGCTCGACACGCGCCTGGGCGGACGCATCACGCTTCTGCTTGGCCGGGCGGCTGATCCAGTCGCCGAAAACGATGAGTTGGCCGAGGCCGACCCGCAGGGCTTTGACGATCATGGGCTACTCCTGAAATGAAAAAGCCGACCCCTGGGGGCCGGCTCGGGATAGGCGCCGATCACTTGATCAGGCTGAGGAACTCACCGCGAGTGGAGGCGTTCTCGCGGAACTCACCCAGCATCACCGAAGTGAGCATGGTCGAATTCTGCTTTTCCACGCCGCGCATCATCATGCACATGTGCTTGGCTTCGATGACCACCGCCACGCCTGCGGCGCCAGTCACCTGCTGCACGGCCTCGGCGATCTGGCGGCTGAGGTTTTCCTGGATCTGCAGGCGGCGGGCGAACATGTCGACGATGCGCGCGACCTTCGACAGGCCCAGGACCTTGCCCTTGGGCAGGTAGGCCACGTGGGCCTTGCCGATGAAAGGCAGCATGTGGTGTTCGCACATCGAGTACAGCTCGATGTCCCGGACCAGCACCATCTCACTGTTGTCGGAGGTGAACAGCGCGCCGTTGGTGACTTCTTCCAGCGTCTGCTCGTAACCGCGGCAAAGGTACTTCATGGCCTTTGCAGCCCGCTTGGGCGTGTCGAGCAGGCCCTCACGGGAGACGTCCTCGCCAAGTTGGCTGAGGATCTCGGTGTAGTTCTGTTCCAGGGACATGTATCTACCTGTGGGAAAAATCGCAAAAATGAAGGGTACGGCGGCGCGGGCGGCGCTGCAAGCACGGCGTTACTCGTCGCGGCCTTCCATCATGGTTCGCTTGAGCATCACATATACCGCGCCGGTGCCACCATGGCGGGCCTGGCACGAGGTGAAACCGAGCACTTGCGGGTGCTGGCGCAGCCAGGTGTTGACGTGGCTCTTGATCATCGGGCGCTTGCCATCCAGGCGTGCAGCCTTGCCATGGGTCACCCGTACGCAGCGTACTTCGAGCTTGGTGGCTTCGGCGATGAAGGCCCACAGGGTTTCACGGGCCTTCTCCACGCTCATGCCATGCAGGTCGAGGCTGCCCTCGAAGGCGATCTGGCCGAGCTTGAGCTTGCGGATCTGGCTTTCCTGCACGCCATCGCGGCGCCACATCAGTTCGTCTTCGGCACCGACGTCGATGACGAACTGGTCGGACAGGCCGTCGATCACCAGGGCCTGGTCGCTGCGGATAGTCGCCGCCTGGCGCAGGCCGGCCAGCTGCTTGCGGTCAGTTTTCGGCTTGCCCACATCGGCGCGGTCGTGCTTGATCGGCTTGACGCCGCGCACTTCGGCACTGAACAGGGAAAAATCGTCGTCTTGCATGCTGCCTCCACGTGGGCGGCATAGTTTACGCGATCAACCCCGTGTCGTCAGTACCGGCCTCTTCGCGGGTGAACCCGCTCCACAGGTACAGCACCACGGTCAAGGGTTGCGCGGTCCCTGTGGGAGCGGGTTTACCCGCGAAGAGGCCATCAGCACAAACCGCTAATCGTGCTTTTTCATCAGGTGCGGCGACAGGTTGAGTTCGCGCCCACGACGCAGGCGAATGCGGCTGCGCCGCCAGAAGCGCACGCCAAGGTACAGCAGCAACAGCCCGACCCCGGCCAGGATACTGGCCAGCGGGCGGTTGGCATTGAGTTCGGCCAGGGCGGTGTAGTTGCCGAGCAGCCCGGCGATGCCGGCCATGGCCAGCAACACGCCGAACGTGGCGATCAGGGCCGACAGGCCGGCGGCAATGCGCGCACCCCAGTTACGCGGTTCCCGCGGGCGCAGACGCTTGGCGTCGAAACTGCCTTTGAGCTTCATTCCAGTTTCCTCTGTGGACATCCGGAATTCGACCTGGGCCCGGCCCTCGGGTTCCGCCCGGCTGCCGGGCGGTCATCGCAACGTCAGCTCAGATCAGGCTGGCGGTAGGGGCGACACAGGCGAAGTTGTCGGCCATCACGGCCATTTCACACGCGTGGATCTGCGCGGCGGGGATCACCTGATCCTTGAGCGCCAGGTCGCGTGTCGCCGAGGCGTCTTCCACCAGGGTGCAACGATAACCATAGTCCTTGGCGCGGCGCACGGTGGTGCTGACGCTGGAATGGCTCATGAAGCCGCACACGATCAGGTCCAGATGCCCTAGCTCTTGCAGGGTGTCGTGCAGCTTGGTGTTCTTGAAGGCGTTGGGCATGCGCTTTTCGATGATGATTTCACCTTCGCGCGGCTCAAGGCCCGGGATGAACTGGCCGGCCGGGCCCTGCGGGTCGAAGCGCCCGCCAACGGTACCGAGGTGGCGAACATGGATGATCGGACGGCCGGCCTTGCGGGCGGCGTCGAGCAACCGGGCGATGTTGGCCACGGCCTCGTCCATGCCCGACAGTTGCAGAGGACCGCTCAGGTATTCCTTCTGCGCATCAATGATGATCAGGCTGGCTTGGCTCAGCTTGGCCGGCGGATAGTCGCGGCCAGTGAGGCGGAACATCGTGGTTGGAACGGACATCAAGGGCTCCTTCGGTAGGGCTTTTGTATACCTATTCTCCCTTGCCTTGGCGCCAATGGGAATGGTTGACATCGCAAGCGGCGTGGTTACTGGCCTGTGGCGTGCCGCTGGGGCATCGCGGCGAACAAATGTGCGGGTTGGGCTGTTAGACTTTTGTACGGTCTGAATAGGAGTACCCCGTGATCACATCTCGTCTGCGCACGTTGCGCGACCATATCCGCTGGGCGGTCAGCCGCTTCCATGAGCACGAGCTGTTCTTCGGCCACGGTGCCGACAATGCCTGGGACGAAGCCCGCCTGCTGGTGCTGGGCGCCGTGCACCTGCCATGGGAAATCGCCGACAGCTACCTGGACTGCCAGCTCGAGGACGACGAGCGGGTACGCCTGCAGCACCTGCTCAAGCGCCGCATCGAAGACCGCGTACCCACTGCCTACCTGCTGGGTGAGGCCTGGTTCTGCGGCATGTCGTTCATCGTCGACGAGCGCGTGCTGGTGCCCCGTTCGCCAATCGGCGAGCTGATCGAAAAACGCTTCGAGCCGTGGCTGGCAGCGGAGCCGGCCCGTATCCTCGACCTGTGCACCGGCTCTGGCTGCATCGGCATCGTGGCTGCCGAAGTGTTCCCTGAGGCCGAGGTGGTGCTGGCCGACCTGTCGTTCGACGCGTTGGAGGTGGCCAACCAGAACATCGAGCGCCACGGCCTCGACGAGCGCGTGTTCACCGTGCAGGGTGACGGCTTCGCCGGCCTGCCGGGGCAGCGATTCGACCTGATCCTGTCCAACCCGCCGTATGTCGATGCCGAGGACTTCGGCGACATGCCGGCCGAGTATCACCACGAGCCGGAAATGGGCCTGGCCTGTGGCAACGACGGCCTGGACCTGGTACGGCGGATGCTGGCCGAGGCGGGTGATCACCTGACCGAGAAGGGCCTGCTGATCGTCGAGGTCGGCAACAGCCAGGTGCATGTCGAGGCGCTGTACCCGGAAGTGGACTTCGCCTGGCTGGAGTTCGAGCGCGGCGGGCACGGTGTGTTCATGCTCACCGCCGAGCAGTGCCGTCAGCACCAGGAACTGTTCAAGGCTCGCGTCTGACGTGGGCTCGCTGGGGCTGCTTCGCAGCCCTTTCGCGACACAAGGCCGCTCCTACAGATGTGCGCGTGCCCTGTAGGACGCGAAAGGGCCGCAAAGCGGCCCCGGATCCTTACCGGGTAGCGATCCAGATCAGCAACCCGGCCTGGAACACGGCAAACGCCACCAGGCAGGTGATGGTAAAGCGCAACCCGCTGTCTTCACGCCGGTACTTGGCCACCCGCTCATCGCGCTCGCGCAGCTGGCCCTCTTTTTCCAGCAGTTGCTGCTCGGCCTGCTGCAGCATGCCCGCCGCATCGAGCATGCTCACCTGCTGTACCTTTTCGCTGTTCCAGCCGGCCTTGAGCTGGCTCACCGTGGTGTCGAGCGTACGGCCCTTGAGGTGCTGCGGGTCGGCGTATTCCACTTCCAGGCCTGTGGCGGTGATGAAGCGGTCGCGGCGCAGGCGGGTGTCTTCGTTCAGCGCATCCTTGTTCGGCAGCGCCATGCCTTCGACCCGGTAGTTCGACCAGCGGCGCTGCAGCCACTGCACGGCCTGGCCCAGCATGAAGCGGCCGACGCCGCGGTTCAGCGGCTCCAGCTGCAGGCCGCTGTCGCTGCCGAGGGTCACCAGGCGCTCGGCGTGATCCACCCGCACATCCAGCTGGTTCTGCTCCTTGCGCACTTTTTGCCCGGGCAGACGGATTTCCATGCGCAGCAGGCTGTGGGCCTTGTCATGGCGCTCGGCGTAGGCGAACTCGACGAAGCGCAATGGCCGTGCACCACTGTTGCGGTCGGTGGGCAAGGGCGCCAGGCGCAGCAGCTGGAAGTGCTCGACGGCAAGGTCGGCCCAGGGCTGGGCGGCGGGCTCCGTGGCGTGCGGCTCTTCGGCTGGCTCTACGGCGGCAGGGGCATCGGTCATCAAGGCATTTCCTCAGATACGGGCGGGCGCTGTTTGGGCCGCAAAGCGGCCCCATTCAGCACCAATACCGCGTTATCGGCAGGTTTTGCCGATGTTTGAGGGTCAGGCGGATGGCAGCTGGTGAATGAAACTGACCACCCGCTCGCCGAGCTCCCTGGCCAGTGGCAGTTCCGGGTTGAGGTAGCTGTCACGCTGCAGGTGCATGTCCTTGGGGCTGATGCGCAGCATATGGTTCATGCCGTCGATCAGTACCAGCTGGGCATCCGGCTTGGCCGCCTTGAGGCGTTCGGCGTCGGCCACATCGACCTGAACGTCGTTGCGGCCCTGCACGATCAGCGCCGGCATCGGCAACCGGGCGAAGGCCTGCGCCGGGTCCTGCTGGAGCAGGGTGATCAGGTAGGGCTGCACGCTGGGGCGGAATACCTGGCGCAAGGGGGCCGGCACGTCCAGGCTGGTCTGCCCGGACTGCAGGCGGTCGAGCAGGGCACTGCCCTGGGCCATCTGTGCCGGCGGCATGCGCTGCGCCAGCTGCTCGCGCAGCACGTCCGCCAGGGGTCGGCCCATGCCGGCCAGGGTAATCACGGCGCTGGCTCCGGCGCGCTCGGCGGCCAGGCTGGCGATCAGCGCACCTTCGCTGTGGCCGACCAGGATCAGCGGGCCGAAGCGTGGGTCGGCCTTGAGCATGCGGCTCCAGGCCACCACGTCGTCGACATAGCGTTGCACGCTGAGGTCGCGTTCATCGGGCGTGGCCGGCTGGCTGGCGGCCACCCCGCGCTTGTCGTAGCGCACGCTGGCGATGTGCTCGTTGGCCAGCACCAGCGCCAGGCGCTTGAGGTTGTCGATGCGCCCCGAGGCCGGGTTGTTGCCGTCGCGGTCGGTGGGGCCGGAGCCCGCGATGATCAACACCACCGGCGGCGGTGTGGCCTGTTGCGGCAGCAGCAGGCTGCCGTGCAGCACGCCCTGGCCGGTGTCCAGGTCAATGGGGCGTTGCAGCACGGTGGGGGCGGCGGCCTGGGCCAGGCCAGTGCACAGCAGGAAGAAGAGGGCGACGAGGCGCGACATCATGCGGTACTACATGGGGAGATGACGGTTTGACCCAATGTTTGCGGGAAGGTTCGGTGGCTGTATATCGCAGGTCTGGCCTCTTCGCGGGTAAACCCGCCCCCACAGGGACCGCGCAAGCCCTGTGGCAGCGGGTTTACCCGCGAAGAGGCCAGCACAGGCAAGCAAAGCATCTGTATACTCCTTGGTTTCGTTCATCTCAGGCAGATTTCGCGGAGCGTCCATGTCCGGCAATACCTACGGCAAGCTGTTCACTGTCACCACCGCAGGCGAAAGCCATGGCCCGGCGTTGGTCGCCATTGTCGATGGTTGCCCACCTGGCCTGGAAGTCTCCCTCGCCGACCTGCAGCACGACCTCGACCGGCGCAAGCCTGGCACCAGCCGGCACACCACCCAGCGCCAGGAAGCCGACGAAGTGGAGATCCTCTCCGGGGTGTTCGAAGGCCGCACCACCGGCTGCTCGATCGGCCTGCTGATCCGCAACACCGACCAGAAGTCCAAGGACTACTCGGCGATCAAGGACCTGTTCCGCCCGGCCCACGCCGACTACACCTATCACCACAAGTACGGTGTCCGCGACTACCGTGGCGGCGGCCGCAGTTCGGCACGGGAAACCGCCATGCGCGTGGCTGCCGGTGCCATCGCCAAGAAGTACCTGGCCACCCAGGGCATCCAGGTGCGTGGCTACATGAGCCAGCTGGGCCCGATCGAAATCCCGTTCAAGAGCTGGGATTCGGTAGAGCAGAACGCCTTCTTCAGCCCCGACCCGAGCAAGGTGCCGGAACTCGAGGCCTACATGGACCAGCTGCGCCGTGACCAGGACTCGGTCGGGGCGAAGATCACCGTGGTGGCCGAAGGCGTGATGCCGGGCCTGGGCGAGCCGATCTTCGACCGCCTCGACGCGGAGCTGGCCCATGCGCTGATGAGCATCAACGCGGTCAAGGGTGTGGAAATCGGCGCCGGTTTCGCCAGCATTGCCCAGCGCGGCAGCGAGCACCGTGACGAGCTGACCCCGGAAGGCTTCCTCAGCAACAATGCTGGCGGCATCCTCGGTGGCATCAGCTCGGGCCAGCCGATCGTCGCCCACCTGGCGCTGAAGCCGACGTCCAGCATCACCATCCCGGGTCGCTCGATCGATGTCGATGGCAACCCGGTCGACGTCATCACCAAGGGTCGCCACGACCCGTGCGTAGGCATCCGCGCCACGCCGATCGCCGAAGCGATGATGGCCATCGTGCTGATGGACCACCTGCTGCGTCACCGTGCGCAGAACGCCGAGGTGAAGGTCAACACCCCGGTGCTGGGCCAGCTCTGACTTAGCCAGGCCTGGCCTCTTCGCGGGTGAACCCGCTCCCACAGGGACTTCACTGAGCCTGCGGGCAGCGGGGTCCTGTGGGAGCGGGTTCACCCGCGAAAGGGCCGGCACAGGCATACCACAAGGCCCATCCCATGCCCCCGATCCCCTACTGGCGCCTGTCCAGCTTCTACCTGTTCTACTTCGCCCTGCTGGGCTCCACCGCCCCGTTCCTGGCCCTGTACTTCGACCATCTGGGTTTTCCCCCGGCACGCATCGGCGAGCTGGTAGCCATCCCCATGCTGATGCGCTGCATCGCCCCCAACCTGTGGGGCTGGCTCGGCGACCGCAGCGGTCAGCGCCTGCTGATCGTGCGCCTGGGCGCCTTGTCGACCCTGGCCACCTTCTCGCTGATCTTCTTCGGCAAAAGCTACGCCTGGCTGGCGATGGTCATGGCCCTGCACGCGTTCTTCTGGCACGCGGTGCTGCCACAGTTCGAAGTCATCACCCTGGCCCACTTGCATGGGCAGACCTCGCGCTACAGCCAGGTGCGCCTGTGGGGCTCGATCGGCTTCATCCTCACCGTGGTCGGCCTGGGGCGGCTGTTCGAATGGCTGAGCCTGGACATCTACCCGGTGGCACTGGTGACCATCATGGCCGGCATCGTCGCCGCCAGCCTGTGGGTGCCCAACGCCCAGCCGGTGGAGCAGGGCGAGCGCCGTGAGGCGGGCGGCTTCCTGCGCCAGCTCACCGCGCCGGGAGTGATCGCCTTCTACATCTGCGTGGCGCTGATGCAGCTCAGCCACGGCCCGTACTACACCTTCCTCACCCTGCACCTGGAACACCTGGGCTACAGCCGCGGTGCCATCGGCTTGCTGTGGGCGCTGGGGGTGGTCGCCGAAGTGCTGATGTTCATGGTCATGAGCCGCCTGTTTGCGCGCTTCAGCGTGCAGCGGGTGCTGCTGGTCAGCTTCCTGCTGGCGGCGCTGCGCTGGCTGCTGCTGGGCAACCTGGCGGATGAGCCGGCTGTGCTGATCTTCGCCCAGTTGTTGCACGCAGCCACGTTCGGCTGCTTCCATGCCGCCTCCATCGCCTTCGTCCAGGCCACTTTCGGTGCCCGCCAGCAAGGCCAGGGCCAGGCGCTGTATGCGGCACTGTCGGGTACCGGCGGTGCGCTGGGCGCCTTGTATTCGGGCTACAGCTGGAAACTGCTGGGGCCGACCTTCACCTTTGGTATGGCCAGCGCCGCAGCGCTGGCCGCAGCCGTTATCATTGCCACTCGTTCGAAATCGACCAGGACCAGCAGCCGATGAGCATCCTCTGTGTTTTCCACCCGTCCAGCCCGGACTTGCCGAACAAGGTGCTGACCCACCACGACGACATCGCCGCGACCTTGGCCGAGCAGGGCGTGCACTTGAGCCACAGTCCGCTGGCGCTGCGTGTGCGCCCGGGCAGTAGCCAGGCGGATGTGCTCGACGCCTGCCGTGAGCACCTCGACCAACTGATGACCGCCCAGGGCTGTGCGGCGTTCACGCTGCTCAACCGTGATGGCCTCGACCCGACACAGGCCGATGTGCGCGACGAACATGTGCACGACAGCGACGAAGTGTTCGCCGTGGTCGCCGGTCGCGCGCAAGTTGGCCTGCGCGTGGGCGAGTATGTATATACGGTACTGTGCGAGAAAGGGGATCAGTTGGTGGTGCCTGCGGGGACACGGCGCTGGCTGGAGCTGGGGGACACTCCGTTCTGCCTGGCGTTGCGCCTGTTTGGCAGCGAGCAGGGTGTTGAGCCGCGGTTTACCGGTGATGCGACTGCTCGGGCGTTTCTCGGCATAGACGAGCTCTAGTGCCTGTCCCGGCCTCTTCGCGGCTAAAGCCGCTCCCACAGGAACCCCGCCATCCCTAAGGGCAATGCAGTACCTGTGGGAGCGGCTTTAGCCGCGAAAGGGCCGGTGCAGACAAACGCTTAACGGTAGGTCGGCAGGGCAAACCGCTGCTGACTCTGCAGCATGGTGATCACGGGCAGTTCACTGGCCTGCTCGGCCAGGTCGCGGCGAATGGCACTGATCGCCCAGGACAACTGCTCGGCACTGTGCAATTGGCCGTAGGTCAGCACGCGGCGGGTCACCTTGCCGTCAGCGGCGCGCAGGGTCAGCAGCACGCCACCGTCAGGACGGGGTTGAGTGGCAACCTGATAGGCCGAGAATACCGAGACGAATTTTTCCTGGATGAGGTCCATATCAACTCCTGACTGTTGTGTGGGCAGACGTGAGTTGATGGTTGCAGTGACCGTGCCAGAACGTAGGGGCGGGAAAAATCCAGTAAATACGGGGCGTTACGGTGTTTTTTCAAAGGCGGTATCGTGCAGGCTGCATGGTCGTGCATTTTGCACAGTGCATTTTGCACGGCTCAGGCTTTGCCTATCGACCCAATAGAATCTGAACCTTTGACCGTAATGGCATGCCTGACAAAAACTTGGGCAATCATTTATGCCAGGAGGTTCCCGATGTCCGCTCAACCCACCGCTACCGCCATGACCGATGATGAGACCGCCGCCTTTGCCGAGCAGGTTTTCGAGCGTGCCCGCCAGGGCGACGCCGAGATGCTCGGGCGCTTGCTGGCCAGTGGTTTGCCGGCCAACCTGCGCAACCACAAGGGCGACACCTTGCTGATGTTGGCCAGCTACCACGGCCAGCATGAAGCGGTACGGGTGCTGTTGGCCCACGGTGCCGACCCGCTGATCGCCAACGACAATGGCCAGCTGCCAATCGCCGGTGCGGCGTTCAAGGGGGACCTGGCGATGATTCGCCTGTTGCTGGAAAGCGGTGTCCCGGTGGATGCCGCCGCGCAGGACGGGCGTACCGCGCTGATGCTGGCGGCGATGTTCAACCGCGGCGAGATTCTCGACTACCTGCTGGCCCAGGGCGCTGACCCGGTGCGCCAGGATGCCCGCGGCGCCACCGCACTGATGGCGGCGCAGACCATGGGCGCGGTGGATGCCGCCGCACGCCTGCAAGCGCTGGCCGGCTAACAGCCCGGGGGCATTTGCGGCTATCCTTGGCGACTTTTCACCCGTCGCAGGCTCCCTTCATGAAAAACCAGTTGCTCGAATTCATCAGCCTCATCGGCGCCGGCTGCATGCCCGATGAGGAAATCGAGCGCATCGCCGACGAGGCCGCCCAGGCCTACGCCGACCCCGCCGCCTTCCTGGCCGCCAACCCCGATATCAACTACGACGACAGCTTCCCGATCCCGCTGGGTGAATGGGTGGTGCTCGGCAGCCTGCCAGACACCGTGGTGTTCCAGGCCGACAGCTATCAGGCGCTGTTCCAGTGCATCAGCGACTCGTTCGACCAGAGCGTGCCGTTCACCCTCAAGCCCAAGCAGCTGGCGCGTACCGAGCCACTGACCGCACTCAACCGCATCCAGGTGCAGATGGGCGCGTTGAACAAGGAGGCCGGTGGTTATGTGCTGCTCAACTTCAGCCAGCTGCTCGATGACGAACTGCAGATGGTGATGGTTGGCCAGCAGGACCTGGCGCGGGTGCTGGAGCTGGGGGCAGCGCTAGGGATCAAGGTGGAGCCGGCGCTGGAGGCCTTGAAGGTCGCCGTACACATCTGATTTCGCCTATAGCTTCTTCGCGGGCAAGCCCGCTCCCACAGGGACCGCACAATGTTCAAAATTGTGGTGATTCTGTGGGAGCGGGCTTGCCCGCGAAGAGGCCAGTTCAGGCAGCCAACAACTTCAGCCCAACGCGGTATCGAGAAACATCATCACCGCAAACCCACCCATCAACCCCAGGGTCGCCGATGTCTGGTGCCCGTTGCGGTGGGTTTCGGGAATCACCTCGTGGGACACCACGAAGATCATCGCCCCCGCCGCCAGCCCCATGCTGATCGGGTAGGCCAGGGCAAACCCGGTGGAAATGCCCAGGCCGATCACCGCGCCCAGCGGTTCCATCAGCCCTGAACCAATCGCCACCAGCGCCGCTTTCAGGTTCGACAGCCCGGTCGCCCGCAAGGCCAGGGCCACGGCCAGGCCCTCAGGGATGTCCTGGATGGCAATGGCGCTGGTCAGCGGCAGGCCGATGTTCATGTCGCCATTGGCGAAGCTCACCCCGATCGCCATGCCCTCGGGCAGGTTGTGCAAGGTGATCGCCAGCACGAACAGCCATACCCGGTTGATGCGCTCGGCCTCCGGGCCGCAGGGGCCAGTGCTCTCATGCTCGTGCGGGGTGAAGCGGTCGAGGCCGAGCATCAGCAGCACGCCCAGGCCCATGCCCAGTACCACGGTGAACGCCGCCGCCGGGCCATTGCCGGTGATCGCGCGGGCAGCATCCAGGCCCGGCAGGATCAGCGAGAACGAACTGGCAGCGAGCATCATGCCGGCGGCAAACCCCAGCATCACATCCTGGCTGCGTGCGCTGACATCGCGCAGCACCACGGCCAGCACTGCACCCAACGCGGTGGCGGCGAAACCGGAAAGCCCGCCGAGCGCAGCCAGGTGCAGGTTGTCGGCATGGTCGCCGTTGATGGCGTTCCAGAAGCTGGCCGCCAGCAGCACGATGACCGCCAGCAAGCTCACGGCCAGGCCCGCGCTGAGCCATGGCGAGCTCAACGCCTGCTGGCGCCAGGCGTTCAGCAGGGAGGGTGGGGTGGCGCTATGGGTGTGAGCGGGGGGCATAGGAACCTCGAATCCATGAATGCTTGCAGTCTATGCAGTGACCTGCGCGGCTGGCCAAGGATTCCCTTCTATGGCTTCGATAGAGGACTATGCTCAGCAACAGCCTTCAAAGGAGAACGTGGCAATGGGCTCTACTTTCAATGGCCTGGTCGGCCTGATCATCCTCGCCCTGGACATCTGGGCGATCCTCAACGTGATCAAGAGCGGCAGCGAAGTGGGGGTCAAGGTGCTGTGGATTCTGCTGATTGCCCTGCTGCCGGTGATCGGCCTGGTGATCTGGGCGATTGCCGGGCCGCGGGGCAATGTCCGTATATGAAAGCCGCGTCCCAGACAAAATCAGCAACAGGGTCGTGACAAAATTTTCACATTGGTTTAAACAGAATCCGCACCCGCATAATGCTGCGTTGGGCCAGCCCCAGCGCCATCTCCGCAAACCGCAATCCTAGGACTTTCCCATTCATGGCTAATACGGATGCCTTGAAGCAACAGGGCGCGCGAGCTTTCACGCCGACCTTGAAATCGCACCTGGCCTACACGCTGCTCAGCGGCCTGGTGATCATGTTGATGCTCAGCCTGGTGCGCCTGGCGCTGCTGGTCTACAACAGCGACATGATCGGCGACACCCCTTATTCGACCGTCGCCGAAGGCTTCCTCAACGGTTTGCGCTTCGACCTGCGGGTGGTGGTGTACCTGAGCATTCCTCTGCTGCTGGCGATGCTGAGCCCCTGGCTCATGGCCCGGCGCGGGCTGTTCCGCTTCTGGCTGACCCTCTCCTCGAGCGTGGTGATGTTCCTCGGCCTGATGGAGATGGACTTCTACCGTGAGTTCCACCAGCGCCTCAACGGCCTGGTCTTCCAGTACATCAAGGAAGACCCGAAGACCGTGCTGAGCATGCTCTGGTACGGCTTCCCGGTGGTCCGCTACCTGCTGGCCTGGGCCTTCGGCACCTGGCTGCTGAGCCTGCTGTTCAAGGGCATCGACCGCCTGACCCGCGGTACCGGCGAACAGCGCGTGGCGCCGTGGTACAACCGCCTGGCGGTGTTCATGGTGATCCTGCTGGTAGCCGTGGTCGCCGCCCGTGGCACCTTGCGCCAGGGCCCGCCGATGCGTTGGGGTGATGCGTTCACCACCGACTCCAACTTCGTCAACCAGTTGGGCCTGAACGGCACCCTGACCCTGATCGACGCCGCCAAGAGCCGCTTCGGCGAAGACCGCGCCAATATCTGGCAGCCGGTACTGAAACAGGAACTGGCC
>Ga0207713_1001905_pt1 | contig 15803 bp, 19 predicted proteins | sample KBSS64metaG_FD_184404 | JGI IMG/M metagenome (GOLD analysis project Ga0207713, IMG submission 184404) | Switchgrass rhizosphere microbial communities from Kellogg Biological Station, Michigan, USA - KBS S6-4 metaG (SPAdes) (version 2) | ecosystem: Host-associated > Plants > Roots > Rhizosphere >...
TGATTACCCGCCACGTGAGCATCGGGCGTAACTTTTTCATCCGGCAGAATTGCTCGATCGGCATCAAGACCCTAGGGCTAGAGGCGTATGCGTTGCGCATTGGCGATAACGTCAGCGTGGGCGCCAACAGCTGCATCGTGGCGGACAGGATAAGCATCGGCGACAACGTGGTGATTGGTGCCATGTCGCTGGTGATGCGGGACATTCCGGCGGGGACCACGTTTTACAATACGCGGCAGGTAGAGATTCAGCCTCGGGCGAGCTACTGAATATTTTTTTGCGCTGAACAACAGGCACAAAAAAGCCGCGCAGTGCGCGGCTTTGAGTATGGTGGGCCCACACGGACTCGAACCGTGGACCAAAGGATTATGAGTTGCTGGGCTAATGAGAACGCTTAGCCAAATCGTTCAAAGCTAAACGTAGCTTATCATACCTGGAGGCCCTGTCTTGAAGGGGGCGGAGCGTAATTTTCAGTAATCTGAGAAAACTGGCTTGTGTACCGGAAATGTACCGCAGACAGAGTGCTCTGATACAGATTCATGCACTGCTTCATGTGATAAGGCTTGTGCAGCGAAGGAGGGCTGTCTCAGACAAAAGTGTGATTCGCAGGTGGTGGCTCTATGCTATCGTAGGCGGATTTATGTACAAAGGATGTACGGACGGGCCTGCGTAATGACCAACGGATTGACATACTACCGCTCATCTCTTCAGCTGAAACTCTCTGGTTCAGTGCTAAAAGGCAGCTGTAACTGCTGCTCTAATTCTATTGATTCAAAATGGCGTCCTCGCTATTGGTGCTTGAAAAGCATCGTGCCTGTGGCTTTGAAATTGATTTATAAACGTGTGCGGTTGATGAGCATCAAGATGCTTTTGACTTGCTGCCCGTATTTATGGGAGGTTTTGTAGATGATCAGGGGATATTGGGTTTGGGGCGTAAATTATGAGTGGTGAAGTTGCGAATATTTCCGAGGTGGCGGTCAGGGTTACCCAGGATATATTTAAGTGGTTTAAATGGGAGGCCACTCCCGTAATGGATGAGAACTTCAACTGTCATAAAGTTGAAAAGCATAAGCCTGCCCCGAAAAAAGTTTCTGCTAAAGCAAGTGCAACACCTAGCTATACACATCCTGTGGATGTGGTTTTTAAGTATTTTGATCCGTATCTAAATAAGATTGTTATGCTTAATACGGATTTAAAAAGCTATGCTAAGTCGAGTATCAAGACTGCCAGCGTGACCGGCGCCATTGAGTCGTTAGCAAAAACAATTGACTGCGCAAGAGGCAGCACTGAGTGGCAAGGTAAGTACGTGCTCGATGCTAGACCCTACGAGATTCGGGGTCTATTATTTATTTATAACCATGACAATGAATATCATAACGATTTCCTGAAGTTGATTGAGCCTATAAATACGGACAAGATAGGAATACAAGAAGGGCAAGTGCTGCATGTGCTTGATGCACTTCGTATACGGTACCTTTATACAATTGTTACGGACATGAAACATCTGTACTCAGAAAACGAATTCCCCATAAAGGACTATTCGTTTTTTTATCCGGAGCTGTATTTGCATAGGTCTCATGGTGACCCCGATAATTTACCGGCAACAATTGAGTTGCTGTGCTCGCCTTACATGATTATCAAACATGGTAGCACAAGCCAAATTGATCCGACCAATACGGACGCTGGTTCTGAGAACGAAGGTTATGTTATTTATTATAATCAAGATGGTTCTACTGAGCAGGAGTTTAGATATTTGCTAGACTCCTTGTCTCGGTTTCAGATATTGCGAGGCAAGTGCTCGATAAAAATCAGAGTGGCGCATCATAAACCTAGCCCTGAAATGCGCAGTAAATTCGAAACGGCTAAGAATTTATATCTGGCTGCATGGGGTATGGATTCATATAAAAAATCAGAATTAGAGCGAATTGAGTTTGGTGTGGTTAACACTGCAATTCCAAACTATGTGCCCGGTCATTTGGCGTGGAGATATCAATGAAAAGCGGACACCTGTATTACGCCTCGGATAAAGCTGTGTATGACGCTTTACTGCAATATAATTTTAAGAACTCAGATATGAAAGAGTTGTTTCTGAGTCGCGGTATAATCATCTCGCCTGATACGGAACGGGATGCTGCTGCTCTATATTTTAGCCGCTTGAATCACGACTATTATGATCATCAAAAAATCGCAGCCATATTTGGAGCTGGGGTAAAAAAAGAAAGAATATCGGTGGCGCATGTATCAAATAGCTTTAGTGATGCAAAGTTGGAAGTTGTGGCGCAGGGGCTTAAAGAGAATCTAGAAGCCACAGGCTCCGAGGTGAAGTTCACTTGGGTTGGAAAAAATCTGGAGATTGAGATCAAATACGAAGAATATAACAGTAATAAGTCGGAGTTTAAACAGGCGGTTGAGCGACATGCAGTAATTGAAATAGAAACGTCAGCTGACGGTATATCGATTCGAAATCCGCAAAACAAATTTATTGATGGCGCGAAAGAAACCTTGGTTGATCTACTTGCCAAAAATAGCGGCGGAGCTGAGTTGGTTGTCAAAGAAATTCAAATGCGTACGTTGGTGGATAATAAATTACGGACTCAGTTTTTTAGAAACCTCCTGCAAGGTTTAACAGGTTATAGGTTCAAGGACGTTACAGATGTGTATGTTTATAATCCGAAGATCAAAGGTGCTACGTCAGACGATGATGATATAGGTATACACATCACTAAAGCTTCATTGAAAGGTGAGGGGCTTCTGTCATCCCCGGAGCTTAAAGGACTACTGGAAACGGGTTTTTACGTTTGTAGAGTGGTTTGGACTACTTTAGCTGCTAGCGAAAAGTCAGATGTTTACGAATTGGAAGCCCAGTTTTCGGATCCAGAGAACTGCGAGAAATTTTCATATGCGGTTAAGGGGCGGTATAAGCTAAACGATCAAGGCCATCATAATAAACATCGTATTGCTTGCGAGTCGACCGTCGAAAGAAAGATGCTAAAATTGATTGAAGGCGCCGCAGTCAAGGCGCTGGATGCGGTTCAGGCGGATTTTGCTGGGGGCGAGGCCAATGAGGGCAAATAGGCAGCAGTGGCTTGTTTTAAATCATGATCTACCTGTGAGTGCAGCCATAGCTAGATTTGGCTTTTCGCAAGAAAAGGGAATAGGCTTCGAGCTGGTTGAAGTCCAGGGTGGTTTAGTTCGTGCAAGATTTATTGAAAAAATCGAAACGGTTGAAGATGTTGGCTCGCTGGATGGGGGTACCGAACAAGTTAGTGTTATTAGGTATGTTACTTTTGAGTTTTCAGTTTCGAAATTAACCAGTGAAATGTCGCTGATAAAGATAATAAAGCCCCCTGTCTCATTGAAGAGCTTTGTAAAGATTCTAATGGAAGCATTAGAGTATAGAGCCACATTGAAAAAGTTGGGCTTTGATTTGAGCTCTGTATATGCTTCGATTGCGCGAGATGTAGCTGTTGATAGACTGATTGTTAGCAAGGTGACTGTCAGTCAAGTTCCTCTTGGGAAAAATGCAACTTCAAGAGTTGAGGTGGTTTCGACTGAAAATGCCTTGTCTGAGTTTTTGGAAAACTATAACGCCCCTGCTATGAAAATTGAAAAAATAGCAATTTCCTTGAGAGTAAAGCATGAACCAGAGGTTTTGGAGCTGACTTCGGCTGGGTCGATATGCTGTACTCCTGGAGTTGAATTTTACTTAGAAAAAACTATTTCTATAGGCTGACCGCAGCTATCTGTGGCGGTCAGTTGGGGCAAGATGGCATAACTACGGGTTTTCTATGGCGACAAACTTTAACGTTTTAATTGGCTGGGAAATCAGCCAAGCTTTTACTCCGATTTGATTTTCCAGCGTTCGAGGCTTGCTCCGATTGCAGAGCTTACGATATCTGTATGTTCGTCTATTAGTTGAGCTAGTGCGTCGATATGCGAAATGGCGATATCGTCGTAATGACCTTTGTTGATATTTCTAACAACCTGGTTCAAATTTCGACCAACGGAGAGCAGCTGATAATTAGACTCTCCTAATGCATCAATTTCAGGCGTGCTGAACTGAGGCTCGCGTGTTAGGCCGACTCGGATTGCATCGACAATCCACCGGCGAGCCGAGCAACTTTCAATTCTGGCTCGTTCCTGGATGGCCATCTTTTCTGATGCGGTCAGCAATATTTCGAATCGCTGTTTAGGCTTTTTCAGACCTTCTGCTTGACGGTAGATTTTAGGGCTAGGGTTAATATCCGCCTTAGCCAGTTGATATTCTATTGCCTTCGTAACCGCTGCGCCGGGCTTTTTTCCCAGGCTTGCACAGTATCGATCCCACCGTTCCTTAGTGCTACCCAAGTAGACGTTCAGATGAGTCGTCTTTTTTCCATGCTTACCTCTTAGGCATCCCTATGATTGCTGGATGCCCGTTGGCAAAAGATTTAATTGAGCTCGGGGATTGTAATAGTTTTTTTCGGGTGGATTTAGCCAAGGTCAAGCCTTCAGATTTGGGGTTTGATATGGTTATCGATAATCCATTGGCGGATGATACCCAAGATAAGAACTTTATGATTGACAATCTCGACGAAGTGCTGCGTATTGTTGAGGCGGAGTCAAATCTAATCGGCTTTGATACTTTCTTCGAATCCATGAAAGTAATCGGGATAGCGAGTAGGGGGAGGGGCTTACCACCCATTAGCCTTCATGGGTGGCTATAAAGCAGTTTATCTGTTGCTCACGGATGTTCAAAGGTCAGGACGGTTCTAAGGATGATCGTCACTGCTCTCTTTGGACATCCACTGATACTCTATTAATCTTGTACAGGCTAACATCCCCACCCTCTGCTTTGCTTGGGTCAAAAAGGGCTAAGTTCATTCCGTCGCTTACTGAACTTCGGTAGATTACCCCGTCGTATCCGCTTTTCTTAATGAACTCACATAGATACTGACTTGGTACATAGTCAATCGCTGCACCTTGAGGTAGAACTGGCCTGGTAAGTTCCTCCCCCAAACGCTCGAGAAACGGAATGTCGGCACGCAGTTGCCCGATTGCGCTTGCGTCACCCAGCAAAAATGGCGATACCAGCTTTCGTGGGTTTCTAAGGTCTACTGCTCGGAGGGGGGCGGTAATTTTGAATTCAGCTACGCATGCAACTTCGCCAGTGTGAGGGCGGACTTCCGAGGCTGCTGTGTCCGGCTGTGAGCCAACATACAAATATGGAATTCCAGGAGGGTTCGCTCGGCCATGGGAAGCTAGACGATTCGGTGGAGGCCCCATATCTTTGATTTCATAATTTTTTTCGCCAGTACGAATCCTAGCTCTGTACCATAGTTGTGGTAAGTCATCAGCAGGCAGGTGAGCCAATAGTTCTTTAAGTCGATCAGTATCTAATGGTTCATCAAGGAAATATCGGTTTTTGTACATTAACTCGTCGCGGAAAGTTTCCCATCTAACGAGTACTTCACTTTTATACTTCTCGGACGGAGAAAAGTTCCGACGAACGATATCTCCATCATCAAGTATTTCACCCAGCAGCTCCTTGGCGTGAGCAGTATCCATCTTTGTGTGCGAAAAAAGCTCCCAGTCTTCTTTCAGCCACTCAACTAATAGCTTACCATTTGCATCTGGTTCATATATGCTTATCAATAAGGTGAACCATTCTGCTAGAACTCCTGGTTCCACTAGATTCTGATCGACTGAATCACAAAAGTCACATTTCCCAACGGTTTGAGAATTCAGCGGGATGATGCTGTGTCTCAATCCGCGGTCACCAAAGCATTCTGGGCAGCAATGGGCTGGCATATTATTCTCAGCTAAAAAATTTGGCTACAGTCTCGATATGGTGATTTAGTGAGATTTTCTTTAAATACCCTAGTCCTGGGAAATGCCCTTTGCTATGCAGCGAGCGAAGCTCCTGCAAAGCATTAGTCTCGTATAAATTAGAGGTTCCGGAATTCAGCTTGTCGATTAGCTTGTCAAGCGCTTCAGCAAATTTTCCCGCTGGATCGGTAGGAGTGTCTTGGCTAGTGGATACAAAGTGATATATAAACATTGCATCATCTTGGTCGGGATCAATGAATGTTAAATGGATTGCTACGGCATAAGCTGGCCCGCCGGACTCTGAGTAGTCATCTCCAACGATCGAAAAATCTCCGAAACCGTTCATGCCTTCATCTTGGAAGGTCACGTTAAGGTCTGAAAATAGTTCTACCGGTGGATAGTCTCTATTTCGACGGCGCTTGAAGCCATCTCGGAGAAGAATACGCTCACTTCCGCTGAAATGTTTCCGATATGTTTTGGGGCAGAAGTTCTCATTGAAAATATGTCGCGCTGTAGTGAGAGTCTCTCCCAGCTCGTGCGCCAACTCCTTTCCGTGCGTGAATCCAGCATGGATAAAGTTTAACTGGTGTTGGTGATGACGCTCGCAAAGCTGCATCGCCTCAGCTATCCCCATATCTTGACGGAGTAGAATCCCCGCTCCAATTGATGGATTATCGATATATCCTCGTACAAATTCAGTTATGCCTGCCCCATTCTCCCGGTGATCACCATGATAGGGATTGACGATCACTATTGCTTTGCCCTTCGCTTCGCATACAGCTTTTATAGCTTTGTCTAAACCACTTAGCGCCTCGCGGACTGGCTCGACTATGGGTGCAAAATTTGAAGCAGCCATAAGAGGTGCATTTTCACGAATAGAAATTAGTTCGAACTGTTTTCCACGAAAATATGGGTAGTACATTCAGATTATTTCCAGTCCATGGCTTGAGCTAGAGGAAGATTTACTGCGTTGATAAAGCGCTGCTGTTGATCTTTGCTCCGTAGCTGTACTGATAGAGCTATTGGGCGCAGTGATAGAGGCAACTGCTGAATAAATCCACTAAGAGGAGCGAGGCTACGCGTCTGTTTCAGGGTGCTGACCATAGCCTTATGAACTTCTGCTGGTGCGAGTTGTGCGTAAAAGTCACGCATTGCACTGCGTAAAATGGTATTTGGTACGTCAGGAACTACCAATCCAAGGTCGTTTAAAATAGAGCGAGCTTCATCGGAACGCAGAGATTCGAAGATTGTGACAGGACATACACTCTCCGACTTATCAACTGCTATGCGAACTTTTGAAATCTGGTTTCTGCGATTTAGGCACATCACTCCGATATCCGGAGGTGTATTGTCCAACACGCTGTTTACATGCGCTTCACCTGCGATAACATATATCTTGGCAAAGACTTTCCGATAATTTTTGATCTGATTTTCTAGGCGTGCGAGCGAATCTCGTTCAGATTTGATCTCATAGACAGTTGCTGTTCCGTTTAGAATAGCCAAATCGGCTTTGCAGGCACCAGCACGAAACTCTGTCAACATGCTTGCACTATTTAAGGAGTGAGTACCGAGCAAGACGTTCTGTGTTAATGCTGCACGATAGACATACTCGTCGCGACACCCAGACCTCCGGAGAATCGCAAAGGCTGCATCGAAGCCATCAGCCACCGTGCGGTGTGACACCAAGTCAATGCCCGTTTGCGAAAATAGCCGAGAAAACAGCGCCGACTGCCCTTTCCGCGAAATTTCCCGGAAAACACCTGGGGAAAACAGCCGTGAAAGCGCTGAGAGTTGTGATGCATTAGGTGACACGATGCCTCCGCAGACCGCTTGCCTAGGATTTCAAAGCGGTAAGCAATTCTAGACCATTCACACGCAGCGGGGAATTTCTGAGTCGATCTGCACAGGCAGTCTGCGCCGATTGGACCTCGTAATGCTCCGTGAGTCTTGGCTTATGGCCGCTACCGCTGGGTGTTGGGTCCGAGGAGGTGCCTGGTTCCGTTCGGCTGGCGGCGAAAGCGCGGATGAATCTAGGTCAGGCTAGGTCACTTGAGGCTCCATCGCTCCAAGCTCGCACGAATGGCTGAGCTAACCAGGTCAGTGTGCTTGTCGATGATCCGGCTTAGCGCCTCGATTCTCTGAACAGTGACGGGCTCGTAATTCCCCTCATTCAATCGCCGGGCAATCTGGTTAAGGTTGCGGCCTAAGGCCAACAACTGATAATTGGACTCACCTAGTGAGTCAATTTCAGACATCCCAAACTGTGGTTCGTGCGTAAGTCCAGCGCGGATGGCATCAATAATCCACCGACGCATTGAGCACCGCTCAATATGCGCCCGCTCTTTTATTGATTTTTTCTCGGAAGTGGTCAGCAGGATTTCAAAGCGCTGTTTTGTTTCTTGCTCGTTCTCGATCTGGCGATAGGTTTTAGGTGCAAGAGGTTCATCAACAGTCTTAAGTTGTCGCTCGACAGCCTCTCTGATTGCGGAGCTAGGGGGTCGGCCTAGTTCTTCGCAATAGTTTTCCCAGCGACTTTTAAGCTCAGGTCCTAGACGGACACTCAGAATCGGTGATCTTTTCTCAGTATTCATAGCATGGGCCCTGTCTGTGCTAGCAAAAAAATAGACATCCGTGATGTATGACGTTTTACCGGCGGTTAGCCTATCCTGCAGTAGTACTTCATAGCAATCGGGATTTCGTCATGACGAAGAATTGGGACGTATAGCGCTTTTATATATTGATCCAAAGTGGGATAATATGTATCGCCAGAGTGTAGTGCTTTGGTTAATTCTGTGAACGCTGTAACCGCCTCGCTGATGCTTATTGCATTATGGGCGCGGCCCCTAAAAGACAGGGCCTACACCGGGTAAGACTGGCGCATAGTCACCCCAAGAACGGTACAACCGTGCTGGGTGCGATTCCTGAACAGATCGACAGGCCGGACAGACGGCCCGGTGTTCACCATGTCCAATGGAGAGGTGACTATGGGTCTGTTCAAGCGTCTCGCCTTCAAAGGCGTCCAACCATTTAGTTTCGCGACAACGCTCACTTTGATGCTCGGCTCGCAGCAGGGATACGCGCAAATCCCTGTAACCGTTACTACCCAAGTGACGGATTCCCCTATGACTGTTGCAGAGTTCGCATCTAACACGACTCGTTGGGCCCAACAGGTTCAGCAGATGACATCTCAGATTGATCAGATGAAGCAGCAGTACGGCGCACTCACGGGGGCGCGGGGACTTGGTCGAGTATTCGATGACCCGCAACTGCGAGATTATCTGCCTCAAGACTGGCAGGCTGTGTATGACGCAGTGAAGCGTGGCGGCTATTCGGGCCTGAATAGCCGTGCTGGTTCGATCTATTCGGACAACAAGGTGTTCGATGCCTGCGAAAGCCTGGTTCAGGATCAGCAGCGCGATGCTTGCCGAGCACAGGCGGTGAAGCCGTCACAGGATAAAGCGTTTGCGCTGGAGGCCTATGACCAGGCCGAAGCCCGACTGCGTCAGATTGACCAGCTGATGGAGCAGATCAATCAAACGCAAGATCCCAAAGGGATCGCAGAGCTGCAGGGCCGCATTGCCGCAGAGCAAGCGATGATTCAGAACGAGCAGACCAAATTGCAGATGTTCCAAATGGTCGCTGAGGCTGAGGGCAAGATCCAGGAGCAGCGACAACGGGAACTGAATGCCCAGGTGCTCGACAAGAGAGGCTACAAGAATCGCGAATTGCTGAACCTGGGGGGCAACTGAAATGATCTCGTACGCTCATATCCTCCCCTTGGTCGTGTGCTTCTTCATCCTCACTTCCTTACGGCGATTCTGGATTTGCATTGGCCGGTTCGGGGCTTTGAAAGAGGTGTCACGACGTGCACCTGAGTTGATCCAGAGCGATCTCCTGGCGGCGTCGGCCGCGATCATGCCTTTTGTATTGGCGCCTGCCGATTGGTTGCAGATAGTGCCGCCCCGAGCAACTGGACCAATCTCGTCAACGCTCGCCGTTTTGATCTCATTCGCCTGTGCACTTGGTTCGTCGCTATTGATTTCGAGGTCTGAATACCGCATCGCGGGTAGTTGGGCAGGGACAAGGGAAAGCGCGTTGAGAACGCTTGCAGCACTTCAGATTATCAGCGCTGCTGAGCTGGCCTATTCGCTGAAATTTGCTGGGGAATTCCGCACGGAGGCGGAGCATGTGCTGCCCCGTGAAGTGAATCGGGAGGGCCGGAAATGACAGCCTCTCGTTTCTCAATTGTCGTTTTGTTTCTGCTCACGGGCTGCGGGGCGGATGAACCGGTCCATTCTGTCGATTGGTACAAAGCCCACAGCTCGGAGAGGGATATCCGTATATCGGAGTGCGAGCGAAATGCCGGGACTCTGGCCCTTACGCCGAACTGCGTTAATGCCAAGCAAGCCAGGAATGAGCAGCAGCTCGATCAGCGTGGCTATCGGCAGCGTGAGTTGCTGAATTTGGAGAGGCAGTGACTATGGGGTCGAATATCTTCGAATGGATAGGAGGCTCAGTCGACGCGGTGTTGAACAGCTACGTTCAGCTGATGGCACATAGTGTCATTGATGACTTCTCGGGCTTGTTCGTTGTCGGCGGTGGCCTGTTTTTTATGATCCTGGGCCTTTTGTCGGTCGGTGGGTTCATCGAGCATCCCCTTCCACATCTCTTTAAGCTGATGCTGAAGTGGGTATTTATCGGCGCACTGGCACTCAATGCTGATACGTACCTTGGTTGGGTGGTGGAAGCGATTCGCGGCCTGGAGGTTGGCTTAGCAGATGCATTTTCGCCAAACGGCGACGGTGTAGCTGCGACATCGGTCTATCAGGTGATTGATAGAGCTATGACCGACGGTTTGGATATCTTTTCCGATCTCATTGCTCGCGCAGGAAGGCGTGGGATTACCGAGATAGGCATGATTCTTTATGACGGGGTCATCGCTGGAACAGTGCTCTTTGCAACATTCCTGATCACGCTACCCGCTGGAGCGATGATCATTACAGCGAAGGTACTTTTAGCGTTTTTGCTTGGGTGCGGCCCGTTGTTCATTGCAATGCTGCTGTTCGGCCAGATGACCAGCAAGTGGTTTGATCAATGGTTCACCCAGGTGATGACCTATGTCATTCAGTGTGCTGCTGTCACGTCAGTGCTGACGCTTGGGATGAAATTCTATTCGGTAATGCTGGCAGATGTGCAGCCCACTGCTGGAAACGGCCCAGCGACCGACATGCTGGAGATCCTCGCGTTAAGTGGGATCGTGCTCTACATGGTTTATCAGGCTTACTCTTTAGGAGGCCAGCTTGCAGGCGGTTTGTCGTCCAGTGCGATCACATTGCGGCAGATGGCTCAGGCTGCGTTAAACCCAGCCAAAGCCGTCTTCAACACAGTCAATCCGATGTCAACGCGCCGTGACCTGCAGTCGGGCATGATGACCACTGCTAGAGGTTTGAATCATGTAATCGCAGGGAACAGCGTTTGGAATCCCGCCTACCGGCAGCATGTCATGCAGAACCTGGGCAAGAACTGGGGTAGGGCGAGAGGAGGGAGGGTAGGCATTTAAAGGTTTATAGGTGCCGTGGAGCATGCTGCGCGCCCTGGCGGGCTTGCCCAAAGGGCTCTGCCCCTCTGGACTTCCCGCCCTCGCCGGTAGCAGGGGCCGCTGGGAAAGGCATCCAGCAGCCCTCGCATATAGGATTGGAGGTGCGCAGCATCAAGGGTTCGCTTCGCCGTCATCCTCGCCCGGTCCCGTTTCACGGGCTGCGGCCTCCGGTGACGCCCTTGACCCTGCCTGAGCACATTGGCGCTGAAATTGTCTTGGTATCAATATTGATGAAGAGAGGAACTGATGGAAAATTCGGTGAGTATCGACATTTCTGATGCTGAACGTACGCGTCGTAAAAATGCGGTAGATTACGCTCGTGCATCTTTGGCGTTAGAGCGGCTGTTACTGAGTCCTATTGATGAGCAGCGTGCCAAAGACTTTATAAGCGGGAAACTAACTTTAGCTGAATTTATCGGTCGTGCTAATTAAATGGTCGGTTGATATCTATGATTAAATGAGGTTGTTATTTTTGAGAGTGAGAAGCAGCCGTTTTGGTCAGGGGGTAGATGGGGTTCACAGTCTTCATTAAATGGTGATGGCTGAAGTAGAGCGCTTTGTTAAATAATTATTACGTGAGAACCTGAATGCTTAATATGGGATTGTATTTCTTATTTTTGATATTGACTGGGGTGGTGCTTTGGCATAGAAAATGGTACGTGATTAATCATTACTCGTTGCTGAGGCAAGGTTTCTTCTGGTGGGCAATTATAGTTCCTGTGCTTTCTTTTATTTATTTTGGCTATTTTGCTTGGAGTGGTTACTCGGTTTCATTAGATTCTGAAGGCTTCAATGAGTTTATAACAATAAGTAAGCTGCCTATGGGATTGCTATCGTTGTCAATACCGTTTGTCGCTATTGTTGTTGGTGTACATAGGTCTATTCAGACTCGTGAGCAGATAGAGGCCACAACAAATCAAATAATGATCACAAAAAAGAAGAACTCTCTTGACGAATATTATGCGCGCGAAAAAAACTTTCTTGATAAATGTGTTTTTGTAGAGAAACGGGTGGGGGGCTTGCCAGTTTCCATGACTTCTGGAGCGGAAGAACACTCCTTCTCTTTGTCTGCCCCGCATAAGTTGTTTAAGAAGATATATTTAAATGCCAAACCTGAAGAGGTATCTATTTATGAATCATCTGATGTCTTGTGCCGGGAGATAGAAAATGAAATTGGCATGATAAATATTAACCTTAAGTCTTATATGGGCAGAGTCGAAGCTGGAGAGGACTTGGGGGTCGAGGAAGGGGCTGTAATACTGTTCGTCATTCAGCGGGCTATCTGTAAAGTCTTCGATTTGCTAAGTGTTGAATTGTTCCCTGTCCCGTACTTTTATATAAGAAGCTCCAAGGGAAGTTTTCAGCTGTGTATAGCTACGGAGGCTGATCTTAAAGTCTGGTTGAGAAAGTTTTTGATACTTGTCGAGTCTTTCGTCGGCTCAGTTTGGCCAGAGCGTAAGCTCGACGTATTTCCCATTAGGCGTTACGTTTTTTTAGGGGCGTATTACTTTAGGTTTTATGAATTTGGCGAGACAACTCACAAGTACGACGCACTGAACTGGGAGCAGACAGTAAATGCGTTTAAGTAATGTCGACAAATGCTCACCTCCCACACATATGTGAGCTTTCAGGTGGGTCAAGGGCATCACCGCAAGCCGCAGCGGAGCGCAGCCCGGAGGGCGAGCACCGAACGGGTGAGGATGATGGGCGTAGCCGTACCCTTGATGCAGCTGTAAGCGACCAAGCCTAGCGACAGGGGGAGGAACAAGGCGAAGCCGCCGGACCTGCCCCTGCCGCCCGTCCGGCAAGGATAGGACGCGGGATGCAACCGAAGGGGTTGCCCAAGCGAAGCGCGGAGTGTTCGGAACCATGATGTCCTCATTGTTTAGGACGGTTTCGCTGCAGGTTGGCGAGGAACTTGTTTCCAATCTCACGATTGATTTCGAGCACTTGCGCGTTCTGGCGTTCTTGGGCAGGCATCGCGGATTTTCGTTTTCTGTCCCTGGCGATTTCAAGCCCCAGGTTTGCTCTGAACTGCCCCGCCCGATACTTCATCGCGACTCCTGAAAGCCAATACTCGGGAGCTTTCCTGATGAGGCCGTTGGCCATGGCTCCTGCCAGTTCATCGAGGAGCATTTGCGCATCATCAAGCGAAATGCCCTGGAGTATCCGATCAACTGAGTTTTTCGAGTGCATAGACAACCCGCCGGGATAGGCCAACTGCAAGACGTTTGCTAGCGTTTCCCGTAGTGGTGTCTTTGATTTTGTTTTCTCTGGTAGTTCTTGGTCCGTCACCTTATCGACAGTGGGTGGTGACCCTATGCTGCCACTCCCCCCTGCCACATTGATGTCATGGGGGGGCGACACAGCTGTGTCGTTCTCTATCACGTTGACTGTGTAGAAATTGCTCGTTTGCGAGCCGTCGCTCCTGAAGCGCGGAGTGGAAGTGACGTATCCGGCACTGCACAATTTTTTAAGGACTCTCTGAATGGTGCGCGTGGATACCCCGCATTTATTGGCTAGGTGCTTTACACTTGCAAAACAAGGCTCGTTCGGATTTTCGCACTTTGCGATGTATACCAATATTAGCTTTTCCTGCGCAGGCAGACTCTGGTTGTACACCCAGTCAATTGTGCTGTAGCTCATAGTTAAGCTCGTAAAGCAGGTGCGTCGAGGGATAGTGCCTGGTTGACTTGTAGAGTGCGGAAATACACTCGTCGCCCCACGCGGACTACGGCAGGCTTCAGCTTTCGTGAAAGTTCTGAATCGCTGTACATGGCGACTCTGAAGCCATCTGGTGATCTGTCCAACAGGCTTGCAACCTGTGCCATGCTCATCAAAGGGCCGAAACGGTCTAGAAGGTACTCTTCAGCAGTCATGGGCTTTCTCCTTGCTTACGTTGAATTACGTATCTTTGTAAGTTCGGATTGAAGCTATCAATTAAATTTGGTGACAGTAAAGACTGTGGAGTGTCGTTGAGTTGTCACCAAACCTCGTTCTAAGACCTGCTGGAAAACAGTTTTGAAAACACGTTGACAACAACGTGGCAACAGAAAGAAAACAATAGGAAAACAAAGTGGAGGTTATTTAGTTCCTAGTCTATCTAGCTTGTGAACTAAATCTTCAGCCCGCAGATGAGTGTAGCGCTTGAGCATCTGCATCGATTTATGCCCGCTGATTGCCGAGACTTCTTGATCTGAAAGACCGCCCTCAACCAGTCTACTCACGGCTTCGTGCCGCAGATCGTGAAAACGGAAGTCCGGCACGCCAGCCTTTTTCTTGATGGCGGCCCAGATCTTGGTGAACGCATAGGGGCGACGCTTTCCATCACGCCCAGGCTCACCGAAAAAAACTAGATCGCAGTCAATTGGCCGCACGGGATTCGCCAAGGCGACGCGGAAAACCTCGGTAGCGAGCTTCGTCAACGGCACCGTGCGAGCACTATCATTTTTTGTATCCGACAGCCGGACGATCCGTTTATGGACGTCCACCTGTGATCGCCGCAGGCCTGCGATCTCCGATGCACGCATACCTGTCGCCAAGGCTATCTGGACGATCCAGCCCAGCATTGGATTGCTGTGCTTGCCCACAGCGGCCATGAGACGCTTTTCTTCATCAGCCATCAGGCGCCTGTTACGACCTTCACCGGGGCTCGGTTTTCGAATGTTGAGCACGGGGTTAAAGGTGAGGCCAAGTCCCCACTCCTGAATTGCGACTGTGAACAGGTGGCTGAGTAGGGCAAGCTCCAGCCGCACAGTGTTATTGCTCGTGGGTTGGCCGCGGTTCGTCAGCGAGCCCAGGCGTGTATCGCGATAGTTGGCGATTACCTCGGATGACAGAGCTGCGAGCGAGTATTTTCCCAGGTGCTGGATCAGCTGCTGAGCCTTGGTTGCCTCAGCCTTCTGCGTAGTGGGTTTTTTGGTGGGGCTGACTTCGCGCAGATATCGCTGCAGTGCGTTTTCGAGTATCAGTCGCTCGGAACCGCTTCGCTGGATATACACACCCCGTACCATTTCATCTTCGGTGCGTCGTGACCAATCTTCGGCGTCGCGTTTGGTGCGGAAGGTTTTGGCGTTGGTCGGCCATCCGGTCTTGCGGATGACGGCCTTCCAAGTGCCGGCAGGGGTTTTGACGATTGTGGCCATCTGAAGGACTCCAAAGGCGTGCAAGCGAAGCCGCACTGTACCTAATTTGTACCTTCGGACCATAGGACTGATCCGGCTGCCACAAACCCAAAAAGCCGAAAGCCGCGTAGTACGCGGCTTCAAGGTTGGTGGGCCCACACGGACTCGAACCGTGGACCAAAGGATTATGAGTCCTCTGCTCTAACCAACTGAGCTATAGGCCCTCAGTAAGTGGCCGGATTATAACGAGGGTTTTGAAAGGGTGCCATCCG
>Ga0207713_1001910_pt1 | contig 15777 bp, 15 predicted proteins | sample KBSS64metaG_FD_184404 | JGI IMG/M metagenome (GOLD analysis project Ga0207713, IMG submission 184404) | Switchgrass rhizosphere microbial communities from Kellogg Biological Station, Michigan, USA - KBS S6-4 metaG (SPAdes) (version 2) | ecosystem: Host-associated > Plants > Roots > Rhizosphere >...
TATCTGGCGTGGCTGGGGTTGAACATGCTGCTGCGCCCTCGCCGTTCGCTGGCACCGGCCGAGGCCGACGGCAAGCCGGGGGCGAACTGGTTTTTCAAGGGCATGCTGGGGAATGTGCTGAATCCGAAGATCGGGATTTTCTACGTGTCGTTTCTGCCGCAGTTCATTCCGCAAGGTCAGCCGCTGGTGCCGTGGACATTCGGGCTGGTGAGCATTCATGTGGTGCTCGGGCTGATCTGGTCGCTGGTGTTGATTGGCGCGACGCAGCCGCTGTCTGGGTTCCTGCGCCGGGAGAAGGTCATTCGCTGGATGGATCGCACCACCGGGATGATTTTCGTGGTGTTTGCTGCGCGGTTGGCGTTCAGCAAGCGTTGAAGCGCCTGCGATAAACAAATCTTCGGTCGAGAGCTGCCACCTTCATCAAACCCTAGGCTTGCCCACCACATATGGATATCCGTATATTCGGACAACCATATGTACTGAAGGCATCGTCATGCTCACCCCCGCCTCCGTTTTCAAATGCCTTGCCGACGAAACCCGCGCCCGGGCCACGCTGCTGATCACCCGTGAGGGTGAGTTGTGTGTCTGCGAACTGGTCTGCGCGCTGGACGACAGTCAACCGAAAATCTCCCGCCATCTCGCGCAGCTGCGTACCTGCGGTCTGTTGCTGGATCGCCGTCAGGGCCAGTGGGTTTATTACCGGCTCAACCCTGATTTGCCGGCATGGATTCGCACGCTGCTTGAAACCACGCTCGCCGCCAACACCGCCTGGCTGGAAGAAAACAGCGCACGGCTGGCGGCTATGGGCGATCGCCCGCTCAATACGTCTGCCTGCTGCTGAGGATCGAAAATGCGAGTTCTATTCATGTGCACCGCCAACAGCTGCCGCAGCATTCTCTCGGAGGCGATGTTCAACCATCTGGCGCCGGCCGGTTTCGAAGCAGTCAGCGCCGGCAGCTTCCCCAAGGGCCAGGTGCTGCCGCGCAGCCTGACCACGTTGCAGGCGGCCGGCATTTCCATCGCCGGGTTGAGCAGCAAGGGCAACGAGGCCTTCGAGGACAACCCGCCGGATATCGTCATCACCGTCTGCGACAAGGCCGCCGGTGAGGCCTGCCCGGTGTACTTCGGCCCGGCCCTTAAAACTCATTGGGGGCTGGAAGATCCATCGGATGTGGTCGGCGATGAACGGACCATCGATGCCGCCTTCCGCGCCACCCTCGCCCGCATCGAAACCCGCTGCCGAGCCTTCCTCGCCCTGCCCTTCGCCCAACTTGACCGTGATGCCCTCAAGCGCGAGCTCGACCGCATCAGCACGCTGTAACCGGAGCCGACATGACCGATTTGCCCAACCTCGATCCTTCACTGGTTCAAACAACCACGCGTGATGAAGACGCGCACAAGCCGCGCATCCTGTTGCTTTACGGCTCGACCCGACCGCGCTCCTTCAGCCGCTTGCTGGTCGAAGAAGCCGCCCGCCTGCTGGAGCACTTCGGTGCCGAGACGCGAATCTTCAGCCCTTCGGGTCTGCCGCTGCCGGACGATGCGCCGGGCGATCACCCGAAAGTCCAGGAACTGCTCGAGCTGATGCAATGGTCGGAAGGTCAGGTCTGGTGCTCGCCGGAGCGTCACGGTGCGATGTCGGCGGTGTTCAAGGCGCAGATCGACTGGGTGCCGCTGGCTCTCGGCGCGGTGCGCCCGACCCAGGGCAAGACCCTGGCGGTAATGCAGGTCTGCGGCGGTTCGCAGTCGTTCAACGTGGTCAATCAACTGCGCGTACTGGGCCGCTGGATGCGCATGTTCACCATCCCCAATCAGTCATCGGTGCCCAAGGCTTATCTGGAATTCGACGAAGGTAACCGCATGAAACCCTCGGCGCTGTACGACCGGGTGGTGGACGTGATGGAAGAGTTGGTGAAGTTCACGCTGTTGCTGCGTGATCGCCCGGATCTGGTGGATCGTTATTCCGAGCGCAAGGAATCGGCGGAGGAATTGATGCAGCGGGTCAATCAGCGCTCGATCTGAATAACCGCAACGCCGCGAACGGTGGCCCGTCGCCCGGGTCACCGAAACTTTTCCGCGCCCTCCGGCCCCATCACCTAACCTCAATGTTTGTGTGATCAACCGGAACCGTCCAGTCCCATGCGTAATGCATTGAAGTCATTGATGTTCATCACCCTGACGCTGCTCTGTCCGGGTGTCTCGATGGTGTCGGCCGCTGACCTGCCCGGCACGCCCGATGTCGGCGCCCCGCTCCCCGGCGTCACGCAAAGCGATCTGCAAGCCCTTCAACTGCGCCTCGACGGCCTCAAGCAGCAGATCTCGTCCGCCAACAATTACAACCAGCTCGAAGGCCCGCAGGACCGGGTGCAGACGTTCATTCTGGACATTGATCGGCTGTCCGCGTCGCTGTTGCCGCAGCAGGCGCAACTGACCGTGCAACTGGGCGTACTCGGTGCCGCACCGGCCGAAGCGGTCGCCGCCGAACAGGCCGATATCGCCGCGCAACGGGCGACGTTGATCGAGCAGAAAACCAAAGTCGATACGGCGTTGAAGAACCTCGCCACCCTCAAGCAAAACGCCACGGAGCTGATCACCCAGATCGCCGGTATCCGCCGCACCTTGCTCGAAAGCGAACTGACGCTCAGCACCCACAGCATTCTGAATCCAGGCTTCTGGGCCCCCCTTGTCAATCCGCCGGCGGATGATCGCCAGCGTCTGAGGCTTTTCGTCGATCAGGTGCAACAGACCGGCGCCGAAGCCTGGCAACCGGGTCAGCGCTTTTACACCGCCCTCTTGGTGGTGCTGGCCTTCGTCGTCTGGACGCTGGGCCGGCGACTCGCCGACCGCTGGCTGGCGTGGGTGTGCATTCACCGCATGCCGGAGGGTCGACTGCGCCGCAGTTCGCTGGCGTTCGCCTCGGCGCTGGCGACTCTCGCGACCACCGCCATCGCCCTGCAACTGCTCTATTACGCCTGCACCCGTCACGTGCCGTTGCCGCCGATGCTGGCGACATTTTCCGATGAGTTCGGGAAAGTGGTTTATGCCTGCGTGCTGATCACGGGGCTCAGCCGCGCGTTGCTCTCGACCGAGCACCCGTCCTGGCGACTGCCGGCGGTGGCTGACCCGGTGGCGCTCGCGCTGCATCCCTACGCGCGGATTCTCGCCGCGACGCTGCTGGTGCTGGTGACGGCGGTGCAAGTCAGCAATGCCGCCGGCATGAGCAGTCAGATTGTGCTCGCAGGCCGGGGCATCATTGCGCTGGCGGTGCTGGGCATCGTCACCACGCTGCTGATGCGCGTCGGCAGGGTGCGCAAAACACTGGCCGCAGCCGGTGACACTCAAGTGGCGGGCAATACCTTCGCCGGGGTGGTTTACACCGTTGCCACCCTGGCGATGGTGCTGTCGCTCGGCGCCCTGCTCACGGGTTACGTATCGCTTGCGCGGTTCATCACCTACGAACTGGTGTGGGCGTTTATCGTGTTTTCCGGGTTTTACCTGCTGATGCAGTTGCTCAAGGACAGCTGCGAGTATTTCTTCTCACCCCGCCATTCCAGCGGCAAGGCGCTGAAACAGCTGCTGGGGGTCGGCGACCGACGCCTTGAGCAGGCCTCAACGCTGCTGGCCGGTTTCGGTCGAGCCGCGCTGTTGCTGCTGGCGGTCATCACCCTGTTCGTCGGCGGGATCGGCACCACCCTGGGCCAACTGGCCAACAACATCGGCACGATCCTCGGCGGCGCCGGCCTGCGCAAACTGAACATCGTCCCCGGCCATTTGCTCAACGCGGTGCTGGCGCTGCTGATCGGCATCTACCTGATCCGCGCCCTGCGCCGCTGGCTCGACAACGAGTTCCTGCCCAAGACCGACATGGATCCGGGCATGTGCGCCTCGCTCAGCACGCTGTTTTCCAACATCGGTTATGCGGTAGTGATCCTGCTGACGTTGTCATCGCTGGGTGTGCAATGGACCAACCTGGCGTGGATCGTCAGCGCCCTGTCGGTGGGCATCGGCTTCGGTTTGCAGGAGATCGTGAAGAACTTCGTCTCCGGGCTGATCCTGCTCACCGAGCGCCCGGTCAAGGTCGGCGACCTGATCAGCATCAGCGGCGTCGAGGGCGACATCCGCCGGATCAACGTGCGCGCCACCGAAATCCAGCTCAGCGACCGCTCGATCGTGATCGTGCCCAACTCGCAACTGATCTCGCAGAACCTGCGCAACGTCACCCTCGGCGGCAGCGCCCAGGGTGTAGCGACGCTGGAGCTGATGTTCCCGCTGGACATCGACCCCGAACAGGTGCAGAACCTGCTGTTCGACACCTACAAGGAACACGAAACCATCCTCGAAAAACCGGCACCGTTCGTGCGCTTCAGCAAGCTGACGCCGGACGGGATTACGTTGACCGTGACCGGGTATGTGGCGAGCCCGAGGATTGTCGGGACGACCAAGAGTGATTTGCTGTTCGAGATTCTCAAGCGGCTGGGGGCGGCGGGAATCGAGCTGGCGAAGCCGCCGAGTACCTGAGGTAAAACCTGCTGCGCGCCTGCCTGATCAGGCCTCAGGGGTTTCAATCGACTCTGGAGCCGCTTGCGCCTCGAGCTTCAGGCGATCAGCCTTGCTGATGTATTTCGGCTTGTTGCTTTTGGGTGCCAGTTTGGCGTTGGCCTTTCTGGATTTTTCCTTGAAGAGCTGTTGCAGTTTTTTCTGACGGTTCATGGTGATTTGGCCTGCTTTAAAGTTGTTGAATGATATCAGCGTTGGACCTGCCTCACCCCAGCACGTCAGTAATCCACCGCACCTGCAGCTTCAGATCCTGCACCTTTTGCTCGCATACCCCATGCCGCGCCCGAGCGAAGTGGCTCAAGGTCTGCTGCTTGTGCCGCAGCCGGTGCTGCCACTTACTGACAAACGCCGGACTGCGCGCCTGCAACTGCAGCGGCCCGAAGTACAGTTCCTCGGCGGTATAGGAAACCGGCCCGCCCCGCTCGGCCACGATGATTTCGTAGTCGAAGCGGTTCTCCCGAAGGATTTCCTCACAGAGGATTCGATAGTCGTTGTCCATCAACCATTGGCGCAGCGGTTGCTCGCCGCCGTTGGGTTGCAGGATCAGGCGTTCGCGGCCGCTCAAGCGCGCCTTGCCGGCTTCGAGGATGTCGCGGATGGTTTCGCCGCCCATGCCGCACACGGTAATTGCCGTGATCCCGTCTTCCGGTTCGACGGCCATCAAACCATTGGCCAGACGTACGGTGATCTGCTGCTCAAGATCGTTGTCGCGCACGGTGCGTTGCGCCGAACGGAACGGCGTCTCGGCCATCTCGCCCGCCACCGCCGCCGCGATCGCGCCACGGCGCATCAGGGCCACAGGCAGGTAGCCGTGATCCGAGCCGATATCGGCCAACCGCGCACCGGCGGGCACCTGCGCCGCCACCCGCTCCAGGCGCATGGACAATGTCTGTTCGTTCAACCGCAACCCCTTTCACTCTGAACGCCCGGCACTGGTGGCCGGATCGGGGCGCGATTCTGGGGGGCAACGGCTGGGATTTCAAATGCGTGTGGTCGGATTCGTCGCTCGGCCCCGGATCAACGCACTCGACGCGTCAACCACGCGCCCCAGAACAGGCTGCTGAAAAACCGGGTGACCTCGCCGAATCCGGCTTCATGCAAGAGCTTTTGAACCGCCGCCTCGGAATGCGGAGGATCGGCGCCCTGAAGAATTTTCCCCAGTTTGGCCTTCACCTCATCGGCGCTGGCCCCGTTCTGGCGCCAGCGCTGTCCCCACGCTTCCAGTAGCAACGGTTGGCTCGCATAGGCGTAGTGATTGCCGGCCACGATCAGCGGAGCACCCGGTTTCAAACGCGACCGAATGGATTGCAGAAGCGCTCGTTTGGCCTCATCGCCTTCCAGATGATGCAGAACGCCGATCACCGTGGCGGCGTCGTATGACTCATCGGCAGGCAAATCATCGACCGGCCCGAGATGCAGATCCGTTCGCGCCAGCAAGTCATGTATCCGCAATTGCTCGCTCGCCGCCGCCAGCATCGGCTCGGAAGGGTCAACCGCCATGAATCGCCAGCCTGGCTCCAGACGCCCCATCGCGATGATTTCCTGAGCTGTCCCGCCTGCGCCAACTGCCAGAATCCGCGCCGAACCGGCATTACCCAGGCTAGCCGCCAGCATGCACGCGGCAAGGTCATGGCAAGCGTCATAGCCCGCCAGCGCAATGCGGCTCTGCTTGCCATATTCATTGGCGCGGGAGGTGTCGAATTTTTCAGTAGAGGAAGCGTTCAAGGTAGTTTCTCCGTGTCCTTGAAGCACCCTACGTCACGAGAATCGATAATAGAAATTCATTGATTTTATGTGGTGCATTCCCGTCGGGAATGCGGAAGGCATCCTGTGCCGTGCAGGAACGAAATGACAGTTACGCCTGCGACCGCAAAATCAGTAAAGTGGCAACCCTGCACCCGGGCGACGACAGAAAGGATCAATGCGTGACATCTCCAAAGGACTGGTGGGACCGGCTCAGGAATAAACCCGTGACCGAGTACACATGGGCGGATTATCGGCGTAACGAAGCGCTGGAACTGCTCGCGAATGCCAATGGCAGCGGTACATGGATAGAGCTGAGCAACCACTCCAATGGCTTCGTCCGCGAAGTCGCCGTGAGAGAACTCATTCGCGACTGTTCTCCAGAAGCGCTTGTAGCCCTGACAGAACGACTCAACGATTGGGTGCCGCAGATTCGCGATCTGGCGTTGTCCGGGATGAACAACTACCTGAACCCCGCTCAGGCGCCTGCGTTGCTGTATGCGCTGGACTCGATCATGGCGCTGGCGGCGCGGCAGCGGGTTGACCATGCCCCCACCTACACCGCCGCACGCACTGTTCTTCAATCACCGGAAATCCGCGATGAGGTTTTCGCAAACTTTCTCACGCGGCAAGGCAAAGCCGCGCGCTACCTGTTCAGTTTGCTGCTGGAAACGGATTTCGACCCGGAGAGACTCCTGCGTAGCGCCCTGGCCCATCGGGAGCTGACTGTAAGGCTAGCTGCGGTGTCGGTCTGTCAGGATCTATCGCCAGCGCAGGCCTCGCCTTTGCTGATTGAGGCCCTGTCGCGGCCGGGTGCCAAGGTGCGTGTCAACATACTCCGCGCGCTCCTTCCCTTGTCTGATGATCCAGGCCAACTGTTGCGGATGGCTTTACTCGATCCTTCGCCCTCGATCCGCAGCCTGGCGCGTTGGGCTGCACCTCGTCACGGCGTCGATGCACCTGAGGTACTGGCGCAGCGACTCAGTCAGGATTTCCCCACCCGCAAACGCGAATGGCTTGGCGTACTGGGCCTGGCTGCCGAGCTGGAAATCAGACTCCAGAAGCACTGGCTTACTGAAGCGCTGAGCTCGATCTATCCCTCTGTGCGGCAGGCTGCGGTTCGCCTGCTGGGCGACGAAGATCTGCCGCTGATGCTCGGGGCGTTGGGTGATTCTTCGGAAAAAGTGTACCTCGCCGCCTACGCGCTAACAGACAAGCAGCCCTGGGCCGCGCTGAATGCCGGGGTCGCCGCGAAACTGGATTGCGAATGGCATGACCTGCCCCCGCAACGCAGCCGGGCAATCTTGCACTTGATGTCGAGTTGGCAGCAGGTCGCCTATCTGTTGAAACGGCTGGAAGCAGAACCCGTGATCGAGACATTCTGGCTGCGGCAGGTGGATCTCTGGTGCGATCGTCAGTATCAGGCGGTCGACCCGGTCACCTCAAAAGACCAGCGCAACGCGTTGGTGCAACGGCTCAGAGCGCTGGCCGCCAGCGGCCTTATCCAGAGTGACAGGGTTGCGCTCTTTACCGACTGATATCTGAACCGATCTACACCAACACCGCCAACCAGGCCGACAGCAACAACAAAAACGCCAGCCCGGCATTCATGCGCCGCAATGCCCGTGGCGATCCAAAGAACCGCGCACTGCCCACGCCCAGCAGCGCCCACGCCGTCATGCACGGCAGGCAGACCATTAGAAAAACCGCCGACAACAGCAGCATCCGCGCGCTGTCGTCGCCGTTGCCGCCAAACACACTCACCACCGCCACGGCCATCATCCACACCTTGGGATTAATCAATTGCAGGCCGGCGGCGCCGAACACGTTGAAGCCGTCATCACTAGACGTTGACGACTCCAGCGACGGCGGCGTGCTGCGAAAGATCTGCCACGCCAGCCAGCTCAACCACAACACGCCGGCCCAGGCCATCGCCTGCTGCACGCGGGGATAGCGCAGCAAGGTTTCCCCCACGCCGAGTCCGACCACCAACACCACCAGCGCCGCCGACACACACGCGCCGAAAATGATCGGCACGGTGGCCGTCAGACCGCGCCGCGAGCTGTGGCTCATCACCAGAATATTGGTCGGCCCCGGGGTGATCGAGGCGACGAAGGAAAACAGCAGAAAAGGCAGCAACGATTCCATGGCAGGACTCCCGAATCAAAACAGGAGGCCATGGTCGCGGTTGCGCGGGGGTTCAGTCTGGAAGGTTTGAGCAGCGCTTGCGGTAGTCCGCCGGCGTCAGGTGATAGGCACGGCGAAACCAGCGCCCGAGATGGCTTTGATCGGCGAAACCGAGGGCGCTGGCGACGGTCGCGGGTGTTTCGCCGCGCGCCAGCAACTGGCGGGCGCGGGCCAGGCGCAACTGGATCAGATAGGCATGCGGCGCCAGCCCGAAAGCGGCCTTGAACGCACGGGTCAGACGAAAGCGATCGACCCCGCAGGCCTGGGCCAGGTCGTCCAGCCCGATATCGTCGAAGGCGTGCGCATGCAGATAGTCCCGCGCCACCTGGGCCACCCATGGCAGGCGCGGATCGAACGGCTGGCGCTTGCGCCAGTCGAGGTGGGACGTCAGCGCACCGAGCAAGGTGTCGATGGCGGTCTGGCGCACGATGCGCAAGTCGCCTTGATGCAGGGCGTTGAAGGCCTGATTGATGGCCGTGGACAGGCGCGAATCCTGACTCAGGGTATCGGTGAACCCGAGCTGGCTGTTGTCCGGCGCATGCTCGAACAGCACGCGCAATTCGCGCTCCAGCCAGTGCGGGTCGAGGTAGAGCATGGAATAGGTGAAACCCTCCTCCGTCGGCGCGTGCCCGTCGTGGATCTCCCCCGGTTCCAGCATGAAAATCTTGCCCGGCGTACTCAGATGGCGCACGCGCCGGCAATGAAACTGCTGCACGCCCTGCTCGGTGACGCCCACCAGAAAGCTGTCATGCCAGTGCGGATCGTAGGCATGCCCCTGGAAATGGGCACGAATCGACTCGATCCCGGTGTCGGCATCCTGAGACAAGTCGATCCAGTTGCGTTTGTCCACGCAAGGCTCCGAAGGCAGTGGTTGTTCGTCAAGGACGTCTACGTTACCGCGACTTTGCCGATGGGTTTAGAACATTTGTGCACGTGAGCCAGGCAGGCCATCCAGCAAATTTAATGAACCCTGAGTGTCACGGCCCGCCTAAGCCAAAGACCATCAGGAGGTAGCTCATGCAAATTGAAACCACGTGGATCGTACTGGCCGTCGTGCTTTTGCTCATCGAATTGTGGGCGATCAACCGGGTGCGCAAGAGTGAGGGGAAAGCCAGCAACAAAGGTGTCTGGATCGTATTGATCGTTTTTGTGCCGCTGTTCGGGCTGATCGCTTGGGCACTGGCCGGGCCCAAGCACGTCACGCAGGCCTGAAGCCCAAGGTCAGCGAGAGCCCCGAACATTCGGGGCTTTTTGTTGGCCGCAGGTTTGTATCGCAGTGTGTACGAACGCCTCCCGGATACATGTCCGCGCATCAGCTGATGAAAACGGAAACAGCGCAGATACGTGGCCAGTCTTTAATGGGCTCCAGATTCGAAGGGTTCAGCCACCGCCCGGCCCTCACCGATTACCAAGGAGACTCGCCATGAAGCCTGCACTGCACACCGCCGTCCACACTGGAAAAAACCGTCGTCGCCTGCTGGGCCTGTCGATTCTCGCCACCGCGCTGCTGCAGTTCGGTGCGTTCGCCAATGCCCAAACCGCAGCCCCCGAGCCGATCAAGACCGCAGCCGCCAGCGTCACGGCTGACCTGCCATTCGGCCCGCTCAAGCACGTGAAGGCCGGCGTATTGGACGTGGCCTACGCCGAAACCGGCCCGGCCAATGGCCCGGTGGTGATTCTGCTGCACGGCTGGCCGTATGACATTCACAGCTACGACGACGTCGCGCCGCTGCTGGCGGCCAAGGGTTATCGGGTGCTGATGCCGTACGCCCGGGGTTATGGCGACACGCATTTCCTGTCCGACAAGACCGTGCGCAACGGTCAGCCGGCGGCGCTGGCCAGTGACGTGATCGATTTCATGGATGCGCTGAAGATCAAGCAGGCCGTGCTCGGTGGCTACGATTGGGGCGCACGTTCGGCGGACATCGTGTCGGCGCTGTGGCCGGAGCGGGTCAAGGCGCTGGTGTCGGTCAGCGGTTACCTGATCGGCAATCAGGCCGCCGGCAAGAACCCGCTGCCGCCCAAGGCCGAACTGCAATGGTGGTATCAGTTCTACTTCGCCACCGACCGTGGTGAGGCCGGTTACACCAAGAACACCCATGATTTCGCCAAGCTGATCTGGCAACTGGCGTCACCGAAATGGGCGTTCGACGACGCCACTTTCGACCGCAGCGCCAAGGCGTTGCAGAACCCGGATCACGTCGCGATCACCGTGTTCAACTACCGCTGGCGCCTGGGCCTGGTGCAGGGTGAAAAACAGTACGATGCGCTGGAACAGAAACTCGCCACCGCGCCGTCGATCAGCGTGCCGACCATTACCCTGGAAGGCGATGCCAACGGCGCCCCGCACCCGGCCCCCGAGGACTACGCCAAGCGCTTCACCGGCAAATACCAGTTCCGCCTGATCGACGGCGGCATCGGTCACAACCTGCCGCAGGAAGACCCGAAAGCCTTCGCTCAGGCGATCATCGACGCCGATCACCTCTGAAGCGGCACGCCGAACGGCTCGTCATTTGACGAGCCGTTTTTCTTTGGACGGCCGATAACCGAAATAGGCGCTGTAGCACTTGCTGAAATGGCTCGGCGAGACGAATCCGCAGGCCACCAGCACGTCCACCTGAGACAGCTCGGTGTGTTGCAGCAGACGCCGGGCCTCGGTGATGCGCAGTTCCATGTAATAACGCTGCGGCGTGGTGCCCAGTTGCTCCTTGAACAGCCGCTCCAGCTGACGCCGGGAACGCCCGGCATACACCGCCAGTTGCTCCAGTTCCAGCGGTTCCTCCAGATTGGCATCCATCAGCTTCACCACCTCACGCAACGGCGCGCTGACGCAGAGGTTCTCGGTCGGCTTGATCCGCCGGTAACGCGATTCCTCGAATGCCAGAATGTCTTCGATGCCTTCGACCAGCGCCTTGTCGTGCAGGCCCTTGATCCAATCCAGGGCCATGTGGAACGCGCCGGACGGACTGGACGCAGTCAACCGGTCGCGGTCGATTACGTAGGGTTCGCTGCTGACCTGGGTCGCCTTGGAAATCTCCGCCAGCGCCGGTCGATGCTCCGGGTGAATCGCACAGCGATAGCCTTCCAGCACCCCTGCCCGGCCCAGGAACCACGCGCCGTTCCACAACCCGGCCAGTATCACGCCAGCCTCGGCGGCCATTTTCAGCAGGTTGATGAGCTCATCGCTCGCCTTCAATTCCGTGCGGTAACCGCCGCAGATCACCAGCAGATCCAGCTCCTGCAACACGCTGGTTTCCAGACGCGCGTCCGGGCGGATCACCAGCCCCAGATCGCTGATCACTTCGCCGTCGCTGAGGCCGAAAGTTCGCGTGGAAAACAGTCCGGGGCGCAGCAGATTGGCGGTGACAAGGGTGTCCAGCGCCTGGGTGAAGGCCGGCAGGGAAAAATGCTCCAGCAGCACAAACCCGGTGCGGGTCATGCGTCCCGGCCCGCTGGCGGGCTCGTTCAGGTAGCGAAGGTTCTTGCCCTTCATGCCACCGCTGAATTGGCGTCGTTCGATCAAGGTGGGGTCCATCGTTTCGTTGTTATGCCGCCATGCTAACCGGCGCCGCAGCAAATTACTCGCGAACGACGCAAGCACGTCAGTGCGATCGCTGCTGATACCAGCGAACCTGCGTCCCAACGTCGCAGGCCCGGCACCTTGGCAAACGCCACACAAGGCTTAAAATCGCGCCTCCTCTCGCAGTCGCCCGACCGGCGCCTGCCCGCAGCCATGACAACCCTCAGGTTTGAACAGCCGGCCACTTTCACAAAGTGCGCCAGGCTCAATCGCCCTGCCCGTTCGGCGGTCGTTTGTCTTCAACACACTTCGGCTTGGCACTCGCATGCGCAGAGGCGCACGTTCCGCTGTTCGATCACTTGAGGTTTTTATGACACCGCGTTTGCTGGCCATGGCGCTGGCGCCCCTGCTCGGGCTGTTCATTGTTGCCCTGGGCAACGGCTTTCTGTCTTCTTTGACCACCCTGCGCCTGGGCGCTGCCGGCGAATCGGCGACGATGATCGGCATCGTGTCCTCGGCCTATTTCATCGGCCTGACCCTGGGCGCGATCTTCAACGACCGGCTGATCCTGCGCATCGGCCATATCCGCGCCTACAGCAGCTTCGCCTCGCTCATCGCCGCGACCATCCTGCTGCAAGGGCTGTTTTATGACACCTGGGGCTGGGTCGTCCTGCGCCTGATCAACGGCTGGGCCACGGTCGGCGTGTTTCTGGTGATCGAGAGCTGGCTGCTGCTGGCCGGTGACGCGAAGATTCGCGGCCGTCTGCTCGCGTTGTACATGATCGTTCTCTACGGCGCCGGCGTGCTGGGTCAGGCGTTTTTGGGAAAAATCACCGGGCTGGGCGACACCGCCCCGTTCATGGTCGCCGGCATGCTCGCGACCCTGTCGGTGCTGCCGATCGTGATCCTGCCCCGCGTTTCGCCGTTGCTGGAACAGGTCGAACCGCTCAAGCCACGGGCGCTGCTGGGTGTGTCGCCCACCGGACTGGTCGGGTGCTTCGGCTCCGGCGTGACCATCGCGGCGATCTACACCCTGCTGCCGCTGTACCTGCAACGCATCGGTCTGAACGTCGGCGAAGTCGGCAGCATGATGGCCTGGACGATCCTCGGCGCGATGCTGCTGCAATACCCGGTCGGGCGCTGGTCCGATCGCAAGGATCGCCTGCAAGTGCTGACCGTGCTCTGCGCCGCGTGCACCGTGCTGTCGCTGGTGATCGTGCTGGTGCCGCTGTCCTCGGCCATGCTCGCGGCGATGCTTTTCCTGCTGGGTGGCGGCGTGTTCGCGTTGTACCCGGTTGCGGTCAGCCACGCCGCCGACCGTGCGCCGGTGGCAACCCTGGTGCCGATGATTCAGGGCATGTTGCTGATCAACTCACTGGGGTCGGCGATGAGCCCGCTGCTGATCTCGCCAGCGATGAACGCCCATGGCGAAACCGGCTTGTTCTGGGCCTTCGCGCTGGTCAACCTGAGCATGGTGACGTTCTTCTTCTGGCGTCGCGGCAAGCGTCCGGTGCCGGCCAATCCGGCGCCGTTCGCAGCAGCGGCGACCTTCTCGCCAACTGGCGCCGAACTGCGGGTGACCGAGGATCTGCGCCAGGCGGCGCAGGAGCATCCGCCGATGGTCGATGCGTTGAGTGGCGAAGCGGCACCGCAGACAGGATCGCGCTACGAAGCCAGTTGAGTTTCTGGCAGGCATAAAAAAACCGGTGACTTTCGTCACCGGTTTTTTTATTTATCGCACAGCAGCCTCTGAATCAGTGCGGCGCGCGCGGGATCGTTTTCAGCAGATCCTCAGGGCTGATATGCCCCACCACACTGCCCGGCTGCGGCAGGTTCAGGATGTGGCCCTTCATCTTGCCGATCACGTGCATCTCGCACGGTTTGCAGTCGAACTTCAGGGTCAGCACTTCGTCGCCGTGGATCAGCTGCATCGGCGCGACTTTGGTTTTCACACCGGTCACGCCTTTGGCCTGTTTCGGGCACAGGTTGAAGGAGAACCGCAGGCAGTGCTTGGTGATCATCACCGGCACTTCGCCCGCCTCTTCGTGGGCCTCGTACGCGGCGTCGATCAGCTTCACGCCGTGACGGTGATAGAAGTCGCGAGCCTTCTGGTTGTACACGTTGGCCAGGAACGACAGATGCGCTTCCGGGTACACCGGCGGTGGCGTGGTCTCGGCCTTGCGCGAACCGCGCGGGTGGGCGGCAACACGGGCGGCGGTCAGCGCTTCGATCACTTCACGGCGCAACGACTTGAGCTGCGAGTTCGGGATGAAGAACGCTTGCGGCGCATCGAGTTTGATCGAGGTCGCGTGGTACTCGGTGGTGCCGAGCTGACCGAGCAGATCGTGCAAGGTGTCCAGCGCCTGTTCCGGTTTGTTGGCGACGCCGAACGGACCTTCCAGCGCGACGCTGGCGCTGATGCCCTCTTCGCTGGTCACGGTCAGTTCCAGACGCTCTTCACGCAGCTTCGCCAGCCAGCTCACGCCGATACGACGCTCTGCAGAGGTCTTGAGCAAGGCCTGCTGCCAGTTGTGGTCGAGGTTGCGGTTCAGCGGGTGGTTCGGGCGCAGCTTGTACAGGCCTTCCGGCATTTCGTTCGGCTCGACGCGGTAGCGGTAGCGCTTCTCGCCTTCTTCCTCGAACTCGCCCATGGCTTCGGCGATGTTGACGCGGAACCCCACCACTTCGCGCTTGACCAGCACGTTGAGGCCGTCGCCGTTGGACAGCGGCTCGTGGGTGATGACCTGCATGTCACGCTTGCCGACTTTCTCGACTGTGCCCACTGCCAGACCGGTGAAGGTCGGCGAATCGAACGCGCCGATGTCGATCTTGCGCTCGCTGACGAAGTAGTCGGTGCTGCCACGGTGGAAGGTCTTTTCCGGGTCCGGCATGAAGAAATGCGCGGTGCGGCCGCTGGAAGCGCGAGCCAGGTCCGGGCGGTCGTTGAGCACGTCGTCGAGGCGCTGGCGGTAATAGGCGGTGATGTTCTTCACATAACCCATGTCCTTGTAGCGACCTTCGATCTTGAACGAACGCACACCGGCCTCGACCAGTGCGCGGATGTTGGCGCTCTGGTTGTTGTCCTTCATCGACAACAGGTGTTTTTCGTAGGCGATCACGCCACCCTTCTCGTCTTTGAGGGTGTACGGCAGACGGCAGGCCTGGGAGCAGTCGCCACGGTTGGCACTGCGCCCGGTCTGCGCGTGGGAAATGTTGCACTGACCGGAGAACGCCACACACAAAGCGCCGTGAATGAAGAACTCGATGGCGGCATCGGTTTCATCGGCGATTGCGCGGATTTCCTTGAGGTTCAGTTCACGGGCCAGTACCAGTTGCGAAAAACCGGCCTGATCGAGGAACTTGGCCCGCTCAAGGGTGCGGATGTCGGTCTGGGTGCTGGCGTGCAGCTCGATGGGTGGAATGTCCAGCTCCATCACGCCCAGGTCCTGGACGATCAGCGCATCGACGCCGGCGTCGTACAACTGATGGATCAGCTTGCGCGCCGGCTCCAGTTCGTTGTCGTGCAGGATGGTGTTGATGGTGGTGAAGATGCGCGCGTGATAGCGACGGGCAAATTCCACCAGTTCGGCAATTTCGCTCACCTCGTTGCACGCGTTGTGGCGCGCACCGAAGCTCGGGCCGCCGATGTACACCGCGTCGGCGCCATGCAGGATGGCCTCGCGGGCGATGGCCACGTCACGGGCGGGGCTGAGCAGTTCCAGGTGATGTTTGGGCAAGGACATATGTTTTTTTAGTCAGGCTGTCACGGT
>Ga0207713_1001912_pt1 | contig 15776 bp, 18 predicted proteins | sample KBSS64metaG_FD_184404 | JGI IMG/M metagenome (GOLD analysis project Ga0207713, IMG submission 184404) | Switchgrass rhizosphere microbial communities from Kellogg Biological Station, Michigan, USA - KBS S6-4 metaG (SPAdes) (version 2) | ecosystem: Host-associated > Plants > Roots > Rhizosphere >...
AAGTCGGATCTTGAGCCACGGGCAGGCAGACTTACGCCCTGTCTTGTCACCGTAGAAAAGGCATAAAAAAACCGCCGGGAAGGCGGTCTGTATGCAGCTGACAGGGTGGATCACGAGATAGCGCTGGCCAGCTTGGCCGCAAATCCGATGAAAAAGAGACCGACCAGGGCATTTCCGGTTTCAGACAGTCTGCTGTGGCGCATCACGCCGCCAATTGAATAACACATCCCCGTCAATACGGCTCCCGATGTACGCTTACGAGCAGGGGAAGAGCTTTTACAAACAAAAACCGTCCATGGTATTACACACCGATAACACCAATGCCAGCCGATAAGAATCAGCGCTCTTCTGCCGCAGGAAAAAAACCGTCATTCCTGTGCAGGGCTCTGCACAGCGTACAGGCCCGGTACTATCGGTACAGGATTCTTCTCAGCCCTAATCCACTGGCTCAGCTGACTTTTCCATATCGCAGCGTTCAGCATTTTTTTTCAAGTACAGATGAACATTAAGGGCAAGCAGAAGAAAAAGCAGGGCGGTATCAGCAGACAAAACCCAGGCAATCTCACCGGACTGCAACGCTGTACCTATAGTGGTCATCCCGAAGAATGTCACCACTGAACGCGGAACACGGAATGCAGCCATGGTCTGGCCATATTCACCTTCATGACTGGCAGCCCTGACCTGACCGGCAATAAAAATTGACCACCATACACCCGTGAGTTCAAGGCACAGGGCAAGAGAGGGAAGAAACCACGGCTTTCTGTCATAGTCCCAGAAAGTAAGTAAGGCCGCTCCCGAAAAAATAAACAAAAAGGTGCACAGAAAAAAATGCCACCGGAAGTTAACCGTAGTTTGCCCCACCGAGCGGGGATAAAACCACGATGCCAGGCTGTCGAGGACGCCGCTGATTGCTCCCAGAATAAAAACAGCAGCAAACGGTGTGGTACCTAATGAAAACGCAATAACGTCAAAATTGGTATTAAACGACGTCTCCGTAAACGCCATCACGCACATAGCCAGCGCAAGAAACCAGTTGCGTTTAAGACACCGGAAGGTCTGACGATAAATACCGGCGAAGTCTCTTTTTTCCGTTTCAGGGACAGCCTCATCCGGACCGGCGCAGGTCTTACCGCGGATCAGGGGAAGAAGTGTAAGGGCCGAAAGGATGAAACAGCCGGCGGCTACACTGAAAAACAGGGAGGGTGAATAGCGGTCATAAAAGGCGGCTAGTACCAATCCGGTGACGAAAACGGCGATCCCACTGATATATGACGCCACGGCTACACTCGTTTCATAATCCCTGTGAAGTTCAGGCAGCAGATACTGATTAACGATAATCGTCGCAAAATTTACGGTGAGGGAAAGGGATATAACCAGTACTGGTGTGACGACGGGCCAGAAATGCGACTGATTTCCGAAAGCGAAAACCAGAAAGCCACAACACGCCTGCGCAGTCATCAGCCAGAAGAACCGGTGACGGCTCCGATCGATGAGCCGCCCGGCCAGAGGCCCCCACACCAGGCTTGACAGCGCAGTTGAACCTATCAGCACTGAAATAACAAGCGGGTCGGTTTTTATTTTAACCAGATAGAAGGAAAAAAAACCCAGATAAAGGCAGAAGCCGAATGTGGACAACAGTATGAAAAGGCACAGCGTAAGCTGCCGGTAGCTCTTAATCATGCACATCTTCCCTATACAGAAAAGCATACTCCATCACCCGCTTTCTCCCGGCATGCTCAGCGGCGCGTATTGAAGGAAGGTTACTGCTTTCGATGGTTCCCCATAGCGATGCCGGTGTGCGGGGCGTGCTGAGAAAAGAAAGTAAGGCCTGTTGAGCGGAACCCGCAACATGCTTCCCGCGAAAGCGCGGAATAACGATCTCCTCGGTGATCCACAGTCCGGATATAAAAGCCCGGCGCGCGTTATCACAGATGATAAAACCGGCACGCGACCCCTCATAAACTATGGTGAACAGGTTTCCGTCCTTAATGGCATCGCGAATGTCTTCTTCATCTGCAGGAAACACCTTATCCTTCAGGAAAGGATAGCGGGAATACGTCCCGGCATAGGCAAGTTCCAGAGCCTGAAGGCACCACTCAACAGACTGCTGGCAGGCACGCTCAATGCTGACAGTATGGCCGCTGATAACAGCTTCTTTTTTTTCATCCATGCTGCCGCCGACATAGAAAAACTGATCGGCACGACCGCGCGTATCCTCAGACACGGGTCGGAGAACGCGGACTGAACGTGCGCCCATGGGATGCCATACGTCCAGTATTGAGGCCATTGCCCGCCGGGTCAGAGGAGCAGAGCTGGCGACCAGATCAATGAACGGCTTCTTCAAATCACCGCCTCTGTATCTTGGCCCGGTGAGGTAGTCATTACCGTCGCAGGAAATGATTTTCTGAAGAAAAAAATCCTGAGGCAGACCGGTTTCCCGGAAAGGGAAATTTGATGAAAAATTGCTGTCCTCACACCAGAGCAGCTGTTCATCAATATAGTCTTTCATGCCGTTCCTGAGTAACCAGGAGTCAACAGGCAGCCTGCTGAACTGCTCAAGCATATAATCAAGCATTAACTTGTTCCTTTTATTTCAACGGGGGCCGCCCCAATTTCCACGGGGATACCTGTTTTATAGAAAGAAAGAATGAGGTTGATGACGTCTTTTCTGTCAGCACCGGGCCGGGCAGAGAAATTGTTGAGGCTCCGGCGTTCAAAGACGTGATGAAAGACTTCTTTCGTTAATTCAAGGACATTTTCCTTATAAGTGAACCGGATGTAAGAATTCCCCTCATCCGGTAAAACATCCTGACCCGTATACAATACCGGTTCAGTTCCCCCGAGCAGATTGCCCATACTCCGGAAAAATTCCACCGCTGAGATATCGCCGGCGTGATCTTCCACACACGCGGGTTCAGGGAAAACAGGGAAAGAGGAAACTCCGTAAACGAGCCCCACCGTCAGGTGCAGCGACTGGTGTCCGTCTTCCGTTACCGGATTATGAAGCGTCCCTTTCCGGACGTAGAGAATATCGCCCGCTTTTAGCGTGATGTCTTCGTGTTCAAACTTCCATTTTTTCTTACCCGCGAGCTGCACGATGACCACATCGTGGTCATCGGTATGCGCACCGGCACCGGTGCTGTCAGCGGGCGACCAGTAAATATTGTAATGCGAAAGGATCCCTTTTTTATCAGCCAGATAAGTGTACAGAGAAAAGTATTCCGGCATCCTTTTCTCGAGGTGGTTGAATACGATTGTCCGCTTACGCAGCAGCATAAGGGCCATCGTGTAAAATCCCAGTATTCCGCCAGTACACGTCTCACTGGCAGGATAGTAGACATCACCACAGCAGAGCAATTTGATGTCTTTTTCAGGATGACGAATCCCTTGAAAAAGATAGTGAAGTGAGTAATTAAATAAAGCCTCTGAGAAGGAGGCATTTCCCTCTGACAATACGAAGTCCTTTTTAAAAGGTTCAGTGTCTGTCAGCAGAGTCATCAGCTCTTTCATCGGAAAGGTAATCATACCAGCACTCCGGTGCGGATCAGTTGCGTGATTACCTGAGTGAAAACATCTTCAGTGCCCGTATCACGGAATTCATAGCTGAAACCATGCCTGGCCATCTCATTTTTAAGATCAAACACCTTGTCCGCTACTTCATTTTTGACTAAAAAATCTTTTCCACGGAGGTATATCCGCGTTGAGCCGGCTTCCGTTTCCCCGAAGACGATGTCACCATGATATTGATAAGACCTGTTACCGGTTATTCGGGGGGGGGAAGTATATTTGAAAAAACTGTTACTTTTCAGCCGGCTTATAATCCGTGCCAGACCTTTCTGTGCAATATCATCAAGGCTTTTTTTTCCTGAGTCAGGAGGGATAACGGCTGTAATAATATCCTCAACGTCAGCTTCAGCCATCAGAGGTAGTGTAATATACGGATCCTCGTTATTATGGGCATCCAGGAAATCTGACAAAAAGGAAGTCAGTAATTGTGACCTTTTCATTTCATAAGGAGCAATACCCAGTGTGACAGAAAATTCCGGGTTTTCCAGAACATGATACCAGTTCTGAGGAATAAACAATGCATCCCCCGGCTGCAGAGTGACCTCCGTCGCCCAAGAGAGAGTTTCCTTCAGATTAAAGGAGTCAGACTTGACAACCGGCGCAATGTCTTTTATGGACGGATCCCATACCCAAGCTTTTTTGATTCCGGGGCCGAGGTGATAAAGAAATGTATGCTCCTGATCTTTGTGAATACCAAAAGGTGTCAGGCTGTATCGCCCCATGAAGCTGTAAACATCAATCCCCTGACTCGGAATACCGTATTTTTTTACCCATTCTTTATTGAAACCCTGATTAATCTTCTGAGCCAGAGAATCGGACCATCCGTTCAGTCCGTTAATAACGGCACAAAAGCTGGAGGCACCGGTTATTCTCTCAAGCCACTCACTGAGGCTTTCGTCTTCGCGAGGGGGATGATTCGACACGCTGTAACCAAAGTCATCCCGCGTACCATTATTGATAAATACACGGGCATTGAGCAGGCTTTCTGAAATACTTCTTCTTTTACGGATAATATGCTCTATATCGGCAAGCAGTGCGCCAGGATCGGTCAGGACTCCCGACTGATGGTAGAATACATTAAGATTAAATTCTGTCAGGTGACCGGTTAACATGCTTACACACATCTTTACCTCCTGATTGTTCAGCGGATAATGAGAGAAATTATTTTATCCAGCAAGGGCATTTCATGGTTAAACGGGTTCCCTTTTTTATCAAAACCACATGTGAATTCCATGATATCGGCACCCACGACGGAAAGACATGAATTCTTAATCAGGCTCAGAACATTCGTTATATTTTCCTCATTCATCCCCTCATCCAGCGGCGTCGTGACATGCGGAAAAACATCAGGATCCAGCACGTCTGCATCAAAACTTATATAGACATTTTTCCCCTTGATTAACGACGCAAGCCTTACTTTATCGTCGGTGCTCATTATTGCACTAAACTGATTAATGGACGAAGACACAAGGTAATCCATTGGATATCTGATTGTTTTCTCTCTGACACCAATCTGTATCACTGACCTGATTGCATTATCAGCAATGAGTCTTGAAACAAAATTTGCATGGTAAAGAGGGACATTTAACTTATCCGTGCTTGTATTGATATCCGAATGTGCATCCAGTTGTATCAGCACGAGTTCAGGGATAAACCGCGCGATCTCTGCCACTGCAAAATAAGTCAGCGAGTGATCGCCACCGAACATCATCGCTTTATTGTTTTTCGCTCTGATTTTGCCGACAACATGCTGAATTTTCTTTCCGAAGCTGTATATATTATCAGTTGTATTATATGCGATGTCGCCAACATCCCTCATTTCAGCGTGGTTTTGTCCTAATTTACGGTATATGTAGGGGCCATGAGCCGGCGATCTGGGGGGATCTAATGCGAAATCTGCCGGTGCACCAAAAAAGCACCACTGCTCCTGTGGGGTGTCAGGTATGGATAATGCCACCTTCTCCATTCGCGCAGGGTTATACAAAATGCCATCTTTTAATAACTCATCATCCCTCCGGGAGATGAGTATGTCGTAAAAGTACAAAAGCGAAGCGATTTCTTTAAGCTGCTCATTGTCTGTAGAAAGCAAATCGTTGAGGCTTATATCCTGTTCTGTTATTTTTCTTAAAAGCTGATATAGCTTACCACTGACCGCCACACTGACTCTTCTTTCATTAAGCACGAGCTCAACTTTACCACCTTCTTCGGTGATGACCGTATTCCTGTTTATAACAACATCATCTTCATGCATGTTTCACCCCTCCATGAATACAAAATAATTAACTCATATTCAGGGATTTTCAACATACTTTTCTTCAGAAGATTCACTTTTTTTAAACAATAACCAATAACAATATGATTTCTCTTGTGAAATATCCCCTCCCCCACGCGCGGCAACGGTTAAAATCTACCAACACATATTTAATTAAATCATGTCAACTATTAAAAATTAGGGCATAAAGCTCCCGGGGCCGCATATCTTTGCATTTAATTGAAAAAAAGAGGGATTTTCCTTACAGTCTTTTTTTTGATGTTAAAGAAAATTTTTTCACAAGTTTATGAGTTGACTTCCTTCAGGTTCAATACAAATATTATTCTGCCAGACGTTACTGGCTGTTTGACCAACTTTAAATATTGGAGGTATATATGTCCTTGAATAAATTTGGTGAGTCACAAAAAGATAATTTGAGTAAGATCGCGGCTGACCTGTCAGCTTTCAGGCACGATGATGTCATTGTGGAAGTAAAAAAAGACACTAATAATCATATCGATATCGGCGGTGGTGGATTAGGACGTGATCGCCGCGATACTGGTCACTGATGATTAAACATGCAGCAGCCTCCGGGCTGCTGCATGTTTATCAGGCATTCCTGAAAATAATCCAGGCCTGACCGGGAAAAGCATTTATTAATTTACCATTGCAATGTGCGTTCACCCTATTCTAGGTATCAATGTGAAGCATCGGCTTCAGTCGGGATAGATGGATTCTTTTCTGGCATTAATGCCCTGAAGACGAACACGGTTGTTGTCAGGCAAATGGAACCCATCAGGCGCAGAATAAAGCCGCACCAGCCCCGGTTAACCTGACGGTTATAGCCATACAGGTCAGCATTCTCTTTTTTCAGCCTTGGCCATTCATGCATGAGTGTTGGCGCATCGAGCTCGGTGATATGCTTCACTTCACCTCCGATACGTACCGTGTTAATTCCTGTTCCCGTCATGATGATCCCCTCAGGCGATATCAGTTTCAGATTCACTTTGTATTAATAGTACCTGGTAAGCAGTCAGGCATGGCCCGGTTTAAAAAGATACGCTGACAGTTCGGCAGCGGTGATATCAAACTCAAGTTGCTGTATGACTTCTGCCAGTTTTATCTCTGCCGTTTCACGGTCCATCTGATTCAGCAAAATCTGGATAGCGGCCAGTTTAAGCTCCTGAGGAAGGCGTTCCAGATCAATATTGATATCGCCGTCAGTTTCTTCAGCCGGTTCTCTGAAAAGTCAGCCGTAGTTCGTGTGTTCAAAAGTCATGTCAGTCCTCGCTGTAACCAAAATTTTTCGGTTTTATTTTTCCCAGGCTTCCAGCACCAGGCCCGGTACCAGATTAACCGTATCCGCGAGGTTTGCGCCTGGCCATTGTGCAGAGACCACCGCAGTTTTGATGGTAAATGCCGGATCCTCGTTTCGTGGAAGTAACTGGTAGCTTTCAATTCCGGCAGCCATGATCATCAACATAAAAAAAGTGATCAACTGTTGTCTTTTCAGCGCCCAGGCGGAGAGGTTAAACGAAAATTTCATGGTTCCGTTCCTTCTGTCGATACCGACTGGCCATCCCGCAGACTACTCACTCCTGCTGTGACTACTCTTTCGCCGGGCCTTAAACCAGCGGTGACGAAAACAGAGGCGGCTGAATATTCCGCGAGAGTAACTTCACGTCGCCAGACTTTTTTATTTTTTTCGTCACAGACAAAAACAGCGGGTTTATCATAAAGCCGGGTTAAAGCGGATGCCGGTAAGACGAATGCGCTGGAGACCTGACCGGGGAGACTGACAGTTACGCTTGCACCAAGTACCATCAAGGGAGAAGGCATATCCAGAACAATGCGCACGCGCCATGTCCGGGTTTGTGGATCGGCCTGAGGACTGATATCACGTAAATGGCCGGTTGTTTTTGCTGCCGGATTATTCAGGAGCGAAACGTTAAATGCTTCACCTGAATGCTCCGACACAATGGCGGGATCAGTGACGTCAAGTACCACATCCCTTTCGGTTCCGGATGCAAGAGTCAGAACTTTCTGTCCCGCGCTGATAACCTGTCCGGCTGAGGCACTGACACTGGTCACGATGCCATGCACCGGCGCTGTCAGTTGAGTCCAGCGAAAGTTGTCCTCTGCCGTTTTCAGTGCGGCTTTACTGCTCTGCAGACGAGAAAAAGCCACTTTCCAGTCGGACTGTGCGGTATCCAGTTGTGCTCTGGCGATAGCGCCTGAAGGCATTAACTGCTTCATCCTGTTCAGGTTAATCAAGGCAACCTGCTCTGATGCTGCTGCGCTACTGACATCAGCCTGAGCGGTCGTCACCTGATTAGCCGTCGTGTCGCACTCAATAGTGGCAAGTACATCTCCTGCACGCACATGGTCGCCAATATCGACGTTTCGCCTGACGATCCGGCCGTCAAGCCTGAATCCGAGAGAGGTCTCGTCGTGTGCCCGGATTTCGCCAGTCATTACCTGTAGAGGAAGTTCAGAGGGCAGAGAAACAACCATCGTTCTGACCGGACGTGCTATGGGAGGGGCATCAGAGGTCTTCTGCCGACAACCCGCGAGTGACAGAGCAATGAAAATTAAGACTGGCAGAAGCGGCAGCACATTTGTCATACGCCGCGCCTGAGTCAGGTGGCTTGCCCCTTGATGAAGTAGGGTGGTGATATCGTCGTTCATGGCGCTGCTCCTGGAATAATTCGCGCCATTAAAACTGAAAATTGTCGAGATTCGCCTGACGAACAGTCAAGGACCTGTCAAGAAGCGAAATTTATCTGCTTTTCAACGGGACAAAGGAAAATGAAGCCTTATCAGCAGTCCACCCTGTGGTGGCAGATGAGCACTGATCCTGCCCCCGTGGGCAACGCATATAGCTTTTGCTATGGAAAGTCCCAGCCCGCTGCCGCCCGAATGGCGTGAACGGGAAGTTTCTCCCCGCTTGAAGCGTTCAAACATGGTGCTGAGAAATTCCTCAGGGACCCCCGGCCCGTCATCACTGAAATCAATCAGACACCACTCTTTTTCAACGCGCATGTCTATCCTGAACGTCCCACCCTGACGACCATAACGGACAGCGTTTTCCATGAGAATGGTGAGTACCTGCCCCACCCTTAAGGGATCAACGTGCAGGATTGTTTTCTTTTCATATTTGAATTCTGCTCTGACTCCGGCTTCATCCATAATGGGGCTGAAACCGTGCAACCGCTCCTGAATAAGTTCACACAGATTTGCCGGGACAAAATCCATGCGAAGCTGACCGGCATCAGCAAGAGAAAGCATGTGTAAATCATTTATCAACCTGCTCAGATAGCCAAGCTGGTTCATAACCATTTGTAACTGGCGCGGTTCAGTTGTAAAAACACCATCGAGCATCCCCTGCAGGCGTCCAATTGCCGCTGTCAAAGGGGAACGTAACTCGTGGGCCATCGCAACATGAGATTCTCTCAGTTCTTTTTCATATAAAGCCAGTTGTCGGGTCATGGCGTTAAAGTCTTGCGAGAAATCGACTAATTCTGCTGGCGCATTGTCTACGCGTTCAGCCTGGGCACCAAACTGCCCCATAGTGACGGCTTCGGCTGCCCTCTTAAGATGGCCAAACTGTTTAGAAAGTGGGCGCGCATTTCTGAGGCCGAAATAAACGATAAAAGGAATGGTTACCAGGACAAGAATGCCAACCGTAATCCAGTCTGATGAGGAAACAGAAGGATCTGAAAAACGCACTCCCCACCATGTATCAACAATTTCATGGAACCGGGCAAGATCGGTTTCAGGATGTTGCCTCAGTGCAAGAAATTCTCTGAAAACATCCGGGGGCATATGCTGAGTAATCCACGTATATTGCACTGCGAAACGCAGCCACATGCAGAACGCAATGAGAATGACAGTACCGATTGCAAGAGTAAGGATGCGAATACACATCCATTGCCACAGAGTCTGATGGTTTTTTTTCATGGGTGTGAGAACCTGTATCCAAATCCACGAACATTTAGCAACACGGCAGTCATGCCTGCTGCAGCGAGTTTTTTTCTGAGATTATAAACATGCGTGTCCACCACTCTGACCAGAGCATCGCTTTCTGGTATGCAGTTTTCAAGCAGGTACTGCCTGCTGAGAGGCCGGAAAGGCGATCGAACCAGTTCTGTCAGCAGTGAAAACTCCGTGGGGGTAAGTTCAAGATGATATCCACTGCTGCTGCCATCGTTCACCGTTGCGAGCATGGTCTCGGTAAAGACCGTCAGAGACTGCCAGATTATCTTCCCGTCCGGTGAGGCGATATCTGATGAAGGATCTGTTTTTTCCGCTCTTCTCAACACTGCGTGCACCCGGGCGATGACTTCGCCGGGATGGTATGGTTTGCAGACATAATCATCGGCGCCGAACCGGAGTGTACCTATTCGATCCTCTGCGTCACCCATGGCGGTAACAATTATCACGGGGACGTCGCTCTCGCGTCTGACTGCCTGAAGCACCTCATTACCGCCGATACCCGGCAGCATCATATCCAGAAGAATCAGGTCAGGTTTCCAGAGCGCAAATTGTCTGAGCCCCTGATACCCGTCAGCAGCAGAAAGCATTCTGCTCAGCAGATAAGCTTCCAGGACTTCTGCTGCATCACTGTCATCTTCAATAACCAGTATTTTTTTTGTCTGCATTGCGCACCTTGACCATTTCTACATAAAACCCAGGCTGTTTATTGACAATCGGTTGCGATACTGAGGGCCTGGTTAATTTCACCTGCACTTGCAGGGTATCTGAAACAGAGGAATGTAAGGATGATAGGTAAAACAAGCTCGCTGTATATGGCCGGACTGGCTCTACTTTTCACTTCATACGCGCATTCAGATGACAGCGTATCGCAGGATGGCGTTACTGTCGGCGCAGGAGGTCAGTATGCTCCCCGGTATAGTGGCTCTGACAAAATGCGCCTGCAGCCTGTGCCTTTCCTGCAGGCGCGTAAAGGTGCACTCTTCTTCGATTCTCAAAAAGGTCTTGGCTATGACATTCAGAGTGATAACGGACTCTATCTGGAACATACCTTAGGCTGGGGAATGGGTCGTGCTGACCGTGATTCGGACTGGCGTGATGGCTCTGACAAGCTGAGGGGAATGGGCAATATAAAAGCCTCCGTCAATACTGCACTGGCACTAGGCTGGTCTGTCACGCCGTGGATGGTCATTGAGGGCAAAGCGACCTTGCCAGTGAGCGACAGTCAGGGAGTTAATTATCAGACTTCGCTGACATTCCTACCGGTACAAAACAAAGCTGACACTTTAGCCATACAGTCTGCGGCACTTTTTGGCGATGGACGATATATGAATACCTTTTACGGTGTCAGTGGGCAGCAGAGTTCCCGAACTGGTTATTCCCGTTATAACGCGCCAGGTGGATTTTATGGCGTAGCGACCACGGTTACATGGGGGCATCAGTTCGACGATCACTGGGGAAGTGCCATAACTGCAGGTTACACATGGCTGGGAGACCACGCTGCAGACAGCCCGATCGTATTTCGACGCGACCAGGTCATGGGTGTGATGGCCATTACCTATACCTTCCGAATCTAAAGGTAGTGAACTCAGTGCTGGATGAATGACGGAGAATATATGGCCGATAAAAAGCTTATTGACACTCTGCTTACCTGGATAAAAGGACATGCTGATAAGCAAATTACGGTTGCCGATGTGGCCTGTAAATCTGGTTATACAAAATGGTACCTTAACCGGCACTTTAAAAAGTACACAGGAAGAAGTATAGGGGTTTTAATCAGAGATGAAAAAATGAAGTCGGCTGCATCTGAGCTTATTTGCACTAACGAAAGAATTGCTGACATTGCTGAGAAATACCACTTTGAGTCTCAACAAACGTTCACTCGTGCCTTTACGCGTCATTATGGTATTTCGCCAGCCAGATACCGTCAGGCAATCCCCTCGATTAGGGATTCTAAAACAACTCTCACTGAGTTGCTTTAGCGGGTCTTCATCGTATTTTTTGTTAAAAAACTGAACGCTGAACAGTTGGTATCCCTAAGGGCTGCTGATGCAGCCCTCACAGGCCAGACTTCAATTGACTCCGATATTTCCAGTGCATCATCTACTTCAATGCCAAGGTAACGTACTGTGCTTTCGAGTTTTTTGTGCCCTAAAAGTAACTGGATTACCCGAAGGTTCTTCGTTTTTTTATAGATAAGATATGGCTTGGTTCTGCGCATTGAGAGAATCACCCTGCTTATATCTGTCACAGATAATTGCCTTCTGTTCTGGCGTGTAGTTAATCCGTGTTCTTCGTTTCATAGCAACGTCCCCCTTGATTAAGGATAGTGTTGCATCGACCCGTTGAACTCACAGCACAAAGGGGACGTAAACTCTGAATTAACCTCTTTAACCAGAGTTTGCATTCCGCATAGCGTATGAAGCCCCCTGATGATGTAAAAGACAGATTTTTCCACTCAGTAAAATCCTTACCCGTCCCCGTCAAGGTAAATCAGTGCCTCATCAGGCAGTACGGGTACGCGATGCTTCAGCCATTTCAGCAGTATTTCTACGTTTTGCTTTCTGACAGTATTATCCGGCCAAACTAGGTAATATCCGTCACCGGTTGCCACCGCTTCCGGGAAAGGAAGTGTCAGCAGACCGCTTTTTAATGCCTCAGTGCTCAAAAGCAGGTCACCGACAGACACGCCGTGTCCGCTCAGGGCGGCAAGATTTCCCTGCTCCAGCGTATCGAAGACTTTCCCGCCACTGATGCTAAGCCCCGTAAAGCGCCCCGTCCTCTTCAGCCACCTCCGCCAGTCACGACGGTCCGGAGTGGGATGGATAAGGTCACATTCAGGAAGAGATTCCCGTGCGCTGGCAAGCATCGCAGGAGAGCAGACAGGTATCAGCCACTCGCTGAAAAGCAGCCTGCTCTCTGTCCCCTCCCCAAAATAGCCGTTGCCGAGCAGAATGGCACAGTCGTAGGGCTCACGGTTGAAATCCACCTCGTCCGTGTCCATCCAGACGCTGGTAATCTCTATCCCAGGAGTCATATGGTTTTTGCGGAAGTCGTTGAGCACATCAAGAAGCCATCTCATGGTAAGTGTTGAGGGGGCCTTAAGGCGTAAAAACTGGCTGTGACTTCTGAAGGCGTTACAGGCACGCTCTATGCTCATAAAACCCTCAGTCAGCTGTCCGGCCAGGGTGCGTCCCGCCTCGCTCACTCTTACTCGCGGTCCGTTTCGCCTGAAAAGCTCGCATTCAAACCATGCTTCAAGCGTGCGGATATGCCGGCTGACAGCACCCGGCGTAATGTTGAGTAATTCTGCTGCCTTACTGAATGAGTTCAGCCGCGCGGCTGCTTCAAAAGCCCGCAGTGCATAAAGAGGGGGTAGCGACATCAGACATCCTAATGTGAGTTTTACTCACATTAAGCGCGAGTTTTATCCGTTTTTCAACTGTCCCGTGCAGGTGAATAATCCTGCCCGAAAAGTTAACGGAGGGATTATCGTGGAAGGTACGCTTCTCAGGAACGGAGCCATTATCAGACAGTCAGATCTAATGATGATAAGCAGTGATGCCGGCGACGTCTGCCCGGTAAGAGACTGGCCCGTGGATGCATTCAGTGACATCGCGGCAAAGCTTAACAACAGAGATTTTCCCTGCCTGTTTGCACGGCATGCATGGAAATCGGAAACACTGCTGTTCGGACTGGTGAGTGAGGAAAACACCACGGCTGACCTGGTGGCCCTCATGCAGAGTCTGGTGGCAAGAACGCATCAGCTGCCGGAAGAAGAAAGGCTTTACAGTCCGCTGCTGCTGATTTTTCAGCGCCACAACCTGAATTCGCTTGAAGAGGCTCAGCGGTTTGGATGGCAGCAGCTGCAAAGCCTTCACGATCATGACACGCGAGACTGGCCATCCCATATTCCGCATAGCCCTGAAGACAGTGCGTGGTCATTCTGCTTTGGCGGGACAGAGTTCTTTTTCAACGTCAGCTGCCCCGGCCATTCTCAGCTCAGAAGCAGGAATCTGGGCAAGCGGGCCGTCTTCATCGTCAACCCCAGAGCCCATTTCGACATTCTGGCCAGCCAGAATGACCCCAAGGGGATCAAAATCCGTGAGAAAATCCGGACAAGGGTTTGTAATTACAATAACGGTTACGTGCCTTCAGAGCTCGGTTTCTATGGTGATGCGGGCAGTCTGGAATGGAAGCAGTATCAGCTCGGCGAACCCGGCGCACTGAACCCGTTGCGGTGTCCGCTGCGCATACGTAAGGAAAAAAAATCGCAATGAATATGACCCTCCTGAGCGCATATATTCTTTCCGTGATGATGTTGCTGCTCACGCCCGGTCCGGTTGTGGCACTCATCACCGGTACCGCTGCGCGTTACGGATACCGGAGCGCGTTTGCCACCGCTGTCGGGACAAACGGGGCCTCCCTTATCCTGATTGCCGTGGCCACGCTGATGCTGAGAGGCGTGGTGTCTCTGTCTCCGGTCTGGCTGAGTTTTATCGGGCTGGCGGGGTGTGTTTATATCGGATATGCGGCACTGCAGAGTCTGCTCAGTAAACCCGGGGCCGGTACAATTGACAGCGGGACGCATACGCAGCGCCGGGGAAGTTTTCTGCGGGGCTTTGTTACGGGGCTCTCTAATCCCAAAGACATCCTTTTCTTTGTTTCCTTCTTTCCCCAGTTCATTGCGGTAACGCGGGATTTCTCTACCAGTATTCTGACGCTGTGTCTGGTCTGGGTGATTTTCGACTTCGCCATACTCACGATCTATATTCTGACGGTGAAAAAATGGATGCCTGCCAGACATGGTCGGAAAATAGAAATGACGTCGTCGCTTTTTTTGCTTGCCGTGGCGGGGTGCGGGATGGTCTATAACGTCATTGAATTAATGCATGGCTGGCATCTGCAGGGCATGTAACATCACGGGGTATATGAATGGATCTTTACGTTTTTTATCTGGGTGGCAACGCCGGTAAATAGAATATCGAAGTGCATGACATCCAGTTCGTGGCAGCCAGCCATCCTGAAGAAGCCTAGCCGGCGCTGCGGGAAGCGTGGTTTGGTGATGCGGACAAAATCCACATTGACGGTTACGGTAAGCTAACCTGGGCGGACGGGTACCGAATCGCACTCTGTGCCCACCCACCGGAAAACAGTGTAAATCGCCTCTGGTTTATGAACGCAGGTGCATACGACCCGGCCTCACTGGCAGAGCTCCATGCCTTCGACTTCTTTGTTGCCGGGGGTGTCCGTGAAGCAAAAAAACGTGCGATGCAGAGCCTTCTGAAAGGAAAGCTTCATCAGCATAAAGATAACCTTAAAGACGTTGACGACTGCCTGCTTCTGGACAAAATCGGTGGGCTTTATATTCATCTGACGCCCGATGAAAAAGGTGTCCCGTTTAAGCCTGAGTGGCAGGGTTATCAGCCCATCGGCCCGTTAATCACAGCCTGATAACAAGATTGTCAGAGTGGCTCCGTGAACAACACAGGGCAATCTACTGACAGGGACCCGTCTTTTCTTCGTCTGACTGCACCGTATCACGGTGGTCAGCTTTCCCGGACTCGACCGGGGTCAGACAGGTGCCGCACATCCCGATTTCACAGGAAATGGGTATATCAATACCGTTTTCTGTCAGCACGGTCGCAATCGATTTGTCGGCAGGGGTACTGAACCGCTGGCCAGAAGATGAAAGTGTGACGGTGAACGTGTAATATGCGCTCTGCTTTCGGATTGCTCTGCAGACCGGCGCTCCGTGCTGCGCTGAATACCTGACTCAGGTTGAGTTGGCACTTTACTGACAGAATCGCTCATGAGGGCAACCGGGCGGAGTCCGCTATGAGCGAGGAGCGGACATCGTGTTACGGTAAGATCGCTGAACTCAAATGGCCACTAGAAACCTATCGTTCAAGTAGGTGTGTGGCAATTCCCCATCTGAGCGCAATGCATTTTCCATCAAAAAAAT
>Ga0207713_1001915_pt1 | contig 15764 bp, 13 predicted proteins | sample KBSS64metaG_FD_184404 | JGI IMG/M metagenome (GOLD analysis project Ga0207713, IMG submission 184404) | Switchgrass rhizosphere microbial communities from Kellogg Biological Station, Michigan, USA - KBS S6-4 metaG (SPAdes) (version 2) | ecosystem: Host-associated > Plants > Roots > Rhizosphere >...
GAATCTTTGCTACGGACATCGATCGTCATGCAATCAAAAGAGCTAGTCAAGGTATTTATGAAGAAGCGGAAGTTCATTCCTTCTCAGCAGCTCAGATTAATGAATATTTTGAGCAAACAAAACACGGTGGTTATCAAGTTAAAAAAACAATCCGCAAAATGATTGTTTTTGCCCCGCATAATATAGGAAAAGACTCGCCTTTTGTAAACGTTGATTTAATTAGCTGTCGAAATATGATGATTTACTTCCAAGCTGAACTGCAGCAGCGCATTCTGTCTCTTTTCCATTTTTCTTTGACAGAAGAAGGCGTGCTTTTTTTAGGCCCTAGTGAAACAACGGGAAATTTATCTGATTTGTTCCGCCCTATCAACAGTAAGTGGAAAATATTTAAGCGTTCGGGCCAGCCCAGCCGACAAATTACGGGAGCTTTTAATCTTTCTAAATCCAGCTTGCATGAAGGTGATTTTTCTAGCGTGCCGCTGCCAAGTCAACTTTATAAGCCTCTTCCTTCACTTAAATTAGATGAGATGTACCAGTCAATGATTGATCACTTTATGAGCCCTTGTCTTGTATTAAATGAATACAACGAAGTAATATTTTGTTCAAAAGAAGCGACTCAGCTTATTAACGTTCCTGTAGGGAAAATTAATTATACAATTTTCAAAATGGTTCCAGTTCACGTCTCTTTAGCCATTGGAGCAGCTATTAAACGCGTAAAAGAGCAAGGTATGAGCGTATGCTGTCAGCACATTGAGTTTGTCATAAACAACGTGCAGCGCCGTTTTAATATTACGATATCTGCCCTTCCAACAAATCACTCTCTTTACTTACTTATGTTTGATGAACAGACAGACAGTGCCATTACTGATAAGGAAGAGCCCATGTTTCTTAATCAAACAAGCTCTATTAGTGAGCTTGTAGTAGATTTAGAGCAAGAGCTTCATTATACGCAGCAGCATTTGCAAACGACGATTGAAGAGTTAGAAACAGCAAATGAGGAGCTAAAGTCCACGAACGAAGAACTGATTGCTTCTAACGAAGAGCTGCAGTCCACAAATGAAGAATTGCAGTCTGTTAATGAAGAGTTAATTAGTGTTAACAACCAGTACGAGCGAAAGATTGAAGAATTAACGGACTTAAACAACGATATCGATAATTTATTAATCAGCACAACTATTGCTACCATCTTTTTAGACGAGCAGCTGAATATTAAATTATTTACGCCGGAAACGAAAACAGTAATCAACGTTCTTCATCAAGATATCGGAAGACCTTTCTTTCATATTTCGCATAACTTTAGATATGACCATCTAATCGAGGATGCAATGCACGTTTTAAGAACAAATAACACCCTTCAAAAAGAAATTCAAAGCTACGATAACCAGTGGTACAGCATGAAAATGATGCCTTATCGTACAAATGAGAATTTAATTAACGGTGTAGTTATTACGTTTATCAATATTACAGAAATTAAACGGTCAAATGAAGAATTGGCTATTACATCGTTTGCAGTTGCTCACAGTCCTACGGGCATTTTCATTACCGATCATCAAGGTAAAATTAAGTACATTAATCAAAAGTTCATGGAACAAAAGCATGCGCCGCAGGAAGTATTTGGGCTACACCTCTATGACTTATATACAAAAAAGCTGGGGGTTAAAAGATTCCCTAAGATTTGGAACGAAGTATACAGAGGAGAAAAATGGAACGGAGAAATTTCCTACGTTCAAGAAGACGGAGAAACCGTTTGGGAACAGTTAGCCTTAATGCCTGTTAAAAATGATCAGGATGAAATCATCCATTACATTGGGTTAAGCGAAGACATTTCACAGCGCAAACAGTCGGAAATGATGCTCAAAAATTCAGAGATGTTGTCAGCACTTGGACAGCTGGCTGCTGGCATTGCCCATGAAATACGAAACCCTCTTACATCATTAAAGGGCTTTTTACAGCTTATGATGCAAGAAGAAACGTATAAAAGAGAATATATGGATGTCATGATGTCCGAGTTTAACCGCTTAGAACTAATTATTAGCGAACTGCTCATTCTAGCCAAGCCCGAAGTCGTAAAATATGAAAATAAACAGATAAATTTAATTCTTCAAGACGTATGTACGCTGCTGCATACACAGGCCATTCTTAAAAACATTACTATTTCAACAGATTTTGAAGAAAAATTACCTGTTGTTCATTGTATTGAAAAAGATATGAAACAAGTATTTATCAACATGGTAAAAAATTCTATCGAAGCGATGGATGACCCCGGGTCTATTCTGGTGGTATCTAAATTTGATCCAGATACAAATCAAGTAGTCGTCCAAGTGATAGATGAAGGAAAAGGCATGCCGAAAGATCGATTAACACGAATTAGCGAGCCTTTCTATACAACAAAAGAAAAAGGAACAGGATTAGGATTGATGGTGAGTCACAAAATCATTAGTAATCATAAAGGAAGCATTTCGTATGATAGTGAAGAAGGAAAAGGAACAACGGTAGAAATCCGATTGCCGCTTTCTTAATGTACTTTGTTCTTCTGCCTTAAACATTCAAGCTCCTGATTAATTACATCTTGAATGTCAAACAAATGTGTAGAGACCAATTCAATATATTCTCCTTTTCCTGCTTCAATTACGTCGGAGCGGATAATACTTAGGAGGTCTTGAATGGTTAGCACATTTGTTTTCATTTCTCGAAAATGACGCTGAAGATCAACTAGCTGCATTTTTTTCACCGTTTCTACATCTGTTTCCCTGACTGAAAAATCTTGGTTCACTTGTGGTGAGTCTTGCATAAGCATAGAGCGAAACTGTTGAAGAGTTGATTGAACACTCATCATATGCTCATGAATAGGATAGCAGAAAACAGCGTGCAGCGAATGATACGCTTCAGGCTTAAAATGAAAATCAAAAAGAGCAACCGGGTTAGAAAACGTGCGCATATTTACTTCGATTTGCACTTCTTCCTTTCCCTGGAGTGCTCTTTTTACTTTTTCTTGGCTGTCTTCATCAACTAGATCTAAAAAGTTCTGAACAGGCGGGAAATTTTTCGTGACGCTTGGTGTAAATTCAATTATTTCGTTGTCTTTATTGAGTAAAAACATTGGAACCGGGATGTGTTGAATCGGCAAACTGATCATATTTCTTCCCCCATTACTAACATTTTATCTTGCATCGAACTTTCTTTATTATTGATTAGAAGCCAGTCTTTAAAAGCTTGAATATGATTAATGAATATGGTTTTTGAAGATCCTGAAGCCGATAAATCATGCTTGTTGAGAAGCCTGCTGCCTACTAATACAAGAGGACTTTGCGGCATGTTTTCAATCTCAGCAATGTACTTTTGTAAATCAGGCAGCAAATGCACTTGGGAGACAGACAAGCACACTACATCAGGGTCCCATCTTTCAATGCTTTTTAGAGCAAACGGCAGCGGCAAGTTTGCTCCTAAGTTTTTAACTTCCCATCCCTGTTCTCTCATAAGTCCTGCAATCATTTTAATACCTAAGTAATGCTCTTCTCCTTCAATGCAAAAAAGAAGTGCTCGATGGCGCTGAAGCAATTGATGCCGTGATAGCTGAAAGCGAGTTAACACATAGTCACAGGTTGCAGTAGCCAAATGCTCGTCTGCGACTGAAATTTTATTTTCTTGCCACCTTTTCCCTATCTCATACATCGCTTCTGTCAGAAACGTGTATACGTCAGTTGAAGAATGGTCTTCTTCTATATATATAGCAATAAGCAGCCAGCTTTTTTGAACGTTTCCTTCTAGCAAACAATCAGCTAAAGCCGCTACATTACGAGAGTAAACGATAAGATCACGCCCTTTTCCTAAAGTTACAATAAATCTCTAGGCAAAACTTCCTTTTTGCACGATGGACAACATGCGTAGACGCCTTTATTTTCATCATAATCTACGTTCATCGGCTGCTTGCATGCTTTACATACAGCATGCACGTAGTTTAAATATTTTTCCATTAATAAACGTGTTGCCCCACTTGTTTTCCCGCAATAATAGCAAATAAACCTTACTTTTCCTTTTTTTGTTATCTCTACTTCTCGCATATGCTGACAAGATTCACAGCGATCCCAGCTGCGAAGATAATTGCTCAAAGAATATTGTGGTTTATTTGTTTCTATATACATTTTCGTTTCTTGATTTCTTGTTTTATCTTCGGTAAAGTCAATTGACCGAATAAGCTGTTTAGCGCCTAGCTTTGACTCAATTCTAGCTGCCATAAACGCTTCATTCTTTCCGCCATAAGGCATATTAATCCATATAGTAGATTCATCGATGATAAGCAGTGACATCGGAACAGGAGATGAAATGACATGAGCGCCGTCAATTCGAACTTCTGTTGGTTCACGAGTAAGAACGGTCAGTTCACCTTTAAACGAATTTAACATATCACGTATTTCTTGAGGAACAAGGGAAGCATAAGGAATACACAATAAAATCTGCTGCCGAGCTTGATATAAGTCTTTTTTTAACTGACTGCTGTTCGATGGATGATACCAAATCAATTTAGGATGCTGAATGACTTCTTTTAAAAATTCCTGAGGCTGGTATACTTTTTGATTTTCGTTAAAGTGGTTGACCAACTTCCATAACGCTCGCTCTTTTGGTACGCGCTGCTGGGCAAACGACTCGTCTGAAAGCATAATAAATTTTCCTTTTGAACGCGTCACCGCCACATTTACCAATCGATCGCTATTTTCATTTGTTAAAAGTAATCCTGGTTTTGACTGCGGCTTTGTATCGACCGTGTCAAAAATCATGATATCTCGTTCCGCCCCTTGAAATTTGTGTACGGTTGCTGCAATTATATCGCTAGCTGGTTCAATATCTTGAAGAAATGCATTGATCAATTTAGCTTGAGACTTATAAGGAGTCACATAGCCAAGAGTAGCCGAAGAAGCTTTGCCTGCCCGCAGCATCAAACTTACCGCCAACACAGCCGTTATCACATTGTAGCGTGAGCCGGAAGCAGCATCTCGCATAGCGGAAGAATGCAAATGACCAATGTTAAGCATAAGCGCTGCTTCATGAGCAAACGGCCGGCTGCTTGCTACTACTTCTCGACTTGTTGTGACAGATGGATGATCTGCTACTCGATTGCTGTAAATATAGCGATTTGTAAAAGCTGAGATATCTTTATGCATTCTTCTTTGCTTCGTCAACATAAAAAGATGCGGGTGTATCTCACCGCTTTCTACTTGCTCTACAAGACCCGTCTGCTCAAATAAATCTCGCTGCAGCCACTTCTTCACTTCAGCATGAGAAGATTGAGATACCGGGGGAAGCTGTTTAAAATCGCCGCATACGACAATTCGTTTTCCTAACGTAGCTGCAAAAGCAATTTGCGGTGCATATGCCATGCTAATTTCGTCTACCACAACCATATCAAATTCACTTTGATAAAGTAATCGGTCAATAGCCGCTTTTGATAAAGTAGTGCCTACAATATACGCTTGATCAAAAACATTTTTCTCCGCTTCAATCCACTTGTTACGAAGGGCGTTTAGCTTTTTGTTAACTTGCTGAAGCTGGTGAGCTCTATTGGGATACCTGCTTAAGTAAACTCGTTCTTCTTGTAGATCACGCATCTCCTGAGCTAAATCCGGATCATCTTCTCCAATGACTTCTTCTACTTTTATATTTTCTAAGCCGCTGCTTTTTGTTGCTCCGTATCGAATGAGTTTTCCTTTTTTCCAAGCTTCTTTCTTTTTTAACTGACGCGCAGTTTCTTGCAGCAAACCGTCCACCGCTGCATTACTGTGAGATAATAAAAGGATCCGCTTTGATTTCCGGTAATAGCTTGCCGCGATTTTGGACAGCGTATATGTTTTTCCTGTTCCAGGAGGCCCCCAAATATAAGTAGTACGGTTATAACGCGCTCGCAGCAACACTTCATGAAGAGCGTTCTTAGACGTATATTCTTTATGACGAACAGGACTATCGCCTCTCATAAGACGTTTGATTCTCACTATTTTTTGTTTGTAATCTTTCGCTTCTGTGAGTCTATCAATAAGAGCCTGCAATAATTCCCATGGTTCGTTATATATATCGAGTTCGTCTACTTCTTGTCCAATAAACGCATCTATTTTAAGGTACAAATCAAACCCTTCTGTTCCGATAACTTCTCCTTTACTTTCTTTATGCTGGTGGACAAGGCGTACCTGAGCTCCATCAAAAAGGTATAAATCGGCTGTGCGTTCAAACCGGTAAAGATACGCATCCTCCTGCTGCCCTAAGTACTCTCCTTTTCCTACCGTATACTTTTCTCCGCCGTGTTTCTTCATATAATTAATCTCAATTGAAAGTGCGCGCACCCATGCTTTTAAATATGAAGAGATAGAGCGTTTTTCCATAGATGTCTAACTCCCTTTTTATCCGTTCATTTCTAACTTGTCTATTCTATCATGTCATTTGAATATAGCATAGCTTCTTTCTTTTTCATTTTTATAAAAGCAGAATACTTTTTTACTATTCTATCTCTATAGACAAATTAAGACTTTTTTCATCATAATCGTAAAAAAACCGCGTTTTTTCTATCACTTTAGACGTATTGTTACAAACTTGTAATATAAAACCTACCATTTTGTCATGGTTTTGTTACATATTGCTGATAGAATAAGAGACAACTATTGGAAATAAAGGAGAAATATTAGATGAAAAAACACATTTTTACATTAGGGGCTACAGCTTTAGTATCAATTGGAATTGCAGACGCAGCATCAGCTGACACAGACACGCATAAAGTAAAAGCTGGAGAAACGTTATTCAGCATCTCACAGCAACATAATGTAACAGTTGAAGACTTAAAAAAGTGGAATGGTCTTTCTTCGACATTAATTTATGCAAACCAAACATTACAAATTGGATCTACATCTACTGACTCTTCATCTAGTTCAACTCCAACTACGACATCTTCAAACCATACATATACAGTACAATCAGGCGACACGCTTTATCGTATCGCTAAAAACAACGGTACTTCTGTACAGCAGCTAAAAGAGTGGAATAACTTATCTAGTCATTTAATTTATGTGAATCAAGTACTAAAAATAAGCGGAACAGGAACTGTTTCATCATCACCTTCAGCACCTGTACAAGAAAAAACAAACGAAACGCCAGCATCCCCGGCTCCTAGCAACAGTAAAAGTTACAAAGTTCAGCCTGGAGATACAATGTGGAGCGTAGCACAGCGACACGGCATTTCAATTTCTCAATTAAAACAGTGGAATAACTTATCGTCTAATACGATTTACATTAATCAAGTGCTACAAGTAGGCGGACAAGCTGCAGCTCAGGCGAAACCATCAACGCCATCACCTGCTGCTCCTTCAACACCGTCAACTTCAGCACAGTCGACTTCAACGCCGGCGCCTGCTCCAGTCCAAGAAAGCAAGTCGGTTTCGAAAGAGATTACGGTTGAAGCAACAGCTTATACTGCTTACTGTGCAGGCTGCAGCGGAATCACTGCTACAGGGATCGATCTAAGGTCAAATCCTAATCGAAAAGTAATTGCAGTTGATCCTCGCGTGATTCCATTAGGTTCTCGCGTATACGTAGAAGGTTACGGAGAAGCAATTGCTGGAGATACTGGCGGTGCCATTAAAGGTACTCGCGTTGATTTATTTATGGCATCTCAAAGCTCAGCTTTAAATTGGGGACGCAAAACGGTAAAACTTCAAATTTTAGATTAATCACTAAAAGCAGAAGCGTGTTAGTCGCTTCTGCTTTTTAATTTTTTTTCAAACATAATCATATCGATAGCTTGCAAGCTATTCTCGTAAATCGGTGGAACATACTGCAAAAAGAAATTCTTTCTGACACCATTTTGATAAAAGCCTGCCTTTTTATAAAATGCTATGTTTTCAAGACTGGAGTCCGCTGTTCCTACAATCATTTTAGAATAATGGTTACACTCATACAATGCTTCTAACTTGTTAATGACTTTGCTGCCGATTCCTTTTCCTCTGTATGCTTCTTTTAAACCGATATTCTTTACTTCTACTGCCGATTCCTCTTCATCGATGAGGCACTGCACAACTCCTATCTCCTTCTTTTCATACACAATGGTAAATAAGGAACCTTCATTTATATACGACTTCACCACTTTTTCGTCTTCATCCCCTATTAATAGCAGGTTCAAATAGCAAGCGCGACTGTCTTTATCAATTTCAACAAGGTCGATATTCATCTTTATCCTCCAAAAAATAAGTCAATAATATTGCTGCCTCTTGAAGATGATTTATTATATAGCTCTGAATATCCGCAGTTCGTGCAATATACCACTGTAAAGTGATTGTGCTGAACGTCTAAGTATCTAGACAGTCCCGTTCCCGTTGTAGCAATTTCTTTTGTTTGTGCTTCTGTATGTCCGCATTTTACACAACCGTTTTTCCCCATTGTCATACTCCTTTATACATAAAATAATTTCTTATTTATATAAACGGTTAGAAAAGGAAAAAGTTTCATTTAATTGATAAATAAAGGAACTAAAGAAACCACATTTTCCATTACCTAGAAATAGAAAATGTGGTTTCTTACTTTTAGTATTAACGGTATGACTATACAGTTGGTTTCTATGACAGGAGTTCTCTTTCCATAATTTCAACGTTTTTTTGATGACATTGTGCGGTGAAATCAGAAGGAAACGCCAGTTTATCATTTAGCTTATCGAGCGCTTCTTTACTGTTTTCTTTCACTGCCGCTTGCAGTTCATCTAAATAAGAGCTGGCCATCTCCACTCGTCTTTGAATTTCAGCTCGGTGATGTGTCGTTTTCCCGTGCCCGGGAACTAGCGTTAGGTTTTGGTGCTTAGCTAAAATGTGTCGCGCAGTGGCAAGCGTGTCGCGGTAATCATTTACACTTTCATATATGTACGGATATTCAAAATCCGATAAATAATCCCCTGCAATCCATATCGAATCATCGACAATCATAAATAGGCCATCATTTGTATGACCTTTTGCAAAATAACAGGTAATGGATGTTTCGCCTAAAGTAATATGCTGTTCATTTTCGGTTACAACAATATCTAACTCTGGGAATATAATATCATGAGATCTTTTTATATAATAGTCATGATCAAACTGCTTAATCATTTGAACTTTTTCTTCTTTGTCCGGGTGATGTTTCAAAAATTTGCTGCCGATAAAGGTGGCATTTAATTCTAAGAAAGCGCCATACCCAATGACGTGATCAAAATCTCCGTGAGTAAAAAACACATACAGGTTGCGGTGGTTTAAGATCTCTTGAACATGCTGTTTAATTTCATTAATTTCGTGAGGAAGCCACGTTGGATCAACAACAATAACACAATCTTTTGTTTCAATCACTGCAGATGTTGTTTGAAACAGCGCGCTTTCAAAAACCGTCATTTGCTCTGTTTTATATTGAATCATGAGAACAGCTCCTTATTTTTTTTATCACCTTTATTATAGCGGAAATAGAAAGATAAGGGCGCGTATGACGGTTTATAAAACGAAACTATGCAAGATGTGATAAAATGCGGAACCAGCCAAACAATGAAATCCAAATAGGAATACTAAATAAGGTTCCCCAAAATAAACCTTTCAAAAAGTTCCCTTGATTCATTCTGATCTTCCTCACCTTCATCGTATGTTGGTTTTTAGTCTAGCGCAGCTTGATGAAATTTTAGTGAAAAATAAAAAAAGAAGCAGCTGCTTCTTTTTTTATTTATTATAAAATTGGTGATCGTACTTAATTTTCGGCAGCTCGCGTACTTCCTGCGACATTTCCGTTCCGCACATCGGACAGTTATAATCAACCGTAACAAAATCTTCTCTCATCCACCCATTACATGATTCAGATTGACACGCATATACAGTCGTATCCATCATTTGATCTACTTCTTCTTCTACGGCTTTTTTTGCAAAATACATGTGCACAGCTCCCTTTTTTTCTTAGTATATGTAAAATTCCCATTTTTTATTTACAGCTTGATTACTTTTTCATCCGGCGTTATTGGACACCACTATTTAATTGTGTATAATTAAATAAAAAGCAATAGACTGGAGGCAACATGAATGGAACAACTTTATAAGCAGCTGCAGCTAGAAAATCAGCTTTGTTTCTCAATTTACGCCACGTCTCGAGAAATTACAAAGGTGTACAAGCCGCTGCTCGATAAATTAGGAGTAACCTATCCGCAGTATTTAGCCCTTCTTGTTTTATGGGAACATGAAACACTCAGCGTGAAAAAAATGGGCGAACTTCTGTATTTGGATTCAGGCACCCTTACTCCTATGCTAAAAAGAATGCAGGATCAAGAATTAGTGATTCGTCAGCGTTCTCATGAAGATGAACGCGTTGTTTTTATTAGTTTAACCGAAAAAGGAAAAAACTTACGTGATAAAGCTTGTCATATTCCAGAAGAAGTTTTCAGTATGACGAATAAGTCACAGGGAGAATTAGAAAAGCTGAAAGAAACGCTGCAGGAGTTATTGCAATCACTGCATACGTACAATCAAAAATAGACCATATAAAATTGCACATAAAAAAACGCCTGGATTTAAGAAAAATCCAGGCGTTTTTTATTTACTCAGCCGTTGTGTTTAACGTTACGTTAACATTTCCACGCGTTGCTTTAGAATACGGGCAGAATTGATGTGCATCTTCTACTAGCTTCTCAGCTACTTCTTGTGAAACGCCTTTAATATGAGCGTTTAACACGACTCCAATTTTAAAGCCATCATCAGTGTGGTCTTTTAGTAGACTTACCTCTGCAGTAATAGACGAATCAATGTCTTTTTTTTGTTTCTTTGCGATTAAATTTAAAGCACCGTCAAAACAAGCAGAATATCCTGCTGCAAACAGCTGCTCGGGATTTGTTCCTTCTTCTTTGTTATTTGGAGAAGGGTTTACAAGGGTTAAATCAATAATACCATCATCTGATTTAACTCGACCATCTCGGCCTCCTACCGCTGTTGCTTTAGATGTAAATAGTACGTCTGACATAAGATCACCTCATAGATTATTTTATGTAATTTCATTGCAGACAATCAAAAAAGTCGCAATCAAATTCATTTTGTAATCACTTTGATTACCGTGATAGTAATGTACTTCCCCTTCTATAATGAGTGTAAACCTATTATTTTATACAAAAAAAGAGAGTTACCTCTCTTTTTTTCCTCTTTGTTTTTTTAAACCGCTTTGAATAATGTTATCTCCATATTTTTCACGCAAACTTTCGACCGCTTTGTATAAAGGCTCTTTTTTTGCTTCCTCTCCATATGTAAACAAGTCTAACTGTTCTTCTTCCTGAACATGGTGGCTCACTTGAAGAGCAGCTACGCCTAATAAACGAATCGGTTCTCCGTTCCAATGCCTTTGAAATAATACCGCACTGTAATGAAAAAGATCATTTGGCTCGCTAATTGCTGTTGAAATAGTTTGGCTTCGAGTAATGGTTTTAAAATCACTGTATCGTATCGTTAATTGAATCGTTTTGCTTACAACTTTTTTCGCTTTCATACGAGAGCTTACGGAATGCGATAGTTTATTTAAAATAGGGAGAACTTCATGTTCATCTACTGCATTTTGAGACAGCGTCGTAGAGTTTCCAATAGATTTAAACTGTGATTGGCGATCAGGGTTCACCTGTCGATCATCTTGGCCCCATGCTCGTTCTTTCATAACTTCTCCTTTTACTCCGAGAGTTTGTTTAAGAAGACCGGGAGCGGCGTTTGCTAGATCACCTATGGTTACCACTTTAATCGCATTTAGCTTTTCAGCTGTTTTTTTACCGATTCCGTGCATTTCCTCCACCGCTTTTGGCCAAAGAACGGTTTGGACATCTCTTTTTCGAAGGACGGTAATCCCTAAAGGTTTTTGCATATCACTTGCTGTTTTGGCCAAAAATTTATTCGGTGCGATTCCAATTGACACAGGAATTTGCAGCGTCTGTATTAAATGCTGCTGAATTGACTTTGCTATGTCAAGAGGAGAGCCTAATTCAGCACAGTTTGTAATATCCAAATAGCCTTCATCAATGGAAGCAGGCTCTAAAAGAGGTGAAATGGTTACTAAATAATCAAACATGTTTTTGGACACTTGGCGATATAATGGAAAATTAGGTTTTATAACAACCAGCTCAGGGCATTTTCTTTTCGCTTCCCAAAGAGGCATTGGCGCATATACTCCGCGTTTACGAGCAATATAGTTACAGGTTACAACAATTCCTCTTCGTTCCTTTGGATTGCCAGCAATAGCAAGAGGCTTATCTTTGAGCGTATGATCATGTGCGGTTTCAACAGATGCATAAAAAGCATTGGCATCAATATGAAGAATAACTTTGCCGTTTTTAGGGTACATCATTTTCATACTATCACCTCTTTCTGTATAATTAATCCCCGAAAGAAGAACGTACATTCTTATTTATTATAACTCTTTTTTTCTAAGTTGTGCGTACCTATACTTTATTTTTATTTTGAGCGAACACTGTGTGTCACTCTCTCGTATTCTAATGAAGAAAGGAGGAAGAAAACGTGATTGATCAGCTTATCGAAGCCATTAACCAATTAGGCTACGGATATTTCTTTTTTATCATTTTAGTCGGAGCCAACCTTACTCCGATTCCTGACCCGGTATATATTATGCTTGCAGGCAGTCAGGCTACGTCTCCATCCGTTCAGTATATTCCAGCTTTTATACTTACCTACAGCGGAATGATGCTTAGCTTATACCTTAAATTTTTGATAGCCAGCCTGTTTTCAGCTCAGGCGCTGGCGCTATTAAAACGCCCGCGATGGGAAAAGAATGTCATGAAAGTTGAGCGAACGATTCAAGAATATGGATCTCACGCCATCATCGCAAGCTACTTTTTACCAGGAATGCGACATGTGATGCCTTTTTTTCTCGGAGCAAGCGGAATGAAGCATCGTCATTACATTAAAGTCTCATTCTCTTTTGGTTTCATTTGGACGCTCGCTTTATTTATTTTCGGTTCCTTTTTTAATACGACATCTTCTTATACGGACGTGATTGAGATCACTTTAGCTTTTTGTGCGATCAGTTTGATTATCTATGCCGTCCAAAGAAGAAAAATACGAAAAAAACAGCAGTAGTTTGTGTGAGAAGTTCTTTTTCACAAACTGCTGCTGTTTCATTTATATTAAATGACTTCATTATATCCCTTTACAAAGTATTTGCGCGCGCGGTAAAGAGCTGATTTTAACGTAGTCATCTGCATATTTAATAACTCCGCAATTTCTTCATATTTAAATCCAAATCCATATTTTAATAGAAGCAAATTGCGATACTTAGGATTCAATTTATTTAAAATCGCCTGACATTCAGCCGCTTCTTCATTTCTAAGCACCTGCTGAATAGGCGTATACATAACGGGCTCTTCTTTGTAAGAAGACGTATAGCGGTCTTTCACTATTTTACGCCTTCCTAAATCACACCGTTTATTTAATGCGACGCGAAACATCCAAGCTTTTATTTTTTCAGGATCGACCATTTCTTGTTTTTCTAAATATTTTAATGCTACTTCTTGCGTAATATCTTCGGCGTCTTGTCTATTCACACCATTTTTTAATAAATAAGCCAGCACCTGATTTAAATAATCTTGCAATTCCTCGCCGCACATAATAAGTTCTCCCTTGCTATTTTAGTTTTTCTTTTAGTTCTGTTGGAATCGTGTTAGCATCAAACATTTGAACTTCAGGACTTGAATTTTTATAACGGAAAACAACTATATAATCCCCTTGTTCTTGAATGGTTGTATGCGAAAGAAAATGATCGATTTGTTTGGAATCTTTAATAGTTAACGCACCTTTTCTTTTAGTTAGAATAGAGGGCGTGTCTACCCATGCGTTCTGAAGAATTTCGTGATCTTTATTCTTTAAAACTACAATATTTGAAACGTCTTCTGGCATCACTCGAGCACTTTCAAACATTTTTTCATGCTTGAGCCACTTTTCAACTTCTTTATATGATTTCTCAAAAGGTATGGAGTCTACACTTCGTCCATTTCCATCCATAAAGTCAATGCTAGACCAGCTTTGTTGGTTACTCTGAGTATCCTCATACGTTTGATTTTGTATGGATTTTCTTATTGCCAGTTTCAAATCTTCAATTTTGTTTGGATCTTTAATTACAATAGGTTCGCCGCTTTTATACATCACATTAATTTGAACTTCTTTTACATACCTCATATTTTTATTATCACGTTCTAAAATATAAAAAGAATGATTTTTGTACTCAGGTGTTTCTATAATTCGTTTATAAAAAGCTTTATAATCAGCTTCCCTTACCGCATATTGTCGAACAACTTTTTTATCATTTTTTAAATTATAAGCAAAAGTTATTTCACGAGCATCTCCAGACTGTATTTCTCTTTTAGAAATATTAGGCTGATCTTTTATAATTTGTTTATGCAATGCTCGTATAAAATTAACGGTATTTTTATCAGAATAATAGTAAGGTGGTCTATAATAGTCACCATTCTCTGGATCATGACTTTTAGGGTTATCTGTCAAGGAGTAATCATCTTCATCAAAATATACAGATTGAATATTTTCTTGATTTGGTAAGTAACTAGAGTAACCAAAAACATCCACTTTCAAGCCTATACCTATAATGATGGCTGCTGCCACAAACAATAAGTAGCCCTTCCATTTATCAAACACACGCCATGTTTTAGCTAAAATCATATGTCCAAGGATATACCCTAATAAAGATCCAAAAACATAACCAAAAATAAGCCATTTAAAAGAATCCTTGATCTCTCCGAAGTACATCCCCCATAATAATAATGAGCACGTCGTCAGTCCATAGATAAAGATAGGTTTTAACCAATTAAAAGCGATTGCATGCGTAGCGATTTCTAAACTTCTCTTTTGATATGCAATAAATGCAATAAAACAAAGTGCACAAGCTACAATTGCATATATTACTAGACTTAGATAACTTTCTTTTCCACTATCTAACAGATCCATAATATGGATAAAAGGAACCAAATCTTGTAAATTTCTCCCTGAATAATATGTTGTAGCAAACCCATACCAATAAAACTTAACATTCATAATAAAAAACTGAATGAGCGCAGCCGGAAGAATGAATAATATATATATAAACGCACCTTGCAGTATTGACATACCTGTGAACATACCTGCAAATACGGCTCCAGAAAAAACAAAGATATTCAAAATAATAGTATCAATAGCCCATCGTAGAATTAATTTTAGCGTATATAAATCGTCAACATTTACTGAATCTTTAATAAGAAAAAGAACGATGGCTGAAATAATAACAGGTAAAACTAATGATACAATTCCTAATAATACGTTTTGCCAAAATAGCACACCTCTGCTTATTGGTAAGCTATGAATATAATCAGCGGCTGATTTTGTTTGGATATATCTAAATAAAAAGATAGCTAGCACCACAGGAACAGTAAACATAAACAAAAATTGAAGGCTTCCAACAACTTCAAAAAGAGTCTTTAACTTTTCTGTATACATTCCATTTTCGTTAACTTCACCTGTATACCTCAGAATAATTTGAAGTGGCAAAATAAATAAAAGAACAAGTGTATATAAAGCACCAATCCATCCCACGTTTCTCATGGATTGAATCCACATGCCGCGGTTAAACGATGATGTTTTCGATTGCATAACCCACATCCCCCATTTCATAAATAAAGATTTCTTCTAGCGTAAGTGGCAAGATGTCAAAAATTAAAGGCTTATACGATCGAACTTTGTTGACTAAGTGATTTTCTTTTCCTC
>Ga0207713_1001921_pt1 | contig 15734 bp, 11 predicted proteins | sample KBSS64metaG_FD_184404 | JGI IMG/M metagenome (GOLD analysis project Ga0207713, IMG submission 184404) | Switchgrass rhizosphere microbial communities from Kellogg Biological Station, Michigan, USA - KBS S6-4 metaG (SPAdes) (version 2) | ecosystem: Host-associated > Plants > Roots > Rhizosphere >...
GGATCAACGTGATCCGCTCCAAGGCGCACCTCGGCGCCCAGCCGCCGAACGAATTCGTTGCCCTGGATCACCTGCTGCACGACATGCGCCTGTATAAATCGGCGGCAGAAGTGAAGGTGATGCGCGAAGCGGCGCGGATTTCCGCCCAGGCTCACATCCGGGCGATGCAGGCCAGCCGTGCCGGGCTGTATGAGTACAGCCTCGAAGCCGAACTCGATTACGAGTTCCGCAAGGGCGGGGCGAAGATGCCGGCATACGGCTCGATCGTCGCTGCCGGGCGCAACAGCTGCATCCTGCATTACCAGCAAAATGACGCACTGCTCAAGGACGGCGATCTGGTGCTGATCGACGCCGGTTGCGAAATCGACTGCTACGCCAGCGACATCACCCGCACCTGGCCGGTCAACGGCAAGTTCTCCGCCGAGCAGAAAGCGATCTACGAATTGGTGTTGGCCTCGCAGGAAGCGGCATTCGCCGAAATTGCTCCGAACAAGCACTGGAACCAGGCGCACGAAGCCACGGTTCGGGTCATCACCACCGGGCTGGTGAAGCTGGGGCTGTTGCAGGGCGAAGTGGACGAGTTGATCGCCTCCGAAGCCTACAAGGCGTTTTACATGCATCGCGCCGGCCACTGGCTCGGGATGGATGTGCATGACGTCGGCGAATACAAGGTCGGCGGCGAATGGCGGGTGCTGGAAGTCGGCATGGCGCTGACCGTGGAGCCGGGCATCTACATCGCCCCGGACAATCAGAACGTAGCGAAGAAATGGCGCGGCATTGGCGTGCGCATCGAGGATGACGTGGTAGTGACCAAGAGCGGTTGTGAAATCCTGACTGGCGGCGTGCCGAAAACCGTCGCCGAGATCGAAGCCCTGATGGCGCAAGCACGGAACTGCGCGGCATGAGTCGGGTCAATCTGGCAATCATCGGTGGCGGTCTGGTCGGCGCCAGTCTGGCGTTGGCCTTGCAGGCCGGGGCCAAGGCCCGTGGCTGGAAGATCGTGCTGATCGAACCGTTCGCCCCCGGTGACACCTGGCAGCCGAGCTACGACGCGCGTTCTTCGGCGCTGTCCTTCGGCTCGCGGCAGATTTATCAGCGGCTGGGCGTGTGGCAGGAAATCTCCCGTCGCGCCGAGCCGATCAAGCAGATTCACGTGTCCGACCGTGGACGCTTTTCCACCGCTCGCCTGTCGGCGATGGAAGAGGGCGTCCCGGCGCTCGGTTACGTGGTGGAAAACGCCTGGCTCGGCCAGTGCCTGTGGCAGCACCTCGACAAAGACGTGATCAGCTGGCGCTGCCCGGCGGAAGTCAGCCGCATGGAACCGTTGCCCGACGGCTATCGCCTGACCCTCAATGACGAGACCACGGTCGAGTGCGATCTGGCGGTGCTCGCCGATGGCGGTCGTTCCGGTCTGCGCGAGCAACTGGGCATCAACGTACGCAAGCGTCCGTATAACCAGAGCGCGCTGATCGCCAACATCACGCCGAGCGAAGCGCACAACGGCATGGCCTTCGAGCGCTTCACCGACGAAGGTCCGATGGCGCTGCTGCCGCTGCCGGAAAACCGCTGCGCGCTGGTCTGGACCCGTCTGGGCATGGACGCGCAACGGCTGGCCGACCTGAGCGAACGAGATTTCCTCAGCGAGCTACAAGGCGTGTTCGGTTACCGTCTTGGCACTCTGAAGCAGGTCGGCGCGCGGCATCTGTATCCGCTGTCGCTGGTGGAAGCCGAAGAGCAGGTGCGCTCGCATCTGGCCGTGCTCGGCAACGCCGCCCACAGCCTGCACCCGATTGCCGGGCAGGGTTTCAACCTGTCCCTGCGCGATGCCGATGCGTTGGCCGCCGCGTTGCTGGCCAGCGACAAACCGCTGGGGGATTTTGCGACCTTGCAGGCCTATCGCGAGCGTCAGCGTCTCGATCAGGACCTCACCGTCGGTTTCTCCGATCAGGTCACGCGCCTGTTCGGCAGCACCCAGCCGCTGGTGTCGCTGGGGCGCAACATCGGCCTGCTCGGCCTCGATCTGCTGCCGCCGGCCAAACGCTGGTTCGCCCGTCAGGCCATGGGGCTGGGGACGCGGCCGGATGCGTGAGTGGCTGATCAGACGGTTTGGCAAGGCGCGGCTGATGCGCTGGATCATGACGCTCTACCCGCCGTACTTCGGCGCCGGTGTCCGGGTGCAGCACATCAGCGATGACTTTCGTGACATCCAGGTCTCGATGGGCCTGGGCTGGTACAACCGCAATTACGTCGGCACCCAGTTCGGCGGCAGTCTGTATTCGATGGTCGATCCGTTCTTCATGTTGATGCTCATGGAAAACCTCGGCTCGAAGTACATCGTCTGGGACAAGGCCGCCGACATTGATTTCATCTCGCCGGGCAAAGGCCCGGTGTTCGCCCGGTTCAACATCGACGACACCCTGCTCGACGAGATCCGCCGGCAGACCGCCAGTGGCGAGAAATACCTGCCGCAGTTGCAGGTCGACATTCATGACGGCGCCGGCAACCTGGTGGCGCGGGTCGGTAAAACCCTTTACGTGCGGCTCAAGCCGCCAGCGAGGCAGGCTTAAAGCATGGAAATGCGCGCGGATGTGCTGATTGTCGGAGCCGGAATGGTCGGCAGTGCCCTGGCGCTGGCGTTGCAGGGCAGCGGGCTGGAAGTCCTGCTGCTCGACGGCAGCCCGTTGAGCGTCAAACCCTTCAAGGGCGACGCACCGTTCGAGCCACGGGTGAGCGCACTGTCGGCGGCCAGCCAGCGAATCCTCGATCGCCTCGGCGTGTGGGACGGCATCGTCAATCGACGCACCAGCCCTTACACCGACATGCACGTCTGGGACGGCAGCGGCACCGGGCAGATCCACTTCTCGGCCAGCAGTGTGCACGCCGATGTGCTTGGGCATATTGTTGAAAACCGCGTGGTCCAGGATGCCTTGCTCGAGCGTCTGCACGATTGCGACCTGGGCCTGCTGGCCAACGCGCGGCTGGAGCAGATGCGCCGTTCCGGTGACGACTGGCTGCTGACCCTGGCCGATGGCCGCACCTTGCGCGCGCCGCTGGTGATCGCGGCGGACGGCGCCAACTCTGCCGTGCGCCGTCTGACCGGTGTCGCCACTCGCGAGTGGGATTACCTGCATCACGCCATCGTCACCAGCGTGCGCAGCAGCAAACCGCACCGCATGACCGCGTGGCAGCGTTTCACCGATCACGGGCCGCTGGCCTTTTTGCCGCTGGAGCGTGACGGTCAGCAGGACTGGTGCTCGATCGTCTGGTCTACCACGCCGAGCGAAGCCGAACGGCTGATGGCGCTGGAGGAAGCGGACTTCTGCCGTGAGCTGGAGCGCGCGTTCGAAGGTAGCCTCGGCGAGGTCATCAGCGCCGACCCGCGCCTGTGTGTGCCGCTGCGTCAGCGTCACGCCAAGCGCTACGTGGCCGAAGGCCTGGCGCTGATCGGTGATGCCGCACACACCATTCACCCATTGGCGGGGCAGGGTGTGAACCTGGGTTTCCTCGACGCCGCGGTGCTGGCCGAAGTGTTGTTGCAGGCCAACGAACGCGGCGAACGCCTGGCTGACGTGAAAGTCCTGAGCCGCTACGAGCGTCGGCGTATGCCGCACAACCTGGCACTGATGGCGGCGATGGAAGGCTTCGAGCGGTTGTTCCAGGCTGACCCGCTGCCGCTGCGCTGGCTGCGCAACACCGGGCTGAAAATCGTCGAGCAGATGCCCGAGGCCAAGGCGCTGTTCGTGCGTGAAGCATTGGGGCTGACCGGGGACTTGCCGGCCCTGGCCAAGGCCTGACGACTGTCGTGCAACATCTGGTAACTCCTTGAGAAAGTGATCGATTGAGCTGGTAAATGTGAGTCCTTATCATTTGGGCCACTTTTCCCGACCGAGAGACCGCTCCCATGTTGGCATCCAAGCGTGTTCTGACCGCACTGGCCCTGACCCTGATCGGCAGCACTGCCGCCCAGGCCGCCGACGAGGTGGTGGTCTACTCCTCGCGTATCGATGAGCTGATCAAGCCAGTGTTCGATGCCTACACCGCCAAGACCGGGGTGAAGATCAAGTTCATCACCGACAAGGAAGCGCCGCTGATGCAGCGGATCAAGGCCGAGGGCGAGAACGCTACCGCCGACCTGCTGCTGACCGTCGATGCCGGCAACCTCTGGCAGGCCGAGCAGATGGGCATTCTTCAGCCGTTCACCTCGAAAACCATCGACGCCAACATTCCTCTGCAATATCGCTCGTCCAGCCACGCCTGGACCGGCCTGAGCCTGCGCGCGCGGACCATCGCCTATTCCACCGAACGAGTAAAACCGGGCGAACTGACCACCTACGAAGCACTGGCCGACAAGAACTGGGAAGGCCGCCTGTGCCTGCGCACGGCGAAGAAGGTCTACAACCAGTCGCTGACCGCCACCATGATCGAAGTGCATGGCGCCGAGAAGACCGAGCAGATCCTCAAGGGCTGGGTCAACAACCTGTCCACCGACGTGTTCTCCGACGACGTCGCGGTGCTGGAAGCGATCAACGCCGGCCAGTGCGATGTCGGCATCGTCAACACTTATTACTACGGCCGCCTGCACAAGCAGAAGCCGGAACTGCCGGTAAAACTGTTCTGGCCGAATCAGGCGGATCGTGGTGTACACGTCAACCTGTCGGGCATCGGCCTGACCAAACATGCGCCGCACCCGGAAGCGGCCAAGGCGCTGGTGGAGTGGATGACCACGCCTGAAGCGCAGAAGATCTTTGCCGATGTGAACCAGGAGTTCCCGGCGAATCCAGCGGTGAAGCCTTCGGAAGAAGTGGCGGCGTGGGGGCAGTTCGTAGCCGATACATTGCCGGTTGAAGTGGCAGGCAAGCGTCAGGCCGAAGCGATCCGGATGATGGATCGGGCGGGTTGGAATTGAGTCTTTCCTGACAGCAATGTTTGATCGTTCCCACGTCGAGGCGTCGAACCGTCTGCGTGGGAATGCAGTCCCCGACGCTCTGCGTCGCATCATCGACAGCGTGACGCGGAGCGTCACAGAATGTGTGCCCACGCAAAACGTGGGCACAATCATTTGAACGAGACTGTTTCCTTGGCCCACCCCGCCCAACGCCGCTGGTACCCCATCGTCTTCGCCATCGCCGCGTTGGTGCTGCTCCCCCTCAGCGTGCTCCTGCTCTCATGGCAAACCATCGACCACCAGATCTGGTCGCACCTGTGGGAAACCCAGATGCCACGCCTGCTGGGCAACACACTGACGCTGGTTTTCGGCGTCGGCGTCGGTGTGACACTGATCGGCGTAAGCCTCGCCTGGCTCACCAGCCTCTGCGAATTCCCCGGCCGCCGCTGGCTCGACTGGGCGCTGATGCTGCCGTTCGCAATCCCGGCCTACGTGCTGGCGTTCGTGTTCGTCGGCCTGCTGGATTTCGCAGGCCCGGTACAAACCCTGCTGCGAGAATGGTTCGGCACCGGCCTGCGCCTGCCGCGAGTGCGCTCCACCGGTGGCGTGATTCTGGTGTTGGTGCTGGTGTTTTATCCCTATGTCTACCTGTTGGCGCGTACTGCGTTCCTGGCTCAGGGCAAGGGCCTGATGGAAGCCGCGCGAGTGCTCGGCCAGTCACCGTGGCAGGCGTTCTGGCGTGTGGCATTGCCGATGGCGCGGCCCGCCATCGGTGCCGGCGTGGCGCTGGCGTTGATGGAAACCCTGGCGGATTTCGGTGCGGTGTCGGTGTTCAACTTCGACACCTTCACCACCGCGATCTACAAGACCTGGTACGGCTTCTTCAGCCTGCCAAGCGCCGCGCAACTGGCCAGCCTGTTGCTGCTGGTGGTGATGCTGGTGCTGTACGGCGAACGTCGCGCGCGCGGCGCCAATCGGGCAAGTAATGAACGGCCACGGGTCAAGGCGCTGTATCACCTGCGCGGGCCCAAGGCCTGGGCAGCGACAGGTTGGTGCGGTCTGGTATTCGCCTGTGCGTTTGTCATTCCGGTGCTGCAACTGATGGTGTGGTTCTGGCAGCGCGGGCGATTCGATCTGGATGAACGCTATGCGGGGCTGATTCTCCATACGCTCTATCTGGGCGGCATGGCGGCGCTGATCACGGTCAGCGTGGCGATGTTGCTGGCATTCGCCCGGCGTCTGGCGCCCACCCGGGCGATCAATTCCGCAGTCGGTCTGGCCAATCTCGGTTATGCCTTGCCGGGTTCGGTGCTGGCGGTGTCGATCATGCTCGCGTTCAGTTATCTGGACCGGGAGCTGGTGATTCCGCTGTCCGGCTGGCTCGGCAGTGCTGGCAAACCGTTGCTGCTGGGCAGTCTGGCGGCGCTGCTGCTGGCGTATCTGGTGCGTTTCGTGGCGGTGGCCTATGGGCCTCTGGAAAGCAGTCTGGCGCGTATACGGCCCTCTTTGCCTGAAGCGGCACGTAGCCTGGGTGTCAGTGGGCCGCGACTGTTTTTCAAAGTGTATCTGCCGTTGCTGCTGCCCGGCACGCTCAGCGCCGCGCTGCTGGTGTTCGTCGACGTGCTCAAGGAAATGCCCGCCACCCTGCTGATGCGCCCGTTTGGCTGGGACACACTGGCGGTGCGGATCTTCGAAATGACCAGCGAAGGCGAATGGGCGAGGGCGTCGTTGCCGGCGTTGACCCTGGTGCTGGTCGGTCTGTTGCCGGTCATCGGACTTATTCGCCGTTCGGCGCATCGAAACACTTAGTCGTCAGTCCTGAATCATGCGGCTACAATGCGCGGCATTCGGTGCGGTCCGTCTGACAGACCCTGTCGCTGAAATCGGCTGAAAGCCCTTTTTTACAGGGTTTTCCGAACCGTGCAGCAGCGCTCCGCACCTTCGCCACGCCCGGAAGGAGAAACCCATGGGACAGCGTACGCCTCTGTATGACCTGCATCTCGCCCTCGGCGCGAAGATGGTCGATTTTGGCGGTTGGGACATGCCCCTGCATTACGGCTCGCAGGTCGAGGAGCACCACGAGGTGCGTCGCGATTGCGGGGTGTTCGATGTTTCCCACATGACCGTGATCGATGTCACCGGCCCTCAGGCCAAGGCCTGGCTTCAGCATTTGCTGGCCAATGACGTCGAACGCCTGCACAGCCCCGGCCGTGCGTTGTACAGCACCATGCTCAACGAGCGCGGCGGTATCGTCGACGACATGATCGTCTACCGCCTTGAGGACGGTTATCGTCTGGTGGTCAACGCCTCCACCCGCGATCAGGACCTGGCCTGGATGCAGGCACAATTGGGCAGCTTCGATGTTCAGATGACCGAACGCTCCGAGCTGGCGATGCTCGCCATTCAAGGTCCCCATGCCCGGCACAGGATTGCCGAGCTGGTGACCCAGTCCCGCGCCAACCTGATCCAGATGCTCAAGCCTTTCGAAGGCCACGTCGACGGCGACTGGTTCATTGCGCGCACCGGCTACACCGGTGAGGACGGTCTGGAAATCGCCCTGCCGGCCGATCAGGCCCCCGGATTCTTCAACGATCTGGTGGGCGCCGGCATTTCCCCCATCGGCCTCGGTGCCCGCGACACGCTGCGGGTCGAGGCCGGCATGAACCTCTACGGTCAGGACATCCACCAGGACGTTTCGCCTCTGGCCTCGAACATGGCCTGGAGCATCGCCTGGGAGCCGGCAACGCGTCGGTTCATCGGTCGCGATGCGCTGGAAGCGGAAAAAACCGCCGGCGTGCAGCACAAACTGGTCGGCCTGGTGCTTGAAGAGCGCGGGGTTTTGCGGGCCCATCAGGTCGTTCGTATCGCTGATGTTGGCGAAGGGGAGATCACCAGTGGTAGTTTCTCTCCTACGCTTAGCAAGTCGATTGCCCTGGCGCGTGTACCGATGGCGACTGCCGACCGCGCCGAAGTGGAAATCCGTGGCAAGTGGTATCCGGTACGCGTGGTCAAACCGACCTTTGTCCGTCACGGCAAAACCTTGATCTAAACCTTTTCCGGCGGGCACGACCGCTGACAATTTCTTGAGGACACCGAGCATGAGCAACATCCCAGCTGAACTGCGTTTTGCCGAAAGTCATGAATGGGCGCGTCTGGAAGCCGACGGCACCGTCACCGTGGGCATCAGCGATCATGCCCAGGAAGCGTTGGGTGATGTGGTGTTTGTCGAGCTGGCAGAAGTGGGCAAGGTGTTCGCCGCCGGTGATACCGCCGGTGTCGTCGAGTCGGTGAAGGCCGCTTCCGACATCTACTCCCCGGTCGGTGGCGAAGTGATCGCCGTCAACGAAGACCTGGCCGGTTCGCCGGAAGAACTGAACAACGATCCGTACGCCGCATGGATCTTCAAGCTCAAGCCAAGCGACAAGGCCGAGCTGGACAAGCTGCTCGACGCTGCCGCCTATAAGGCTGCCATCGGCGAATAAGCTTCACGCAACACTGCAAAGCCCCGACCCGTCGGGGCTTTTTTCTGCCCGGGACTTTTGCCGTCGGGGTGGCTGCTATGCTGGTTTGACCGTGTTGCATTGACGCCGAGCCGCCAGCCAAGAGAGAGCCCGTCATGTCCCAGTTGCCATCCCTGAGCCAGTTACGCGATCCCCATGCCTTTCTGCGCCGCCACCTCGGGCCCGATGCTGCCGAGCAACAGGCGATGCTGGACAGCCTCGGCCTCGGCAGCCGGGTCGAGCTGATCGAACAGACCGTGCCGCCGGGCATTCGCCTCAACCGCGAGCTGGACCTGCCGCCGGCGCTGGACGAACAGGCAGCGCTGGCCAGACTGCGCGGTTATGCCGAACAGAACCAGGTCTGGACCAGCCTGATCGGCATGGGCTACCACGGCACCCTGACGCCGACCGTCATCCTGCGCAACGTGCTGGAAAATCCCGGCTGGTACACCGCCTACACGCCTTACCAACCGGAAATCGCCCAAGGCCGGCTCGAAGCGTTGCTCAACTTTCAGCAACTGACCATCGACCTCACCGGCCTTGAACTGGCCAACGCTTCGCTGCTCGATGAAGCCACCGCCGCGGCGGAAGCCATGGCCTTGGCCAAACGTGTGGCAAAGTCGAAAAGCAATCTGTTCTTCGTCGACGAAAACTGTCATCCACAAACCATTTCCGTGGTGCAGACCCGCGCCGAAGGCTTCGGCTTCGAGCTGATCGTCGACGCTGTGGATAACTTGAAGCAGCACCAGGTGTTCGGCGCGCTGCTGCAATACCCCGACACCCACGGCGAGATCCGCGACCTGCGGCCGCTGATCGATCACCTGCACGCGCAACAGGCGCTGACCTGCGTGGCGGCCGATCTGCTCAGTCTGTTGCTGCTGACCCCGCCGGGCGAACTGGGTGCCGACGTGGTGTTCGGTTCATCCCAGCGCTTCGGTGTACCGATGGGTTACGGAGGTCCGCACGCGGCGGTTTTCGCCAGTCGCGAGGAGTACAAACGGGCGATTCCCGGGCGGATCATCGGCGTGTCGAAAGATGCTCGCGGCAACGTCGCGCTGCGCATGGCCCTGCAAACTCGCGAGCAGCACATTCGTCGGGAGAAGGCCAATTCGAACATCTGCACAGCTCAAGTGTTGCTGGCCAATATCGCCAGTTTCTATGCGGTCTATCACGGCCCGGAAGGGCTGAAACGAATCGCCCAGCGAGTGCACCGGCTGACCTGCATTCTCGCCGCCGGGCTCGAACGCCATGGCATCCAGCGCCTCAACCAACACTTCTTCGACACCCTCACGCTGGACGTGGGCGGGGCGCAAACCGCGATCATCGAAAGCGCCCAGGCCGCGCAGATCAACCTGCGCATCCTCGGTCGTGGCCAACTGGGTCTGAGCCTCGACGAGGCCTGTGATGAAAACACCGTGGCCAGACTGTTCGATGTGCTGCTGGGCGCCGATCACGGGTTGAGCATCGATGATCTCGACGCCGAAACGCTGGCCTCCGGCATTCCCGAAATGCTGCAACGCAGCACGCCGTACCTGCGCCACCCGGTGTTCAACGCCCACCACAGTGAAACCGAGATGCTGCGCTACCTCAAGCAACTGGAGAACAAGGATCTGGCGCTCAACCAGTCGATGATTCCGCTGGGCTCCTGCACCATGAAACTCAACGCCACCAGCGAGATGATCCCGATTACCTGGCCGCAATTCGCCAATCTGCACCCGTTCGTACCCCGGGAGCAGGCCGTCGGTTACACGCTGATGATCGAGGAGCTGGAGCGCTGGCTGTGCGCAATCACCGGGTTCGATGCGATCTGTATGCAGCCCAACTCCGGCGCCCAGGGCGAGTACGCCGGGCTGCTGGCGATCCGCAAATACCACGAGAGTCGCCAGCAGGGCGGGCGGGATATCTGCCTGATCCCTTCTTCGGCCCACGGCACCAACCCGGCCTCGGCACAGATGGCCGGGATGCGCGTGGTGATTGTCGAGTGTGACGACGCTGGCAATGTCGATCTGGAGGACTTGAAAGCCAAGGCATCCGAGGCCGGGGCCAAGCTGTCGTGCCTGATGGCGACCTACCCGTCGACCCACGGCGTGTACGAGGAAGGCATCAGCGAAATCTGCGAAGTTATCCACCAGCACGGCGGCCAGGTGTACATGGACGGCGCCAACCTCAATGCCCAGGTCGGGCTGGCGCGGCCGGCGGACATCGGCGCCGACGTGTCACACATGAACCTGCACAAGACCTTCTGCATTCCCCACGGCGGAGGCGGGCCGGGCATGGGGCCGATTGGCGTGCGTGCGCATCTGGCGCCGTTCGTTGCCAACCATCCGGTGGTCCCGATCGACGGGCCGCAACCGCAGAACGGAGCGGTCAGCGCCGCGCCATGGGGCAGTGCGAGCATTTTGCCGATCAGCTGGATGTACATCGCGATGATGGGGCCGCAACTGGCGGATGCCAGTGAAGTGGCGATCCTCGCGGCGAATTACCTGGCGCAGCACCTGTCCGGTGCTTTCCCCGTTCTGTATACCGGTCGCAATGAGCGGGTCGCCCACGAATGCATTCTGGATCTGCGCCCGCTCAAGGCTGCCACTGGCATAAGCGAGGAGGACGTCGCCAAGCGCCTGATGGATTACGGCTTCCACGCGCCGACCATGTCGTTCCCGGTGCCGGGCACCTTGATGGTCGAGCCGACCGAGAGCGAGTCCAAGGCCGAACTCGATCGCTTCATCGGCGCGATGCTAAGCATCCGCGCAGAAATCACCGAGGTGCAGAACGGCAACTGGCCGGCCGAGGACAACCCGCTCAAACGGGCACCGCATACCCTGGCCGATATCACCGGCGTGTGGGAGCGGCCGTACAGCATCGAGCAGGGCATCACGCCGGATGCGCACACCAAGGCGCACAAATATTGGCCGGCAGTGAATCGGGTCGATAACGTCTATGGCGACCGCAACCTGTTCTGCGCCTGTGTGCCGGTGGACGATTACCGTTGATCAGCGGACAAAAAAATGCCGCTCGTGTGAGCGGCATTTTTGTCTGTCCGGAAGGTTATTCCGACGCCACGGCGTTCTTCGCCAGAATCGCGTTCGCCAGTTCCATGTCGGTGGCCTGCAGGCCGGGGTTGTCGGCGCGGACTTTCTGCATCGCGGCTTCCAGGTACGGGCCACGGATACCGCCGTCGCTGGCGACGAAGCTGCCGGCATCGTCCTGGGCGGCAACGATCAGTTTGTGATCCTTGAAGGTCAGGTAGGTCGAGCCGGTGGTGGCACCGGACGAAATGACGTTACGCCAAAAGCTGTCGGCCATTGCCGAACCGACGGGCATAGACAGCAGGGCAAGGGTGGCGACAGCAAGTTTGAGACGCATGTTGGGTGACTCCACTGGTGTTGAATAACCGGTTGGATCGTCGTTTCCCCGATCCGGTTCCGTGAGCGGCTATTTCTGCTCGCTCTGTGGCGTCACCCGCAGCACTTCCTCAAGGGTTGTCAGCCCCGCAGCAACTTTCTGCGCGCCGGACAATCGCAGGCTGCGCATGCCTTCCTTGAACGCCTGTCGGCGGATCGCGGTGAGATCGGTGTCGGGGCTGATCAAGGCCTTGAGGCTGTCGCTCAGTTGCATGATTTCGTAGACCCCGGCGCGCCCGTGATAACCGGTGTCGCGGCACTCCAGGCAACCGATGGCCCGTTGCGCATTGCCCGGCAGCGGCGCCTGCCACGGCCGGGTCAGGGTTTGCCAGTCTTCTTCGTCCAGAGTCAGCGGCGCCTTGCAGTGCGGGCAAAGGGTTCGCACCAGGCGTTGCGCCATCACACCGAGCACGGTGGCCTTGATCAGGTAATGCGGCACGCCGAGTTCCAGCAGGCGGCTGATGGCGCTCGGCGCGTCGTTGGTGTGCAGGGTCGAGAGCACCAGGTGCCCGGTCAGCGCCGCCTGGATCGCCATTTCGGCGGTCTCCAGGTCACGGATCTCGCCGATCATGATGATGTCCGGGTCCTGCCGCATCAACGCCCGCACGCCGGCGGCGAAGGTCAGGTCGATGTTGTGCTGGACCTGCATCTGGTTGAAGGCCGGCTCGACCATCTCGATCGGGTCCTCAATGGTGCAGAGGTTGACCTCCGGGGTCGCCAGTTTTTTCAGCGTGGTGTACAGCGTGGTGGTCTTGCCGGAACCGGTCGGCCCGGTGACCAGGATGATACCGTTGGGCTGGCGGGTCATGTCCTGCCAGCGCCGCAGGTCGTCGGTGGAAAACCCCAGTTGATCGAAATCCTTGAGCAGGACTTCCGGGTCGAAGATCCGCATGACCATTTTTTCGCCGAATGCGGTGGGCAGGGTCGACAGCCGCAACTCGACTTCACCGCCGTCCGGGGTCTTGGTCTTGACCCGGCCGTCCTGGGGTTTGCGTTTCTCGGCGACGTTCATCCGGCCAAGGCTTTTCAGGCGGCTGACGATGGCCATCGTCACCTGCGGCGGGAATTGATAGACGTTGTGCAGCACGCCGTCGATGCGAAAACGCACCGTGCCTTGCTCGCGCCGGGGTTCGATGTGGATATCGCTGGCCCGTTGCTGGAAGGCGTACTGGAACAGCCAGTCGACGATGTTGACGATGTGCGCGTCGTTGGCGTCGGGCTCCTGATCGCTGGCGCCGAGGTTGAGCAACTGTTCGAAGTTGCCGAGGTTGCCGCTCTGCGCATCGGCATTGCTGGCGCCGCTGACCGATTTGGCGAGGCGAAAGAATTCCACGCTGAAACGCTGAATGTCCGCCGGGTTGGCCACCACCCGTTTGATCGGCAGTTTCAGGACGTGAGTCAGATCCGCCTCCCAGCCGCTGACGTAGGGCTGGGCGCTGGCCACGGTGACCGCGTCGCGGTCGACCGACACCGCGAGAATCTTGTGGCGCTGGGCAAAGGCGTAGGACATCAGCGGCGTGACGGCGGCGACGTTGATCTTCAGCGGATCGATCCGCAGGTACGGCTGGCCGGCCTGCTGCGCCAGCCACAGGGTCAGGCTTTCCAGGTCGAGGTGTTTGCCCGGACGGCTGAGATCGTCCAGTTGCTGGCTGGCGATGAATTCCAGCGGATGCTTCTGGCCGTGGGCGGCATGCCGACGCCGGGCATTTAGCGCCTGCTCGGCCGAGTCCTGGCAGATGAACCCTTGGGCGACCAGTTCACGCAGTACCTCATTGAGATCCAGCCAGCGATCCTGAGTGGCGAGTTGAACGGACATGCGGGCTCCTTTTGAACGACAGTGCGCAAAGGATAGTCGTGGCCCCGCTGACCGTTGGGCCACTACCCGACGAAGACGTTTCGGTTCTTGTCAGCCAGCCGCCTGCGCCGGCGCATCCCACGCCGCCTCGGGGTTTTGCAGGTTCACCGAGCAGACGCTGATCAGGTTACGAAGTTTTTCCGCGATCACCTGGGCGCGGTGCCAGCTCAGGCCACCCATGACGATGTCGATCGACAGCAGATCGTCCAGCCGCTGGACATTGACCTGCTCCGGCGTGAGGCACTGCAAGGCGAACAGGTTCAGCACCCGCACCAGCAAATCCGGCTCGGCCTCGGCCAGGATCTGGTACTGCGCGAGGCAATGGGCGTTGCTGGCGTTCCACACATCGGCACGGGGCGCAGGGGTGTTGACGGCTTCGAGGTGTGGCATGACAGGTCTCCGGAATCAGTGGAGGAATTTTTACATTCGATGCCGGGCATTTCTTGTCTAAGATGAGCCGAACAGGCGATTGAATAGGTATATCAATTCGCCGCTTGATGAATTTGAGGATTATTTATGCACAGCGATCTGGACGGCTACGACCGGCGCATTCTCGCCCTGCTGCAAGAGGACGCTTCCTTGTCCAGCGCACAGATCGCCGAGCAGGTGGGGCTGTCGCAATCGCCGTGCTGGCGGCGGATTCAGCGGATGAAGGAGGAGGGAATCATTCGGGGTCAGGTAACTTTGCTCGATCGCAAGAAAATCGGCCTGAACACGCAGATTTTCGCCGAGATCAAACTCAACGCCCATGGGCGCTCGAACTTCACTGAGTTCACCGAGGCGATTCGCGGCTTTCCCGAAGTGCTGGAGTGTTACGTGCTGATGGGGGCGGTGGATTTCCTGCTGCGGATCGTCGCGGCGGACATCGAGGCGTATGAGCGGTTCTTCTTCGAGAAGTTGTCGCTGGTGCCGGGGATTCAGGAGGTGAACTCGATTGTGGCGCTGTCGGAGATCAAGTCCACGACGAGCCTGCCGGTACTGCGCTGATGATCGTTCCCACGGATGGGAACGATCATCATGCGGGGATTACATGCGCAGCAGCATTTTCCAGGCACGGTTCTGGTACACCGCAATCGCCTGATGCTTGCGTGCATCGAGCAGTTCGTCGGTGATGGTCGGCTCGTTGGCCAGTTGCGCCAGTTTGTTCAGCTCGCCGTACAGTCGATCCATTTCCGGGATTTCCAGCACGTTGCGCGCGTGGTGCAACCAGACCTGGATGCGCTCGATGCGCGGCAGTTGCTCGGCCAGATCTTCCGGCTGCTGCTGATAGCGCTGCAATTGCAGCGAAGTGGCTTCTTCGCCCAGCAGGCGCGGCAGCCAGCTTTGCAACTGCGCGGCACCCTGGCGATTGCCACGGGTGTTGCGGTCGGCAGCCCAGGTGCGGGCCAGCAACCAGCGCGAAGCGTTCAGCGAGAACAGGCCCCAGCGCGGGTCCTCCAGCTCTTCGAGGAACTGTTCCGGCGCGGCTTTGCGCACGTCTTCGTCTTCGATGCCGACCTGTACCAGCGGACGCCAGTCTTCCAGCAAGGCATCAAGGGCAACGCGCAGGTCGTGGGTCGACGCACGCGGTGCGGCCTGGCCGAGGCTGCTGAGCAGGGCACGCATTTCCGCGAGGTTCTCGACCCAGTCCTGCAGCAGGCGCCAGTGGCCGTTGAAGCGATACTGTTCGGCCAGACGCTGGCTGCTGCCGAGCAAATGCCAGGCCAGGGCGGCGAAGGCGTCGTCCAGCGGGGTTTCGGCGGTGATGGCCGGCGCCGGCAGGCTCAGCGAGTAGCTGTTGGCGTCGTACAGGCGATAGCCGCGCTCGGCCTTGCTGATATCGCACGGCATCAGGGCCAGGGTTTCGGCCAGTTCGGCGGCCAGCTCCAGCAGCGCGGCAGGCTCGCCTTCGCGCAGTTCCAGTTCCAGCTCGCAGATTTCTTCTTTCTGTTTGCCGACCACCACGTGGCCCAGGTCCAGCGCGGCCTCGATGACCACTTTGGTCTTGCCACGGCCCCAGGCGATTTCGGCGCGCTCGCGGACGAAATCGGTGGTGAAGATCGGTTTCAGGGTTTTCTTGTCCAGCTCGGCGAGGGACTCGGGCCAGCATTCGC
>Ga0207713_1001930_pt1 | contig 15688 bp, 23 predicted proteins | sample KBSS64metaG_FD_184404 | JGI IMG/M metagenome (GOLD analysis project Ga0207713, IMG submission 184404) | Switchgrass rhizosphere microbial communities from Kellogg Biological Station, Michigan, USA - KBS S6-4 metaG (SPAdes) (version 2) | ecosystem: Host-associated > Plants > Roots > Rhizosphere >...
GGCGAAGCGTTTTACAGACAAGATGTAAAGAGATGGTACAAAATGAAAAGAGACTGGAACAGAATTTACGCAGAGGATTTAACCGTCGATTTAGATGCAAAAGTTCAAATCCGTCGCTTAGGCACGTTAAATAACTCATATATGAAGCAAATGAAGCATTAAGGAGAAAGAAAATGGAGGGATTTATCGCCTTACTTGTACTGCTTGCTTATTTGACTAAAAAAATAATGATCAACTTCCGAAAGGAAAAGTATTATCGTGAGATAGTCGTCTACCTTTGTCTTATAGGTTTGGGTCTATTCTTTTGGGGAGCGATTACACTCCGTAAAGAAGTTCCTACGCCTCTGTACTTTTTAGAGGCACTAATTAAGCCTCTTACTAGAACCGTTCATCATTTGTTATTCACGTGAGCAAGCATGTAGGAGAGAAGGTGTGTATGATGCAAATAAAAGAATTTATTAGTCCGAAACAATTTCTTTTTCTCATTTATGTTTTTTGTATCGGAAGCGCCATCTTGGCAGTTCCCGCTACATTATTAGAGACGAATAGACAAAATGCGTGGTTTTGCGGTGTGCTTGCTATTGGCTTTGCACTTTTAATCGTTGCGGTGCTTTTATGGCTGATTCAGCGTTACCCTCAGCAAACATTCATTCAAATAGCTAAAAAGGCGCTAGGTCCTTATGCAGGAACGTGTATTTCTCTTATTTACATTTTCTTTATGTTCATTCAGTCTACGTTTTCGCTTCGAGATATCAGTACATTCATGACGACTCAAATTGTCCCTGAAACGCTGCCTACGTGGATTCATGCTCTTGTTCTTTTAGCTGTTATATACGGAGGGTATCTAGGTATTGAAGTGGTAGCAAGAACCGCGGAAATCTTTTTGCCTTGGATTGTGGTCCCCTTTTTATTGTTAATTGTTTTAAATATTCCTCAGATGAAAATTGATCGTCTTTATCCTTTTTTTGAATTTAGCATGGATGATTTAGTATTAGGGACCACTTATTTTTTAGGAAACCCGTTTATGGAATTGGTTTTTATTCTAATGATTACGCCTCATATAAAAGATGGAAAAAAGGTAAAAAGAATGTTTGTTATCGGCACTGTCGCATCGGGCTTGACGATTACGATTGCAGTTGCGGCTTGTATATTAGCTCTTGGCGCGAATATTGCATCGATGCACAGCTACCCAGTTTATTTATTAGGAAAAATGATTTCGTTAGGTGCAACGATTCAGCATGTTGAAGTATTAGTAGCTATTATTTGGATGTTATCTATCTTTTTTAAAGTTGTTATTGTGTTCTATGCTATTCAGTTAAGTATCGTCCAATTGTGTAATTTACGGGTGCGCAATTTTTTAAGCTTTCCTTTAGGTCTAATTATTACAGGCGTGGCGTATTACATTATTCCTAATACAGCGTACTTCAATTATTTTGAAAAATATTACTGGCCGTTTTATTTATTTGTACTAAGCGTCTGTTTTCCGGTGTTATTTATTGCGCTTTCTTATATAAAGAAACATAAGGCAGCTAAAGGCGATAGAAGCCAACAAACATAGCATTATTCATACGCATGTGGTATAATACGATGACAATTCAAGAAGAAACGCCGTACACGTTTGTATATGTACGGGAGAGGTTCGAAAACTCCCTCTATAAAAAACTAAGATCATCGTTGATGACAAAAGACACGGTTTTAGCGTGTCTTCTTTCACGTGCTTTTCTATCAACGCGTCTTTTTGACGTGTATGCTGGCGAGGACGTGTATCTTAGTTGCTTTTTAGGGAGATTGCTGGAAAAGAGCAGTCTCTTTTTTGTGTTATAAAATTAGTCACAAAGGGAACGAACGGTTCAATAAAGTTTCTTCTTCTTTTGATTTCAATCAAAAAGGAGACGAACAATAATGATGAAAAATGAAAAAGCTATTGTTGTATTTAGCGGAGGTCAAGATAGTACAACATGTCTATTTTGGGCTTTGAAAAACTTTAAAGAAGTAGAAACGGTTACTTTTCAATACGGTCAGCGTCATAGTCAAGAGATAGAGGTAGCAAAAGCTATCGCAGCTGATTTAGGTGTGAAGCATACCGTACTAGATATGTCACTTTTAAATCAATTAGCACCAAATGCCTTAACGCGAGATGATATTGAGATCGAGCAAAAAGAAGGAGAGTTGCCTACAACGTTTGTGGACGGCCGCAATCTGTTATTTTTATCATTTGCAGCCGTACTGGCTAAAAACAGCGGAGGCCGTCATATCGTAACAGGCGTTTGCGAAACTGATTTTTCAGGATATCCAGACTGTCGAGACGTATTTGTGAAATCGTTAAACGTCACGCTTAATTTATCAATGGACTTTGAATTTGTGATTCATACGCCGCTTATGTGGATTGATAAAGCAGAAACGTGGGCGTTAGCCGATGAGCTAGGGGCGCTTGAGTACGTGCGTGAAAAAACATTAACGTGCTACAACGGTATTGTTGCTGACGGGTGCGGCGAATGTCCCGCATGTCAATTGCGAAAACGCGGGTTAGATCAATACCTGCAAACAAAAGAAGGAGGAGAGAAATAATGCTGCAACAAATGTATCCTCAAGTATTTCATGACTATGAATATGAACTGAACAAAGATATGCAGTTTGCTGCGGCACATTTTGTTCCTCACACAGAAGCAGGTAAATGCCGTCAAGTCCATGGACATACGTATTTTGTAAATCTAACTGTTGCCGGAGATACATTAGACGAAGCGGGCTTTTTAGTAAACTTTGCGCTATTGAAAAAAATTGTTTCTGGTCAATTTGATCATACATTATTGAACGATCATTCTATCTTTAACGAAGAAAATCCAAATGATTTTCCTACAACTGAAGTTGTTGCCCGTAAAATTTATGAGTTGGTTCAAGAATATCTAGACACACTACCAAATAAGCCTTCTTGCGTACAAGTATTCGTGCGGGAAACGCCGACAAGTTACGTAGTTTACCGCCCAAAGAAGGTGAAAAAACGTGGCTAATACAATTCCAGTACTTGAAATATTCGGACCAACGATTCAAGGGGAAGGAATGGTTGTAGGACGTAAGACGATGTTTGTTCGTACCGCAGGCTGTGATTATTCCTGCAGCTGGTGTGATTCAGCTTTTACGTGGGATGGATCAGCTAAAAACGATATTCGTCAGCTAACAGCAGAACAAATTTGGACGGAGCTAAAAGAAATTGGAGGAGATTGCTTTGATCACGTCACCATTTCTGGAGGAAACCCTGCGCTTATCAAGGCGATTGGTTCACTTGTAGAGCTTTTGCACAGTCATGGGGTAAAAGCAGCTCTTGAAACACAGGGAAGCCGTTATCAGGATTGGTTCCTAAAGATCGATGATTTAACGATTTCTCCTAAGCCTCCAAGTTCATTAATGAAAACAAATTTCTCCGTATTAGACGATATTATAGAGACATTACTAAAGGAAAAACGCATGGCGCATATAAGCATAAAAGTCGTTGTATTTAATGATGAGGACTTTGAGTATGCAGCGTCTGTTCATGAACGTTATCCTGAGGTTCCATTTTTTGTTCAAGTAGGCAACGAGGACTTAACGACAATCGATAATGCGTCGTTAACACAAGAATTGCTTAAAAAGTATGAGTGGTTAATCGATAAGGCAGTGGCAGCTAAAAACATGAACGATGTAAGAGTTCTGCCGCAGGTTCACGCCCTTGTGTGGGGAAATAAACGAGGCGTGTAAGCGCATAGCAAAAAATTTACAAAGAAAAATAAAAACAGATATATACAAAATAAAAAAACGCTGTTAGAATGACAATCGTAGAAAGAGAGGAAATGCAAATGAGCGGTCGAAAAGATGAAGAATTAGAAGGTGTATCACTCCTTGGAAATCAAGGAACAAACTATTTGTTTGAATATGCACCAGAGATTCTAGAAGCATTTGATAACAAACATCCAAATCGTGATTATTTTGTGAAATTCAACTGTCCGGAATTTACGAGCTTATGTCCAAAAACAGGTCAGCCGGATTTCGCAACCATTTATATTAGTTACATTCCAGATGAAAAAATGGTAGAAAGCAAGTCGTTAAAGCTTTATTTGTTCAGCTTCCGTAACCATGGAGATTTCCATGAAGACTGTATGAACATTATTATGAATGACTTAATTAAACTGATGAATCCAAGATATATTGAAGTATGGGGAAAATTCACACCACGCGGCGGGATTTCAATTGATCCATATACAAACTATGGCCGTCCCGGTACGAAGTATGAAGAAATGGCTAATTATCGCCTGATGAATCATGATTTATACCCAGAAACAATTGATAATCGTTAATTCGAACAAACAGGTTGTGTATGCAACCTGTTTTCCATTGCAAAAACAACAGGTGAGAAGGTGAAAGAATGTCACAGAGATCAGCATTAGTATTAGGTGCAAGCGGACTTGTTGGTCAAGAACTTTTAAAAATGTTATTAAGCAACAGCTTATATAACCATGTGACAGTGTTTGTTCGAAAAAAGCTACCAATCGAACACACAAAGCTACGTCAGCTTGAAATTGATTTTTCAGAGCTTGATAAGCACGAAGAATGCTTTGCAGTTGATGATGTATATTGCTGTTTAGGCACGACAATGAAAAAAGCAAAAACAAAAGCGAAATTCATTAAAGTGGACTACGAATTTCCTTTAAAAGCGGCTAAATGTGCAGAAAAATATCGCTGCAAAAACTTTTTAACGATCACAGCAATTGGTGCTGATCTTCGTTCGCCATTCTTTTACAGTAAAGTAAAGGGGCAAGTAGAAGAAGATATCGCAAGCTTGTATATCCGTTCTACTCACTTTTTCCGCCCATCGTTATTATTAGGCAAGCGTCAAGAGTTTCGCCTATTTGAAAAGATTGGGGGATACACGTTAAAGTCGTGTTCATTTTGCCTTGTAGGAAAGTGGAGAAAGTATCGTCCAATTAAAGCGTATAACGTAGCCAAATCGATGATGAAAGCTGCTCTTGAAGATAAATGTGGCGTTCATGTACATGAAAGCCAAGACATTTATACAGGTGAATGCTATTATTCGTTTACCAACGGCAAGCGAGTATTATCAAAATAAAGAAAAGCCTCTTCATAAGAAGGGGCTTTTTTTCTATCTTCCGTCACCATCCGCATCTCCATCTCCACCGCTATCTCCATCTCCATCATGATCGTGGTTAGAAGCAGATTCACTCCAGCTTGTGTAGGAGTTAGAATCTTCTTCGGCATAATTCATGGGTTCAACGGATGTTTTTTTATTTGAAGTTTGTTTGCGTTTAAAAACGAACTGCACGATGAAAAAAAGAATGACAATAAGAGCAACGATAAACAATACAGTATCAAACATGCTAGTAATTCCTTTCGGTAAGAAGATAGTAGTAGCTTGTTCTTATTGTCACACGAAAATAAGCCCCTTTCAAGAAAAAATGGGGCCTGTTTTTGTTTCTTTAAGGAAACTTTTTTTATCTCAGCCATATATTATTGTATAAAGAAACATTTTAGAAAAGAGGGAGTACAGTGAAAAAAAGTTCGAAGGATGTTAAGGTGCAACAGTATATTTACCTCATGTATAAGCTGGGGATTATTACAGAAGAACAAAAGAATCAATTCTTTCAAAACCAATAAAAAAGCAACCGCTTTTGCTTTCCGGCTGCTTTTTTCCTTTACATAGCTGGATTAATGATGATGTAGTTTTTGTGGTTGACAACAGTTCGCTGTTCTAAGTCTAAATCGCGGTAGTTTGTCATGTAAGTCAAATCTACAATCACGGAGTTTTCATTTACTTTTTCGACAATGCCCTGTAAGCCATTTTTAAATTCTATCAAGTTTCCTACCTCTGCTATTTTCATGATTTATCGCTCCTTTGTTTTAAATTAGTTCATTATAAATTTTTTAAATAATTTTAATTTTAAAAATAGTAAAACTAGTTAGCGTTTTCTTTTTTACAATTTTGCCTTAAAACTGGGAATTAGTAAAGAGTTTTTTGAAAAAATATAAAATAAAATTGAAAAAATAAGTAAAATGTGCTGAGAAATAAAAGGAATTGGTAGCTTTAATGAAAGAGAGAAGCAGGACAGTTCCATCTTTGTGCATCTTTCGTTATAATAAACGAGGTATAATCTTGTCATAAATTATAAGAATTAGAAGGTGTAGAAATTGAAAGATACTGGACTCGTGCTCGAAGGAGGCGGTATGAGAGGCCTTTATACAACTGGAGTTTTAGATTACTTTATGGAAAGAAATCTGTACCTTCCGTATGTAATTGGCGTTTCAGCCGGCGCTTGTCATGCCACTTCTTATTTATCTAGACAAATAGGAAGAAGTCGCAAAGCTAATTTAGATTTTTTAGAAGATCCTCGCTACTTGTCGTGGAAAAATTATTTTAAAACAAAAGAGATATTTGGAATGGATTTCGTTTTTGATGAAATTCCTAATCAGCTTCTTCCATTTGACTTTGAGGCATTTGCTGAGCGTACAGAGAAGCTTGTAGTAGGAGCAACGGACTGCGTGACGGGAGAACCTGTTTATTTTGATGAGTATGACCGGGACATTTTGACAGCGGTTCGCGCTTCTAGTTCCCTTCCATTTTTAGCACCTGTCGTTACATATAAAGGAAAAGAGCTGTTAGACGGAGGAATCAGTGATCCGATTCCAATCAAAAAAGCAGTGCAGGATGGATATAGAAAAAATATTGTTGTGCTAACGCGAAACGAAGGATATCGAAAAAAGAAATCAAATATGCTTTGGTTATTGAAGCGCAAATATCGTCATTATGATGGGCTGACTCGTGCGCTTGAGAACCGCTATAAATTGTATAATGAAACATTGTCATATATTGAAGAACAGGAAAGACAGGGGAATATCTTTGTGATTCGTCCGCAAACCCCTCTTGTAGTAGGGCGAATTGAGAAGAATCGTGAGCGTCTCGACGCTCTTTACAACCAAGGATATAAAGAAGCTGAAGCTCAATTTGCATCTCTGCAAAATTGGCTGAACAGTTAAAAGCGAGGTGAAACTGAATGGATGAACAAACAGCAATAAACATGTTGAATGAGTTAAGTGAAGGAAAAGTAACCGAAATTAAAGTTAAAAAAGAAGACTTTCTTGCTTTTCGCCCTTTTTTAGTAAATCGCCCTGATTTCAAACATTTTCGTGGAATAGCTGGACGCGGTGGGAATTTTACCTATACGTATCTAGAAATTCCTAGGAGCTAAACGAAATGATGGCATTATTTGATTATGCCTTATATAATGGATGTATGAGCCTGTACAGTAGAGAATATACTGTTACAAGTGCTTGTGCGTTTATTTAGTAACGTACGGTAAGAGCGAATAAACGTGTTTAGTTATAGGAGGGATATTATGGATGAGTTTCGAAAAAGTACAGCACCTTTTTATTTTGCAGATCATATATGGAAAGATAAAAATGGAATGACGACTTATGGGATGCTGTTAACGAACCGGCCCGAAGATGACGGGGACTATGACCTCCATTCGTTATTAGAAGAAGCATATGTAGATCATAAAAAAATTCTAATTACTACTGTTTACGACAACAGTGAACAGCAGTTGACCGGATACGTGATACATTTATCAGATGATCAAGACGTCTTTACGTTTATGGATGATACGGGTGCTAAGCTAGTGATTGATTTCTATGATGTTGTAGAAATTGAGATCGAAGATTAAAAAGAGCTGAATGTTGATTACAACATTCAGCTCTTTTGTGTAAAAGTAGATGAATTTAAATGTTTATCATAAGAATTATAAGGGAAAAACAAATGAAGAAATTTCTGATTAAACTGAAATAAACCGGGAAAATATACCTGTATTTCAGAAAAATTACCGTGATTATGACAAAAAACAAGGTACAATGTCATAATTGTGTTCCGAACGTAATTTTGTTCATCAAACTTAAAGAAATGTAATTGAATCGTTCGGTGAAACCCCTATATAGCTATGATAGAGTAATACCATACGAAATTTCAGGAGGTATTACCTATGAAACATAGTTATATGAAATCAATGGTAGTAGCTTGTTTAGCTACTCTTTCATTTATAGGTTTTAATGCAACAGCTACGGCTGCAACTAATTATAAAGTAGTCAAAGGCGATAGTCTTTGGAAGTTAGGTAAAAGATATAGTGTAACAATTGACGATATTAAAAAATTAAACAATCGTCAAGGAGATATGATTTATATTGGTGAAACATTAGCGATTCCGAGTAAGACAAAAGTGCTGGCTGCTGAAACAACGGAACCTTCAACGGCAGCACCGGCTAATACGGCTAAACCAGAAGCAAAACCAGAGGCCAAACCCGCAGAGCAGGAAACACCTGCAGTTTCGATTTCAGCAAGTGAAAAAGATTTATTAGCGCGCTTAGTAGAAGCTGAAGCAAAAGGCGAATCATATGAAGGAAAAGTAGGGGTAGCAACAGTGGTGTTAAACCGTGTAGATTCTCCGAAGTTTCCAGATACGGTAACAGGAGTTATTAAACAAGTTGTCGGAAAAGCATACGCTTTTTCACCGGTCCAAAACGGATCAATTAACAAACCTGCTTCAGAAGATTCGAAAAAAGCAGTAGAGCAAGCATTGACTAGAAAAGATCGTTTAGACGATTCCATTTACTTTTATAATCCAAAAACAGCTACCGATAACTGGATTCGTTCACGTGCTGTAATTAAAACAATTGATCATCATGTATTTGCTAAATAAAAAAGAGCCGTTATGGCTCTTTTTTTTAGTCTAAAAAAATATCTCGTTCCAAACTGCCTTCAGAACCTGTTAAAACCAGACCAATATCGGTATCAGCTTCTAAGTTCTGAACGATAGTAAAAGGCACTTTATGTTCGTTAGCCGCTTGAATATAGGGGGAGAGGTATGAGTAAGACAAGGAGCCATTTAAAAACAAATGACCGTCTTTCACTTTTTTTAAAAGAGGCTTTATTTTTACTGCATCTTTTTTCATGACTTGCCCTTTTTTTAGCGCAAGTTCAATATTCTCACGTAGAGCAGTTAAGAAATATCTTCTTTCGTCTCTTTTTGTTTCCTTTGCTCCGTACATTCCTCGTTCTAAGTATTCTTCTAGTTGATCAGACATTGCGTCACTTCCTTTCGTTATAAACTATAAACGATTATGGCTATAAGTAAAAGGGAGAGGAAAAAAGGAAAATCACTGTGCTATATCACCTGTTTTTTTGCTGAGTACAAAGAAAAACAAAAAATGTGTTGAAATTTAGCCTAAAATATTGTTTAATGTAAATAGATAGAAAATCATATCGGTTTTTTATTAAAGGTTTGTAAGCGATTACAGATATACATACATAGCAGCGTTTGGGGAGACGCTCCTATGATTTTATGTTCAAAGCGCATTGTATAAAAAGGGGATTATATAGCTTTAGGGCATATACGGTCAAGCAAAGGGTCAGATAAATTAATAAAAAATCGCTATGTATTTTCATAAGAAGAACGGTCAACATTTTTGTTGAGCGTTCTTTTTATGCGTTCATATTATGTTTATTCCTTATTGCAGCAGGTGCTGGAAATTACAAAGGTCCATTCCTCGTTTCATCTCTCTTATTTTACATAAGTTACATGTAGTATGTTTCAAAGCCTTAAAAAATATATGTCTCTACGCTTGTTTAACCCTAACGAGGTGGTAGAAAAGGAATATTTTTTAAGAAATCACAAAAAAAGAGGCGATTGCCTATGCAAGAAGTAGGTGAATAACATATGTAATAAAGAGAATGAAATATAATTTGAGGAGGCATGTATCATGCAAGAATTTGATATTAATGACATAAGAAGACCATTCGGTGGTTTTGGAGGCTTTGGTCGTCCAGGATTCGGTTTCGGTCGCCCAGGTTTTGGTTTCGGTCGTCCTGGTTTTGGCTTCGGCCGTCCGGGGTTCGGCTTTGGCTTTGGTCGCCCGTGGGGTTGGGGCTTTGGAGCTCCATTTCTTGGAGGATTAGTTCTTGGAAGTGCATTAGGAGGTCCAGGTTATTACGGTTATCCAGCACCATATTATCCGCCGTACCCACCATATTATCCTTATTATTATTAAAACAATGAGCGCTGATAAAGCGCTCTTTTATTATGTCCAGTCCAAGATATATATAGAATGAATGCAAGACGTTACGTTTAGAAAATGATAACAGTTTTAAATAAGGAATGAACGCTTAAGCTAAAGGAGACAAGTTTTCCTTGCAACAATTGTTGATTTTGCTATAATAACTTCGGTGGCATTTTTGGCCACTGGGTGGGCGAGGGATAGATGAAAAGAAGGAAATTAGATTGAACGCATTATTTGAAAAGTTGTTTCGTTTAAACGACCACCAAACAACTGTTGGAAAAGAAAGTTTAGCTGGGGTCATTTCATTTCTTTCCATCGTGTATATTATTGCTGTTAATTCAACCATTTTGTCTGATGCCGGTATTCCGCTGGAAGCAGGAATATTCGCAACAGTAGCTTCGGCTTTTGTAGGCTGTGTTATTATGGCTTTTTGGGCAAATGCGCCTCTTATTCTGGTGCCAGGTATGGGGATTAATGCATTGTTTACGTATACGATGGTTCAATCAATGGGGTTATCTTGGCAAGAAGGGTTATTAGCAGTAGTGATATCCGGCTTTCTTTTTATAGCATTAGCTTTTTCACGACTGTCTGCCAAAATTGTCTCTTCGATTCCGCATTCGCTAAAAGAAGCGATAACAGTCGGTGTTGGCTTATTTTTAACATTTATCGGTTTGCAAAAAGGGAAGCTTGTAGTTCCAAGCGAAAACACTTTTGTAGCACTTGGAGACTTGTCAGATCCGTTTGTGATCAGTACGCTGTTGACGTTAATTATCACAATCGTACTATTTATCCGAAATGTGAAAGGTAACTTTTTGTTAAGCATGATTGCCGGATCAGTCCTTGCCTTCTTACTTGGTGTAAGAAGCGGTGCAGAAAAAGGACAGTCCGCTGGGAGCGTGAACGACTTCTTTAGCAGCTTTGGCACATTGTCTTTTGGAGCTATTGGAGACGTTGCGTTTTGGGCAGCTGTCTTTTCATTAACAATGGTATTGATTTTTGAAAATATCGGTTTGCTGCATGGTCAGCTAGGTATGATGAATCAAGATAGTAAATTTCCGCGGGCCTTTCAAGCAACAGCCGCCTCAGCTTTGCTAAGCGGCGTGTTTGGAACAAGTCCAACGGTGTCTTCTGTAGAAGGAGCATCTGGTATTGCAGCAGGAGGGCGAACGGGTTTAACATCGCTGATTACAGGAGTTTTATTTTTAAGTTCACTTCTGTTTATTCCATTTATCAAGCTGGTTCCAGATAGTGCTATTGCACCTATTCTCATTGTTATTGGAGCATTGATGATTCAAAATATCAAAAACATCAATTTACAGGACTTAACAGAAGGTTTCCCTGCATTTTTAATTATTGCGCTTATTCCTCTTACGTACAGCATTGCTGATGGAATTGCATTTGGGTTCATTGCGTATCCACTGCTTAAATTATTTCTTGGTAAAATGCGTGAAGTATCGATGTTTATGTATGTAAGCGCGCTGTTGTTTTTCTTGAATTTTGTGCTGCATTATATTGCTTAAAATAGACAGCTGAGTATTTTTGCTCAGCTGTTTTTTATGTTTGCGGTAAAGAATCCTCTTTTTAGATATCATACTCCGTATTTCGTGTCCTTTAGCTAATCTGCCGCTTCTAAAATGACGTTTCCTGCGTAAAGTAGTACAGAAGTCGGAGGGGAATATAAGGGGGGAGAAAATGATGGGAATTAAATTAATTAAAATATCAGCCGTTTATTTTGGAATTGGCATCATATTGGGGTATTATATGTCAATTGTTCACAGCTACGCTTTGACACCTGTTCACGTGCACATCAATTTATTAGGATGGACATCGCTTACGTTAGCGGGACTTATTTATTATTTGTTTCCTGCGTTTAGCGAAAGTAAATTAGCCAAACTGCACGTATGGTTGCATAATATAGGATTACCGGTCATGATGATTGGTTTATTTTTCATGATCGTACTAGAAAACCAAGCTTTTACACCCGTAGTGGCAGCAGGAGCAACACTTACGGCTATTGGCGTTTTAATTTTCGTATATCACATCCTTAAAAATTTGAAATCTGAACGATAAACGAAGAAGGTCGGTGACGATGGCTGCTAATTTCAAAAGGAAAAAGAACCAGCTATAGCGAATATACATGTAAACAAGGTGAAAGAGTGATTTACATAAAGGTGTGCTAGGCATCTTTATAAGGAGGGGTAAGCTGCAGGGATTTCTAGCTCTTATAAAAGCCAATAAAAGGGCTGATTATAAGTTTCTTGCGGCGGAGATACTATGGGAGAACATCAACAATTAGTGCGTGTTAGGGAGCTAGCAAATGAAATTATTCGACTTCGTCTTCAAGACCGTACGACTTATGACGAATTAGAGTTGCAAAATAATGTAGAGTTGTTGTCTCGTTCTGTGGTTGACTTAGTAAACATTATGTTAGCCGAAGATGTGGATTCGTCTACGTCTTTAAAAGCTACAGCTTCTAAAATGAAAATGGTGTATAATAACATGCATCAAGCTGAGAAAAAAGATTATTTGCATTTCTAATTGCTAGGCTCCTTTTCGCCACAAACGAAATGGAGGTGTACGAGGCAGATGCTATCGTCACTAACGACTTCTGAAGCTATTGTAGCATCCGTTCTTGCACTGGTTGTCATTGCCGTTTCCATTATCTTTTTTGCCACTCTTATTATGGTTGTTGTTCGACGAGAAAGAATCAGCAGCTTGGTTAATCACGGAGAGCATGCAGATGGAAAGCAAAAAAGCTTAGGTGAATTTTTTCGTTCTTTACGGAAAAAATAACTACCGTTTTCTTATTAAATAGATAAAAGCGGTCAATTTAAACGTTGACCGCTTTTTTTAGATGGTTTGCTTATTTTTTTCTAAAACAATACCCGCTGCTTCACTAACAGATGACACAACAGCAGAGGCATGGCGCTGAACAGCTTCAGGAGCTGTAGCCATAGCGAAACTGTTCGGCGTTAATTGAAACATAGGAATATCATTAAATGAATCCCCCACACATGCAATTTCCTCTGGTTTTAGCTGAAGATGATTTAATAAAATTTCAATGGCATTTCCTTTGCTGATATGTTTAGGCATAATATCCAAACACTGCTTGGCAGAAATATATGTATCAATATAATCACCAAACTCTTCGTTCACTTCTTTTTGCAGAGCTACCATTTCATCATGATCTCCAAGAACCGTGATTTTAGATGGAGAAAGAGCGTGACCAAATGAATCCGTCATTTTAATTTGTTCTTCGATAGGGAAAAACATGTGAGTTTCAATCGCTTCAATAATTTCATTTCGCTGCTCTACATAATTCGTGTCGTTTGAACAGACAAGTGTAATACGGTTAGGATCTATCGTTTTTTTATAAAGTTGAGCCGCTAAATCATCTTCAAACACTTTTCCATGAAGTTCTTGATTTTCTTTAGTCCACACAAATCCTCCGTTTTGGCTTATGCGATGAAATGTATTATTAATATCAGTAGAAATCTTTAAAATTTCCGCATCCATTCGTCCCGAAGCAAGACAAACCTCTACTCCTTGGCGCTGAAGTTCACTAAGTGCGTCTGCATTATGCTGTTCTACGTATTTTTCTTCGTGTAAAAGAGTGCCATCTAAATCGCTTACAAATAACTTAATCATTTCTTGAAAATTCCTTTCCCTAAAAAATTTGCTGTGATAAGAGCGTTACAAATTTATTACATTCCTTATTCTATCAGTGTTTCCCAAGAAACTCATAAAAAAAGCTCAAACCGGCGGTGAATTCAAAGAGATTAAGACATAACTACATCAATTTTTTCCGCAGGAGTCTTCGCTTTACCCTTCAAAAAGCTAGAAACAGCTACATGAAATCCAGTTCACGATCACAATGAAAAAATCCGAACGCAGTTGATTCTCAATTAAGAATCTGGATTTATCGTTCGGATCTTTCTTCAGCTACAATCCATTTGTCGCAGCCTTTTTTTCAGGTTTGTTCACTGTAAAAAAACAGCCGCGGTCTAAAAGACCGCGGCCATATTTTACAATACGTTAAAATATTTCGCTTCAGGATGTGCAAAAACAAGGGCTGTAACAGAAGCTTCTGGTTCCATCATGAAACCGTCTGTTAACTGAATGCCGATGTCTTCAGGTTTAAGTAATTTAAACAGTTTTGCTTGGTCTTCAAGGTCTGGACATGCAGGATATCCAAATGAAAAACGCTGACCTTGGTATTTGGCTGAAAAACGCTCCGCCATTGTAAAGTCAGGCGAATCAGGGAATCCCCAGCGGTCACGAATTTGCTGATGAACACGTTCTGCTAATCCTTCAGCTAGTTCAAGCGCAAGAGCTTGGAATACGTGACTCTTTAAAAACTCGCCGTTTTCTTTGAATTTCGCCGCGCGTTCGCGAATGCCTGTTCCTGCTGTTACAGAGAAGAAACATACATAGTCCATCTCTTTTTCTTTAGGCTTTGCAAAATCAGATAAGCACAGGAACTGTCCTTTTGCTTGCCGAGGGAAGGTAAAGCGTTCAATTTCTGTTTTCTCATCAGCAGGATCATAAATAATTAAATCATTTCCGTCTGCTTGAGCAGGGAAGAACTGATAAATAACCGCTGGCTTAATTAAGTTTTCTTTTAGTGCCAGTTCGAGCAGGTCATCAACGGTTTCTTTTAATTGAACAGCACGCTCGTCTTTTTCAGCAAGCAGCTTATTCACTTTTCCTTTTAGTCCTAAGTGATGGCCTAAAAGCATCTGCCAGTTAATATACGGAAGAACCTGTGCCAAATCGTAGTGTTTGACAACGTGCCGCTTTAAATCAGCCGGTACAAAAACAGGAGCGTCCGTTGAAATGGCGGATCTTTCTAAAACAGCGGTAGCTGCTTGAGCGGTTTGAGGCTGGCGTTCTCGAACTGTTACTTTCTTTTCTTGCCGCGTTTTTAAATCTGCTAAAAGCTGAATAACTTCTTCTTTGTTCTGCAGCTTATTTGCTAACGCTAATCCGTCCATCGCATCTTTGGCGTAGAGGACCGCACCTTCATATTCCGGGGCAATTTTAAAGTCAGTAAATTTACGGGAAAGGGCAGCGCCTCCTACCATAATTGGAACATCAATGCTTGATTGTGTTAAATCTTGGGCAGTTAAAACCATTTGCTGAGCTGACTTTACTAGAAGACCTGACAGGCCAATGATGTCTGGCTTTTCTTCTTTTACTGCTTCAATCAGCTGCTGTGGCGTTACTTTAATCCCTAAATCAATTACTTTAAAACCATTGTTGCTTAAAATGATGTCTACTAAGTTTTTACCGATATCGTGCACGTCGCCTTTAACCGTTGCAAGAATCACTTTGCCTTTTCCAGAATCATTTTCAGTTGCTTCCATATGAGGTTCTAAAAAGGCAACGGATGCTTTCATAACTTCCGCACTTTGAAGCACTTCTGCTACAATCAGCTGGTTGTCATTAAACAAACGTCCAACTTCCGCCATCCCCTTCATAAGCGGTCCGTTAATAATATCTAACGGATCATCATATTGAGCTAAAGCCTGTTCTAAATCAGGAAGCAATCCTTCTTTTGTACCTTCGACAATATACATTGCCAATCGTTCTTCGAGTG
>Ga0207713_1001932_pt1 | contig 15682 bp, 16 predicted proteins | sample KBSS64metaG_FD_184404 | JGI IMG/M metagenome (GOLD analysis project Ga0207713, IMG submission 184404) | Switchgrass rhizosphere microbial communities from Kellogg Biological Station, Michigan, USA - KBS S6-4 metaG (SPAdes) (version 2) | ecosystem: Host-associated > Plants > Roots > Rhizosphere >...
ATGGAACTATAAAAATTCAGGATCCGAAAAATCATGAAGACCTTCTCCTACCGATGGGAGAAATGCTTTGGTATATCTTGGCAGAACGTAAAAAACTTGCTGGCAATAATAAATACGTTTTCGCTGGAGATACGCCTGATTCACATATCGTTGATAAGCGTGAAGCTCGTCATACGATAACTGAAGCAACTGGTATTGAATTTACATTTCATGATTTGCGGAGAACCTTCGGAACTATCGCAAATAGTCTAGCGATTGGTAGTTACACAATTAAAAAACTCATCAATCACATGGTTGGTGATGATGACAACGATGTAACCGATGGATATGTCCAAGTAACTTTTGATGATCTTCGCAAAGCTATGAATATGATTGAAAATGTTGTGTTATCTGGCATTTCAAAAGCTTTGATCAAAAACCGAATCTACTTTGAACAAAAATCAATAAGGAATATGCAAGAAAAGTGGATTGAGCATAACAATATTATTATAAGCAGATATCGTGAATAGTTGGGCTGGTTAAGATGGTCCTAAATATTAAATCGCTTACTACATAATTGAGAATTAGCAAATGAAAGATTGGGTCTACTTTTATATTGAATACACAATAAAATATGGTGAGCCATTTTACAAAGAGATAGGATGGTCATTGGGTTTAAGTAATAATTATATGGTAGTAAGTTTAATACATAGTTGACATAGGATTGATTAAATAATTTTAGAGGGATCTTAATATGTGTGCTAACTACGAACCAATATCAAAAGACCGGGTACACCTTTTAGATTTACTCGAACCTACCTTCGACTATAAGGCCGATGTTTACCCGGGTTACGACTGCCCTCTTATTATTTCTAAAGATGGGAATATTGAATGGCGTCAAGTAAAGTTCGGCATGATTCCACCTTGGAACCATGATTTAAAATTCTCAAAGTATACCTACAACGCCAGAACTGAGACGGTGAATAAAAAGCCGAGCTTCCGACATGCGTGGGCTAAAAACCAGTTTGCACTAATACCAGTCGAAAAGATTTATGAACCACGTTACGTAAACGGTAAAGCAGAACGTTGGGGAATTTATAGAGAAGACGGCTTACCTTTTACGGTAGCAGCTATATATGATTCAACCGTGATCGATGGACAGCAAGTCAGATCGATGTCTATGCTTACAATCAATGCTGATAACCACCCTTTCATGTCGCAGTTTCATAAACCTGAGGATGAGAAACGGTCGATTATTGTTATCCCTGAAGAATATCGAGAAGACTGGTTGAACTGTAAAAATGAAGATGCTGATCAATTTTTCTTTGAAATGCCGGTTGGGGAATTTAATACATCAAGTTTTATAAGAAAGAGATAGTACCCTTTTCCTGTTGTTTTTTAATAAAACTTCATATAAATTCTTTTACTAAAATTTACTAAAATTTATTACTTATGAAAGACGCTTTTATCTCTTTTTATGAAAATCATGATGAAGAATATTTAAAATCTATTTGGGAAAGTCCTAATACCCGATTCGTTTTAGATACTAATGTCTTATTAAGCCTATATTCATTTCAAAAAGAAACTAGAGAAGACTTTTTAAATATTTTGAAATTTTTGAATCCTAGATTATGGATACCACACCACGTGGCACTTGAGTTCCAAAGAAATAGATTAAAAGTTATAAAAAATCATAGAATTTATATTCAAGATATGCAAAAAGAAACTGATGATTTTCTTGAGTCAATATCATTTGATGATACTGTTTTTAAAACATTTAAAAGTAAACTCTCTACTAAAAGCAAACATCCTAATATTCACAGTAAAGTAGAGAGTATTATAGCGAATATCTCATCTGAAATTGATGATGTTAGAAATTTACTAAAAGAGGAAATTGAGAATATCAAAAAATTAATAGCTGATATAGATCAAGATAAAATTTATCTTAACTCGAAAGACTATATTAGAGATGAATTTGATAATATTTTTAAAAATAATAGCTTAGGTGAAAATATTTATAATACTCAAGTTCTATTAGAAGAAGTATTTAAAGAAGGTGAGAAACGATATAAAAATATGACTCCACCTGGATACAAAGATGGAATAGCAAAAGATAATGATGTTTTTTCTTTCAATGGATTAACTTATAAATCAAAATTTGGGGATTTAATAATATTTAAACAAATCATAGAATATGCAAAAGACCCGAATATCAAAAATATTGTTTTTATCAGTGAAGATGTTAAAGAGGATTGGCGAATAGTTGAAAATCTTAATGGAAAAAAAATTCTTGGTGCTAGACCAGAATTAAAGCAAGAGATGTTCAAGGAATCGTCTGTTGAAAAATTTTATATCTATAATATAAATGACTTTTTAAAGCACACAAATAACTCATTGAATTTAGAAATTAACCCAGATTCTGTTAATGACATTAAAAATTCACTTTCAGTTAATGAAACTTATCAAGATATGGAAGATTCTTTTACTGCAAATTCAGATATAAATAATATATTAAAAAAAGAAATTAAAAATATTATTCAAAATCATCCTAATCTTAATCTTTCATTTGATCCTTTATTACTTAAAGATTTAAGTGATTTAAATTTAAAAATTGAGAATTTAAATAAGTTAGAAATTATCAATTTGGAAAATATAAAATTACCCAATTTTCCTTTTTTCGATAAGAAGTACGAAGAAATTAAAGAGTATGTTCTTAAGTGTAATGCAGTAATTGAACATATTAATAACCCATCTAATAAACCTAAAATAGAGGGATTTTTAGAGTTACTTCAAAGATTTATACGGATCGTCAACTTACTAATTGACATAGATACTAATGCTAGATGATGAATTTCCGACCAAACGCACAATAATGAGCGACAAGTTACGACTAGTCATTATTTATCCACAAGTTTTTAAATTTGAAATTTAACTAAGCTCTAGCATATCATCTTGAATATGTTACAAATTCAAGTTAGGGGATATTCTATGAGCGAAATTGCACCATCCATTATCCAGATAAAACCATACTTACAAGGTGTTGTTTTATCTGAAGCCTTATCATTCAAGCAAGTTATTCCAACTACTCACATGCTTATCCCCTACGCATTAGAAAAGATTAACGCAGGCTTCCCATCCCCAGCTCAGGACTACATTGATAAAGCGCTGGATCTGAATGAGCACTTAATAAAAAATGAAACTGCAACATTCATTGTCAAAGTCGCATCACTCTCAATGCTCAACGCTGGCATCGACATTGATGACGAGCTCATTGTCGATCGTAGCTTAGATGCTAAACACGGCGATATTGTCGTGGCACTAATTGATAATGATTTTACGGTTAAGCGCTTAATGATTGAAGAGTCTAGGAAATGGCTCAAAGCCGAAAATCCAGAATATAAAAATATCTATCTACAAGAAGGCCAAGAACTACTTATCTGGGGCGTTGTCACCTGCATCATTAAAATGATAAGAAATTAGTCATGAAACATGAAAACAAAGTCTTCTTTCTCATCGATGTAAATAACATGTATGTCTCATGTGAAAGAGTCTTTAATCCAAGTTTGAATAATAAAAGCACTATCGTTCTCAGCAATAACGATGGCTGTGCAGTCGCCCGTTCAAATGAAGCTAAGGCACTCGGCATTTCTATGGGTGTTCCCCTCTTTCAAATTAAAGAGATAGTTAAACAGCACAACGTAATTGTTCTTTCGAGTAATTATGCACTCTACGCTGAGATGTCACGGCGATTTCACAAAATTTTAGGCTCGTACGTCACTGAAGAAGAGGTTGAAAGTTATTCAATTGATGAGTGCTTTGTTGATTTCACAGCTTATGAGAAGAACTTTGATTTAGAGAAAGTTGGCCAAGAGATGCGCCAACAAATTTGGAAGTGGTTAGGCTTACCGGTTTGCGTCGGTATTGGTAGAAGTAAAACGGAATCGAAGATAGCTAACCATATAGCCAAAAAGAACCCCGGCTTTAACAGTGTTTGCGACCTCGTGAATATGGACCCTTGCAACAAAGAGTATTACTTTGCCCAAATAGATGTAAGTGAGGTCTGGGGGGTTGGCCGAAAGCACTCAAAAAAGCTGCAAGCTATGGGTATTAACAATGTTTTAGATCTGGCCTGTGCAGAACCTCGAGAGATGCAAAAGAAATTTTCAATTGTGATGGCAAGAACCATTTATGAATTACAAGGTATCTCATGCATCGAGATCGAGCACACCCCACCCTCAAAAAAGCAAATAGTTGCAAGCCGGTCTTTCGGTGGTCGCGTAACTGAATTAACGGATCTAAAAGAAGCAATCTCAATGTATGCTCAAGATGCGTGTAAACGCTTAAGGGATGAAGGTTTGTTATGTGGATGTATGATTGCATTCGTACAATCAAATCCCTTTGACCCAAATATGCCTTTCTACAACAAATCAATCACAGGTTCGTTTTCTGAACCTACGGATTGCGCGATTGATTTTGTAAAAGCAGCCGTAAAAATGGTTTCTCACATTTATAAAGAATGTATCAAATATAAGAAATGCGGAGTAATACTAACCGCGCTAGAGCCCAAATCTGGCCATACTTATGACCTTTTAACAGACTTTGAGCAGATAGAGAAAAAGGAATGTTTGATGCAGGCTATGGATGGTATCCATAGTAAGTTCGGAAAGAAAAAATTAGGTGTTGGTCCATGTTATGTGCCGGGGCGTAACTGGTCCATGTCGAGAGATAAACTTAGTAGAAATCCGTTTAGGTGGGATGAGTTATTAACAATAAAAGATTAAAATAAGTAATTTTATATATTGGTAAAAATTTGTGAGCTCAATAGAATTAAAAACTTTACTTCCCTTACTTGCCCCATTCATAACTATTTTCTTAGGTATTATAACCATTCCCTTTATAGAGAATATAAAAAACCATTTTGAAAGAAAACGATTGATATATGCTTTAAGAGAGGAATTAAAAGATGAAATTGTTTTTACTCTTAAAGATTTTGAAGAGTTATTCCCCAGTTATGAATACGCATTAAATAAAAAAAATGGTGGAAAGACTGGGGTTTATGATGTCATAGTTCCTGCAAGAATTGTTCTATTTTCAGCAAATGAATTATTGAATAAACATTATCAATATTTACATCCGCACGTGAGGCAATCTCTAAAAAATATTACTTTGTTAATTGAACCACTTAATCTTCTTACAGAAGAACTGCATGACCTTTATCATGAAGCTTTACAAAATAATGAAAAAGATAACCCTAAGCTTCAAAAACTAATAGATTTATTAAACGGTTATTTATGTAATATGCTTTCACTTAGATACAATATGGCTTATTTATTTGAATTGCTATTAAATAATTCTACAGATTTAAAAATTTACTATGAAATAGATTTTGATGATTCTATTCAACATCAATTACAAGAAATGAATAAAAAACATTACTATAGGCTTTTAAGAGATTAGTTATTTATCAATCAGCTTACTAAAAAGGGTTTTCATACAAGTACTGACTTCAATCATATGAGCTGTGCATCCTGATAAATAAAACTATACAGCACTGTCTACCCCTCTTGGTTATCATTACTCTACTTCACGAAAATAGCAGGGAATTGAATTGGCAACCCCATATATAACAATCGGCTGTCCCACTACTGGAGGCGGCCAAGTAATTTCAGGGAACAGTCTGTTCCTTATTGACGGTATTGCCGTTGCTTGTGTCGGTGATAAAGCAACATGTCCGACCCATAAAGTTGTCGCTACCATCGTGTCTGGCGATCCATATATGAATATTTTTGGTAAGATGGCCGCTCGTGCCGGTGATAGCTTATCTTGTGGCTGCAAATTGCTACCAAAACAGAGTCTAGTTGTTCAGGATAATGGTGGTGGTACCGCTCAAGGCTCCCAAACAAATAACGCCACTCAAGATAGCTTTGTGCCCCAGACCGACGAACATGGAATTAAATTTCAGTTAAAAGATCAAGAATCTGGTAAACCGCTTGCACAGCAATACTTCAAATTAAAAGGGCCTGACGGTACTGAAATAGAAGGATTTACCGATAAAAGTGGTTTTACAGAACTAATTAAAACGGGTACCGAAGCTAAAGAAGTTGATTTAACGACTTTTGACTTATCTAAGCCTATGCCAGAGTGGAATTAAGAATGTCTGATAATAATTTAGGAAACCCTTATAGTCGCAATATACCTGGCTCATCACCTGCATGGGATGCTTACCCCCATGAAGAAAAAGTATGTGAAATAACCGAGCCTCTTTGTAATGACCATATCAAAATTCGTAACTATTATATGGCTCGACCTTACAACTTCATGATGGGTATTAATCATTGGGTAGAAGTTAAAAACACCATTGAGTTGCTAATGGCTGTACGGTTCGGCATGGAATGGGATATGAATAAATATGATGACAGACTTTTAGCTGATCCGGGTTTTCATACTCAAATGTATATTCGTTTCCATAATTATGTTCTAAAACATGCCATGAAAGAAGGTGCACGAATTGTCGGTGAGTTTCAACAAACAGCCTTTAAAGTACGCTTTTTAAGTGCATTTGCGGTTGACGAACTGCTTGAATTACGAAATCTAAGTAAGTTTGACCAGGCTAAAGAAATATACGGAAAAATTGAAGACTTAAAAGATACATTTGCAAAGTTAGACGTCGCTACAGCAAGTGTTGATCTAACAAAATTACGAAGAAACAATGGACCTCTATTTATTAATAGAGACATGTTTAAGAAGGTGTTCAATCAGGATTACAACCCTAAAGTAATTCAAATCATGAAAGAAAATAGAGAATACAACGGAGACCCTCATAGTGTTGGCGATCAACAACTTTTCTAAAAAACTGCTTGCCCCTTTTTTATTATTGGCTATTAGCGGATGCGCTAATACACAAGTCAATAATGATCGTGAGGCATTGGTAAATGCAACCCGTGGCGCGGTTAATGTAATTATTTCAGATCATCGCGTATATCAAAAAGCCATACAATCAGAGCCTACTGATCTTAAAAAGGCAATGATTTACTCGACATTAGAGAAAGCTGATATTTTGCGTACTTTTGAGAATGAGGTGGGGAAAGATTTCGTAATTGAAGAAAGCTTAAATGCACGTAAATTAAATGATTTGTGTTGGATGGCTAAATTTATTAGACAATCTAAAAACGAACTACCTTCCAAGCATCAAGCTATTTACAGCGACATATTTACTTGGATTGGCAAGAAAGAGCAATTGTGGTTGAAAAAGATTAATGACACTTATACCAAAGATGAATTGGGGGATAGCGATTGCCGAAAGTAAACAATATATAGCCCTGAATGTTCAGGGCTTTTTATCAACTTAAGAAATTCGATTTCTGATCCAACCGTAAAAGAATTGTTCCTGACTTGGATTACGTTCACAGATTTCAATATATCGCTGACCTTGCATAATATTAAGAACTCGAAGTAAAACCTTTTCTCCTTCTTTGCCACGCTTGGCCAGCAAAGTTTTTAGAGCATTTAAAGTCACTGAACCGTAAACCCCATCAACTTCAAGATCTGGAAAACCTGCTTTACCTTGGTTATTCAGTAAGTTTAATGCACGTTGTAAAAGTGGCTTTGCAAATCCGGTACCACAGTTCACGCCGGTATCTAGAAGTTCTTCAGCAACTAACGAGCTTATTACATTCACCTGATCAAAACGCGGTGAGATCCAGTATTGTTTACGATAAATAGACTTGGCCACCTCAAGAGGTAAGTCTTTCATACTGGCTTTAAAACCGTTTGTACGCGCTACTGCTTCAGTAATACCAAACTTGGTTGCCCCTCCTCGATCCGCTGGATTATTAACATAACCGCCTTCACGTTTAATCAAATCATCAAGATATTGTTCGATATTCATTTTTTAATCACCTTTAACTTCTTTCTTTAATTCTTTAACAACTTCCACGATGTTTTTACCCTCCCGCTGATTAATAAAATTAGCCGTGATCCGGACAATGAACCAGCCGGGCAATCCACATGCGAAGAAAAACCCGCCAAGCGCTAAAACACCCCAAACATTGTTTACCCACTCATGTAGACCAAACTTCATAATAAAAAATGACCCACCTGTGATGCTTGAAACCACTGTACAAATCAGCCCTACCGCCCACTCTTGTGGGTTCTTAGGCATACGTATCATCATCACAACAAGTGCAATAAGAGCCGTACTTAGAATGACTACAATGGCCATTCCATAAATTTTAAAAAATGCGCTTGCACCTGCTGTGCTAATAGGTTCGGCCATAATAGGCTCCTTAAATTTGGATCAAAAAAAGCACCCTATCGGGTGCTAATGAAATAATTAAAATTAACCTTCAGAAGTACTTTGAGTAATCTGATTTGTATAGTTCCAGACCGTGTTTTCCCACACATCACGCGAGGCGACACGAATATAATATGGAGTAGTTGGTTGTAACCCTCCCAAAGTGATTGTTAAAGCTGTGCCGGTCCATGTAGGTGGTGTTTGAGCTGGATTAAAATTAGGGGTACTGCTGAGCCATACCGCATAATCTTTAAGGTCTGGTACTTCACTAGGTACCCAATTCACTGTAATAGAATCAACCGTAGCAGCTGTATAAACATTTAGAAGTATTGGCGGTACCGGATTACTAATACTTAATTCAGCAAAGGTGCTGATCTGGTCACCGTTCTTACTCGCAACACGTATTGTATAAGCTCGGCCTATTCCGTCCTGCCTAGCCTCTTCAATTGAATAGCTATAATCCGTATTGGTTGTATCAACTTGTCGAATCATCGCACCATTTGACCACACCTGAACACGATAGCCAGCTGCACCGGTTGAACTCTGCCATTGAACTTTAAACGTGGTACCAACAAACGGCGATTGCAGCGATAACCCCTTAACACCCGCAGGACGTCCACCAGATAATGTATAGCTATATGCTGTGACCTCATATAATGTTTGCTCTTTACGCTCTAGGCCATTAAAGCTGGTGAACTTTAAGAAGATCTGTTTACCCACCAGATTTTCATTGAAAGGATAATTAAAGATAGCCCGATCAAGACGTACAAACGGTTCACCTGCACTATGATTTTGCGAATCATCAAAACGTCCACGCAAAACATCACTTAAAGTATAAAGCCCTGATCCGTTTAAAGTGGCCACTTGATAATTGAAATACTCGTCACCGACTTTACAAAGTGTTTGGTCGGCTTGCGCATCCTCTAAGGTTCCGCTAAAAATCTGGCTTACTGTATTGAGTTCCACTTGTAGAGCTCTGTCATCTGCATCAATGGCCGTTACTAATTGGCCATATCGTGCAGAACCATAAATCGTACCAATCATTTCATAGGTCGTATTATCAAGGCTGATCCACACATTACAGCCGCCCCAATTAATGCCGCCAGATACCGCTACCCATACTTGATTCTTTCCATCTGTAAGATCTAGTGGCGGCTCAAAAATAACTGGCGCATTCACATTACCCGGTTCTTCATTACCACCTTGATAGCCATTTGATGCTTGTGAATCGTATTCAATGGCAGATCTTGAACCTATGGCCAGCTCCTCAGCTGTAATAGTTAATTCACCGAACTCATCTTCCTCTATACGTGTAATACGTACTGGAAATTGATTTAGCCCCAGTGCTTCATCTGTAATAGTGACAATATCCATCGGCTCCAGTCGGCAGTATTTCCAGCCTAAGGTAAACTCATATTCATTACGCACATAGAGTAGACGTTGTAAGCGAAGCTGTGCAGCATGACGAGCTATTTTAGGCTCACAAAAGAAGTGGTTTTCTACTGGATCTTCAGTGCGTAAGCCAAACATCTCAATATTGGCTTGGTCCTTGGCTTCTGTCGTTTCTGTGTTGTACTGGTTGTATCGATTGATGTATTCAATCTGCACATGATTATAAGCATCTGTATCACGACTTCGGCGCACTCGAACCGGCTCATCATCGCTAATAAAATCATCATCATTTAAGTGATAAACGGGTGTGAGATCCGGAGTAAAAGTAACACCGTTACCAGTGATAGCAGAATCACCAAAAGAACGGATTTTTAAACCGTCTGGACTTGGTACCACAGCACAATTAACAGCCTCAACAATCTCATTGATAGTTTCATATGCTGCACGTTGCTCAGTAAATGCTGGGCTAATTAAAAGATTGGCAGCACGGCAATAAGTTCGGAACTCTTCTAAATCGGCCATGTTTAAATTAGGCGCGGCCCCATGACGTGGGTGTGTAATGAAGTCTTCAATCACATCTGCGGGATTAGCATCATCAATTGTATCTGACAATGTAATCGTGCTGATCACTTCAAAGTTATGATTTGAAAGGCTGGCACTATTTCCCATCTCGTAATTAGCACATGCGACATATCCTAAAAAAGGATAGTTAATTGCCTGATCCGGATGTTTTGAAACTAACCAACCCCACGGCGGGTTATTATTCCCATCGTATAATTCAAACTTTAGCTGGTCGATTGGATCTAGCGTAATAGATCCTTCTTGCTTTGGTATGTATTGATCTTTATCAACCCAAATCAGGCCAATCTTCTTAATCTGGTTCTCACATAACCCAAGCATGAGTGAAGCACTATAACTAAATGTTGTATTACTGGTTTTAGTGCTCCCGCCCTTACCCCCTGACTTCTCAACCGTAGTGTGAGGGGTTGCCAAGAAATCACCGTACCAAAACATGTTTGCCGCTATACGGGTTTTGCCATACACCAAAGGCTGGCAAAGGCCATAAGCTGACTGCTGGATTCGCATTGAGTTAATACGGGTATCCGTTGTACTAATCGTGGTACCACCAAATAATCCACCCATTATTTTTTCAGCCTCTTCATACGAAAAAAGCCCGCTATACGGCGGGCTAAACTTCCTTTGGTACCATCTTGGATGAAGACTCCCTGATGGAGATAACTGTGAATGACCTGAGGCCACTCAATGACAATTGCACCATGACTGATGCATTTGCCGAAATTATATAAAACTATATCACCTGCTTGTGGTGGTCCTTCTACTGAATCACATACACCTAAAATGAGCTCTAAATAACGTTGCTCCATCTGGTGCAGGTGCCAGTCTGGCGGATATGGCCGTGGATCTAAATGATCCATAAGGCCTACTTTCTCATAGACCTCACAGATCAAAGTACCGCAATCTACCCCAACACCTTTTACACGGCCTTGGTGGTGATAAGGAGTGCCGAGCCATGTAAGCGCCTCTTGTACTGCTTCAAGATTTTTCATTTAAAACCTATAAAATCAAAAGTGCTAAATTTTTGACATAAAAAAAACACCGTCTAGGTGCATATTTATTACTTTTAAAAGCCTACAGAGATTCTAAAAATGGCTTCAATTTTCGAGCAATAACTTTATGTCCGTTGTCATTTGGATGCAGTCCATCCGGCTCAGTGTTTGACGGTGCTGTGAAATAATGCTGATTTGAAGCTGTTTGCCATGGATATAAATTTGATTTTGAATATAAGTCATAGATAGGTAGTGAATAATGTTCCGCATACAGCTTCAACAAATCACATAAATCCTTAATGTTATAACCGTAAGCATTATCTGCGGCATTTAGACCATAATTCGTTGCTCTTGGCAAGGGCGTGATTAATGCAACAGGAATCAGCGGAAACTTATTAATTAATGCTAAAAGCATAGTATTAATACAGCCTGAAATTGTCGTTGTCCCAGTATCACCGAAAACGCCCAATTGCTTTCTATTCGCTACTACTTGATTCCCCCAATCATTAGTTCCCAAGAAAATCGTAATAAAATCAACTTCAGTCTGGGTGATTGTCTCTGCAACATTGTGACGATTAAAAAAACCTGTTCCGCTTATCCCATAGTTGTAGACAGTTAAGCCCTCAATACTCAATGCAAGATAATCATGATAATTCATGTTCGTTCTGAAATTATGCTCAGTGATGCTATCGCCCACAGCTAACCATTTTTTGCTTTCAATATTTGATCGTGTTTTGGCTCTCAGATGTTGATCAGCTAATTCAGACCCATTGATTGCACTAAAGAACTTCTTGTATATCTTAAATATTGAATCAATATTCATTGATGTACCAATTTTAGTATTGAACATACAATAACCAGAGTTCGCAACCGTAAACGTTTTAACATTAGCATCATCTGTATTTTGTAATTGAATTTTTGTTCCAAGCATACCCACCGCTGGGTTATTCTCAAAAAATGCAATAACAAGATAGTCCTCATTCCAAAAATCAGAATAAAAATAGTATGTTGTGTTTGGCTCTACTTCTGCAATTCTAGATTTAGTGCTTGAATTATTACGCACTTCAATATTCGAGGCTGCAACGTAGACACCTGATTTTTCAGAAGTACTTAACTGAGAGTCGATAGCTTCGTGACTTTTAATACCATTTTCAGCAAAAATCTCTGTCCCTGCGATTTTTGTTATAAGGCCATCTTTTACATCCGAACTTGTTGAAATCCTAAAACTAGGAAGAATATCAATACCTGAAATTCGTGTTGTGAAAAATACATAGCATTCCTCAGCAATTGTGAATTTTTTCACTCCAGTGAATTCTGTCACAACAGGCACAATGAGCTGCACAACCGTATCATATACAACAGTTTGCGCGGATCCAATGAGGTGATTTACTGTAGCATTAGGAGCAAAATAGTAATAGGTCCCTGCTGTCAAGCGGAATGCAATAGCATCAACACTATTACCAACAGTTGATCTGATTTTATTATCATCAGCACGGATGTATTTGTTTGGCAAATTGATTGCTGATTTCAATAAATTTGTTGATTGACGAGATAAACCAATTGCTTGATCGATATCTGAAACCAGCAAATCATCGCGTATGATGCCAGTTCCTATTTTTGTAATATTTGAAAGTGATTCAGCCTCTTCAAGAACCAGTAATTGATTAGCAATATCAAATGACTGAGAGGGTATTTTCACATTCAAAAATAAAGCTAAAGGCTTTGTTGTACTGCTTGGAATAGAAAAATGAATATACCCGTCGCTAGAAACAGTATGTGCAACTGGATTAACTGTCCCATCAGGGCTATTACCTGTTAAATACCAAACTCCCCATACGGTCACGGGATACGTTGTACTATAAATTTTATATTTTTTGTTCGGTCTAATCCGTATTTGTGCTACAGATGTACCTGATGCCTCTAAAACTTTATTATTTGCAACATTAATATAAATCCCGTCAATTAATTTTGAAGAGTCAAATAAATTTGTAGAAGTACCGAAGGTATTATTGAGCTCATTGTTAGCTTGATCAAGCTCACTTAGCTCAGTTTCTACCCAATAATTACCATCTGATGCACCTTCAGGCTTATTCCAATGCCAAACCTTCCCTGTATCTAAAGCTTTTGCATAACTTTGCTTTTCGATGGGTCTTGAAGCAGTCAACAAAGCAGTGGTTGCATAGTTAGGGCTTTGAAATTCAATAGGTTTAATGAAATCTACAATTGCACCAAGATTAGTTTTAAATTGTGCCTCTGTGACTGTAGGTCCAATCAGGGCGTCTTTATCAGGAACTGCCATAAAATATTTCCCAAATAAAAAGCCCCGCTAAATGCAGGGCTTTGGATAAATTAAAAAATTAAATTGACGTTTCTGGAACTGGTACAAATGGTGCACCACGGAACCGAGCACGGTTGTTAAATCGATTAGTACATGTATCGAGTCGTTTATCACAACCCGGATAAACCAGAATTGCTTCTCCAGTTGCTGGCATGTCAAGAAGTGGTAATGTTAGAAGTAAAGCCCCAGATTCATGCAAACGAACTGTTCGCTTAATACCGATATTTTTCCCTTCCAGAAACTCCACTACACCTTGTGTAAACCAGCCCTGCGGCTGGCTTAACTCACACAGAATTCTGTTAGGTGTACTATTTACTGCTATAGACGTATTAACGGCATAATCAGCACTAAATAGACCGCAAGCATTATCAAATAAGGTATTTAAACAACCTGCTGTATATAAGTTTCTTGGCATCTGAAGCTTTAAATGATCTACATCAGAAACCACACTTGCATTAATTTCATATCGATCAAGCTCAGGCTCAACTATACGGCCCTCAAATAAAACGAGTGTGCCGGCACTGGTATTCGTTGGGGTATGCATATTCATGAATACACGTTCCAACTTAAAACGTGCTCCGTCTAATATCCCGTTATGAAAAGCTTGAGCTACGGGTACATCGCCAAATTTAGTATCTTCATTTGTCTCTATTGTGATAGATAAATTATCCACCTCGATGCCTAAAGATAGGCTAGTACCTTCTCGGCTAATGATTGGACCATCAGCACGAAACTCCTTACCCTGAACGGTCAAATTAACGTCATAGCTTGTATAACAATACTCAATACCCTGTATGGTCGTAACAGTGTACAGATCGGCCATAATGAACTGATCAGCATCTAACAAGGCGATAAGTTCTGGTGATGCTTGTCTCATATCTTTGTTCCTAATGAACCGATTAACTCAACCTTGCCAGCCTTCCAAAGTTTGTGCATAAAATTGACATATTGCTGAGTGTCATCTTTAAACCGGCACCGGTAGTAATATGTACCTGCTATCTGAATCTCAATACCTTGTTCCAGTGGCTCTGAAAGTACATATTTACCGTCACTTGTTACTTGAGCAGATGCGGTATTCCACATCGGCTTTTCTTGATTGTTATTCCACATCGTTTTAACTGGTGTTTGATTCCACATATTTGGATCTACTGCACCAATGATCTGCTCTTCGGTATTACCTAAGGGTAATTGACTGATAAACATATGCTTATATAGCTGGAATGTTGTAGCAGAGCCGTCACCAACAAATGTACAATTAAACTGATTATCATCAGGCATCTTATAAAGAAATGAATCAAAAGCTCCACGGCGTTCTAGATAGAATCCTTGAAGTTGCTGAAATTCAGTTCTTCCCTTATTTTCACGCAAGAAAGCGTAAGACAACGAGATTTCATATTTCGGCGCAGCCTGAAAACTCGCGCGGAGTTCTCGGCCATTAATGGAAGTCATGATCTTGGTATTGAACATCGGAGTTAATGAGGTATCCCATTCAAGACCGGGTAATTCTGGAAATAATACGTTTGACACTTACACCTCCTTATTTACCAAAATTACGGCGATAACCCTTTAAGCTGTCCGCAACTGCTTTACTGTTTTTCTTTAACCAACGATCTGCACCTTTGGTATCAAGAAAACCAAGGTTAATAACTGGCCCACTTCCCCCACCTTCAGCTGCAGCAGCTGCTCCAAAACTTGCACCACTACGCATGGCTTTACCCATTTCACGAATGGTATTTGCATGTTGGGAAGGTAAAACCATTTCATCTTCATGAAGTTGGGTTACAGGATTTACACCGGATGGAATGTCGTAACCCCCTCGAGCAGATTTGATCTTCCCGGCTAGACCCGCCACCAAACCGAATGCAGCCGCACCAGCACCGACGGCGAGAATTGGACCAATGTATGGAATAGCAACCATTGCTTTAAATGCACCAGCCATTGCTTCCCATGCTGACATCATGATGCCCTTGATAGCTTCAGCCGCTTTTAACCCCAATCGAGCCAAACCACCCGCAGCAGTAACACTGGTACGAGTTGCTTCACCTGCAATTGTTGCCCCTGTTTGTGCAGCTTGGCCAGAAGCTTCAGCCGCTGTTTCAGCACCAACAAAAC
>Ga0207713_1001933_pt1 | contig 15682 bp, 10 predicted proteins | sample KBSS64metaG_FD_184404 | JGI IMG/M metagenome (GOLD analysis project Ga0207713, IMG submission 184404) | Switchgrass rhizosphere microbial communities from Kellogg Biological Station, Michigan, USA - KBS S6-4 metaG (SPAdes) (version 2) | ecosystem: Host-associated > Plants > Roots > Rhizosphere >...
GGAATCGCCTTCAGGTTGACCTCGACCCGGCGGTTCTGCGCCCGGCCATTGGCGTCACCATTGCTGGCAATCGGGTTATCCGGCCCGGCACCGCGAGCCGACAGGTTGGTACCGCTCACGCCCTGAGACGTCAGGTAAGTCGCCACGCTCTGGGCCCGGCGCTGGGACAGGTCCATGTTGTGCTGGCGGCTGCCGGTACTGTCGGTGTAGCCGACGATTTCGATCTGGTTCTGGTTGAACTCCTTGAGTGAGCCCGCCAGATTGTTCAGCGGCTGATAGAAGCTCGACGCAATGTTCGCCGAATCGGTGGCGAAGGTGATGTTACCCGGCATGATCAGTTTGATCTGATCACCCTGGCGCTGCACTTCCACCCCGGTGTTGGCCATGCTGGCGCGCAGCTTTTTCTCTTGCTGGTCGGCGTAATAACCGTAACCGGCAGCGGAAGCACCCACCACGGCGGCGCCAATCAGCGCGCCCTTGCCACGGTTATCGTGATTGATGGCGGCACCGGCCAAAGCACCGGCCAGAGCGCCGAGGCCACCGTATTTAGCGGTTTTGCTCATGCCCGTGGAACCACCGTCGGCCTGGCCCTGGTTGTCGTAAGGGTTAGGCGAGGCGCAGCCAGACAGCAAGGCCACAGCCGTAGCGACAATAATCAAACGCTGCTTGGTGAACATGAAGAGCTCCTTCTTTTTGCATTCTGTGGTGCAACGGACAAGGCATTAGCCTTTGCGGGCGTTGGATTGTTTCGGCGGACAAAAATTCCGTCCGTAACAATTAAGCCCGTACAAAAGGGTTCTCGCGCATTTCATCGCCCAGACGTGTGTCCGGACCATGCCCGGTCACCACCGTCGCCTCTTCATCGAGGGTGTACAGCCGCTGCTTGATCGACCGCACGATGGTCGCCTGATCGCCACCCCACAAATCCGTGCGCCCTACCCCGCGACGAAACAACGTGTCACCGGCAATCAGCAGCTTAGCCTCTGAAAACCAAAAGCTCATGGAGCCCGGCGTATGACCCGGTGTGTGCAACGCCACACCGCAGCCGCAGGCCAGTTCTTCATCATCGGCCAACCAGCGATCCGGCGGCGGCACCGGCGTGTAGGGTACACCGAACATCTGGCACTGCATCTCCAGGTTGTCCCACAGAAATTGATCTTCTTTATGCAGGTGCAGGGTTGCGCCGGTTTTTTCCTTCAACTGACCAGACGCCAGGAAGTGATCGAGGTGCGCGTGAGTGTGAATGATGCTGACCACCTTCAGGCCCAGTGCGTCGAGCCGCGCAAGGATCAGTTCGTGATTACCGCCCGGATCGACCACGATGGCTTTTTTGGTGATCGGATCGCCGATGATCGTGCAGTTGCACTGCAACGGGCCGACGGGGAAGGTTTCGCGGATGAGGGCTGTATTCGGGGTTTGCATGGGGTTAATCCTGGTGCCAAGGCTGGGTACTGCGGTTATGATCCGCAAAATTGATAGGTTATCCTCGCGCCGCGCCCATTTTGAAACAAGCCGGCAGGACGCCAATGCCTGGTTCAAACGACTCTTGAAGCGTTTTTTGTAACGCTCAGCTCAAAAAGGATAATCCCATGCAAGAAGACTATCTCCTTCGTCAGGACATTAAAGGTATCCAAGCCTGGGCACAGGTCTGAACCATGCCTGAGATCCCGGTAGACTTGCGCTGTAAAACGGCCTGCGCGTTTGTGGCAGGACGCGAGCACCTCAAAACTCAAACGCCTTGCCAGGACTTTGTCGCGGCCAGAGAGTCCAACGAGGTGACCTGCATTTCATTGGCCAATGGGGCCGCCTCCCGAGCCAGCTCCGAAATCGGCGCCCAGGTAGCGGTCACGGCTACCCTGGCCTTTGTCTGCAAAAACTTTGAAAGCCTCTGGCAAAACATGGACAAACACAACGCGAAGGCAGCCCAGCGACTGGTTAATCGCTGCCTGGACGCGTTCAGGCGCAAATCTGCAAAGCTCGGCGGCGAGATCAACGACCTGGCCTGTAGCTTGTCATTCGTCGCTTACTCACGAGGCCGTTACCTGGCAGGCCACTTGGGCGATGGTGTCATCGCAAGCGCTGATGCGGACGGACACCTTCAGGCACTTTCTCATCCGGAAAATGGCGAGCCAGCCAATAGCACCCTGTTTCTGACTGACCATAAAGCGGCGTCGCGGCTCAGGTTGTACCGTGGGCAAATCGAAGCCACGACTGGCTTCGCGATCATGAGCGACGGCACTGCAGAAAGCCTCTATGACAAAGCCAGCGGCGTCCCCGCCCCAGCGATTCAAAAGTTGCTGGAGTTAAATGCAACGCTGCCCAGAAAAAAAATGAAGGAAGTGCTGGCTGACAACCTACAACAGTCCATTGCCAGTAAAACCGAAGATGACTGCTCCCTGGGCTTACTGTCGATCCTGAAGCCCTGAATCGACGTGAGGCAAACTCCCCGCAGTGACTGCCTCCGAGGAGAAATGACCGAAACCTCTGATCGCAAGGCCCACCTTGTGTCGGAGGTATTCAGATGGCGATTACTGCAATACACCCAACTCTTTCGCCCTGGCGACCGCTTGCGTGCGCCGTTCAACCCCGAGCTTGCTGTTGATATGGCTGGCATGGGTTTTCACCGTGTGCAGCGAAATAAACAACTGATCGCTGATCTCCTGATTCGAGCAACCCTGGGCGATCAGTCGCAGGACGGCCATTTCCCGCGTACTGAGTTGTTCCGCTGCGGCGGACGACTCCGCGGGACGGGCTGCCACTGTTGGAAGTTGTTCTGAAAGGCTCTGTGAAACGGGCGTCGGCACACCGAGTTGAAGTTGGTTACGCAGCCAGTCCGGATGTTCCGCCAACAACCTGTCAAACGGTTGCAGCACGCCACCGGCCGCCGCTTCCAGCGCCTGCCCCAGAGCCTTGCGGGCCTCGGGTTCGCGTCCGCTCCCCAGCAACAATGTCACTTTTTGAGTCAGTGCCATCACACTGAGCAGCTGCCTTCCGGTTTGCTGCCCATGCTCAAGCAACGCGTTCAATCGTCCTTCGGCCAGCATCGGCTGCCCCTGAATGACCTCCAGCAAGGCCTGCTGCAACTCGATATGCAGCGGCAGTTGCGGATGGAACTCCGGAGGGGCTGCCGCGTGTTCGCCGTTGTAGGTCTGGCCCAAGCGAGCGAGCCAGGCTTCGGCCAGATCGGTACGTCCCTGAGCCAGCCAGAGTTCGCATTTGACCAGGGTGATCATCGCCAGGTAGTAGATCGGTGGCACGTCCCAGATGTGCATCAGGCGTTCGGCTTCGGCGAGTTCGGCAAAGGCTTTGGCGAATTCGCCGCTGCTGCCCTCAAGCCTGGCAATCACGCAGTGACCGATCAATACGCTGATATCACGACAGGCGCGTGCTTCATTCAAACCGGCTTGCAACCGGGCCCGCGCGGCTTGGGGCTGCAAGCGCAGGGCTAACAAAAAGCCTTCGTACAACGTCAGTCGCGCGCGTACGGCATAGAGCCGTTGCGGGGATAACGGTTGCAGGCGTTGCAGCCCCTGGCGCACTTCATCCAGCGCACGCAGGATTTCCCCTCGCGCTTGCAGCACGCGAGCGCGGTCGTAATGGGCCAGCGCTTCGAACAGCGGATTGCCGACCCGTTGCGCCAACTCCAGAGATTCACGGTTCAATCCGCGGGCACGCCACAAGTCGCCGTCGGCAATGGCCAGGTTGGACAGGGTCGAGAGGCACATCAGGCGCTGCCCGTAGCGTTTGGCCGGCAGACTCTCCTGCGCTTCGGTGCAATAGAGCAGCGTCAGCTCACGATTGCCGCGCCCGCGAGCGATGACACCGCTCAGGGCCAGCCATTGCGCCAGCATGGATTTCTGTGCAGTGGCGGACGGGGCCGGCAGGAAGCGGCTCAAATGACTGGCCAGCTCCTCGGCGGCGTCCAGCTGACAGGCCAGCCCCAACGCCCAGCTGTACAGCACGATCAACCGTGGTGTGCTGATCAGCAGGCTGTCGGGCAAGTCCATTTTCCAGCGCAGCAACATGCCGACGTTCTGTTCAGCCAGCAGTTGTTCTTCGGACAGGTTCTGCACCAGGTTCGCCGCGACGTCCAGGTGCCCGGCGCGCAATGCCTGCTCCACCGCTTCATCGAGCAGCCCCTGGGCATTGAACCAGCGACAGGCGCGCAGGTGCAGGCTGGCCGCCGGCACCATCGCTTGCGCGGTAGGCCGGGTGCGCAACAGGTCGGAAAACAAATGGTGGTAGCGATACCAGTGACCGTTTTCATCCAGTGGCACCAGGAACACCTGATGGGCCAGCAGAAAACGCAGGATCTCGGCGCTGTCATGGGCTTCGCGAACGGCATCGCACAGTTCGCTGCAAAAGCGCTCCTGAGGTGCCGTGTCGTAAAGGAATGACTGCACCTCGGCGGGCAGACAATCGATGACTTCTTCCAGCAGGTAATCGCGGATCAGCCCTTCCCCGCCATGCAAGGCCTGCGGAAAAGCACCCTGGGAGCCCGCTTCAGACGCCGCCAGCAGCCAGAAACGCAGCCCGGCGACCCAACCTTCGCTGCGCTGGATGAGGCTCTCCAGTGCTTCGCCGCGCAAGGAGCTGCTGTGCCGATCAAGCAGGGTCAGGGCTTCTTCGTGAGTCAGGCGCAAGTCCTGTTCATTCAACTCGAGCAGTTGCCGCGACAGCCGCAGGCGCGCCAGATGCCAGTCCGGCCGCTGCCGACTGGTGACCATGACCAGCAACCCGTCAGGCAGGTGATTGAGGAAAAATTGCAGGCAGCGATCGAGAACCGGGCCCTGCGCCAGATGGTAGTCATCCAGCACCAACAGCAGGGGCGTACTCGCAGACAGGTGCACGGCCAACTCATCGAGCAAACCGTCCAGCCATTCTTCAAAGGCAAACGGCTGGTGCCGCTGGCGCATTTTCAACAGACCCAGGGACCGGCTGCCCAGTTGCGGAAAAAAGTCCTGGAGGCCTTCGAGCAACCGCTCAAGAAAACGTCCGGGATCGCTGTCTCGCGGGCTCAACCCCAGCCACAGACTTTGCCAGTGAGCCGGCAAGCCCTGACAGAATTCCACGGCCAACGAACTCTTGCCAAACCCCGCCGGTGCGCTGACCAGCAACAACCTGCCACCGAGGCCCGCACTCAGGCGCTCGCACAGACGAGGCCGCAGCACATGGCCGTCAGGCAACGGAGGCCGAAAAAAACGCCCGTCCAGTGCGACGACGGCAACGCTTGCAGGGCCCAGGTGTGGGGACAAATCAGTCATGGCCGGCTCTTGTTTGAATGGCGGTTGGCGGCGTTGCAGATGTCCGCAGCCTAGCGGTAAACGAAGAGGGATTGAAGGTTGTTGCTACAAATGGCTACAAAAAGACCGTAGGAGCATGGCTTGCCCGCGATTGGCGGTGACGCGGTGTATCGATAATCATGCGGAGGTAATACGGACGCCATCGCGAGCAAGCTCGGCTCCTACATTGATGTGAACTGCGAAAAAAACGCCCCGAACCAGTCGGGGCGTTTTTCGAGGATGCGCCTCTGTTCAGGACAACTTAGCGAACACCATCCTGGCGCAGAGCGGCCGGAGTGAAGTCGCTGGTGGTGGCGGTGAAGCCGAAGTCATAAGCCGATTTCTCTTCGTTCTTCATGCCCAGCGCCAGGTAGCGGCCCGATTGCAGGTCGTACAAGGTTTCCAGGGTGTACCACGGCACTTGAACGTTGTAGTAGTTCTGGGAATGAGCTTCCGCCACACGCCACAGTTGATTACGACCGTCGTAGTGATCGATCACGGCCGCTTGCCAGGTGTCTTCGTCGATGTAGAAGTCACGCTTGGCATAGATGTGACGCTGACCTTCCTTCAAGGTGGCCACCACATGCCAGACCCGGCGCAGCTCGTAACGAGCCAGGTCCTGGTTGATGTGACCGGCCTTGATGATGTCGTCGTACTTGAGTTGCGGCGAGTCGAGCTTGTAGCTGTCGGAGGCGATGTACATCTCTTTCTTGCCTTCGAGCTTCCAGTCGTAACGATCCGGGGCACCGTTGTACATGTCCAGGTTGTCGGAGGTACGCAGGCCATCGGCTGCGGTACCCGGCCCGTCATAGGACACTTGTGGTGCGCGACGCACACGACGCTGACCGGCGTTGTAGACCCACGCCGAACGCGGTTCCTTCACCTGGTCGAGGGTTTCGTGCACCAGCAGCACACCACCGGCCAGACGTGCCGGCGCGGTCACCTTCTGCTTGAAGTAGAACAGGATGTTGCCCGGGTTCGCCGGATCGTAATCCTTCATCTTGTCGCGGAACACGAACTGGTCCTGGAAGTACACCAGGCTGTACGAGCCGTTAGGCTGCGGCGTGGCCTGGGTCACCAGACGGGTCACGCTGCCACCGCGATAGCGGGTGATGTGGTTCCAGATGACTTCGACGCCGGTCTTCGGAATCGGGAATGGAACGGCAGTTTCGAAGTTCTCCAGACCGTTGCCGCCGGACACCAGGTTAGTGGCGGTGGCGTTTTTCTTGATGGAGGCAAACACGGCATCCGGCACGGTCGCGCCGCGATGGGACGGGTAGACCGGCATCTTGAAGGTTTCCGGGTAGCGCTTGAACATCGCGTATTGGCCCGGTGCGAGTTTGTCCTTGTACTGGTCGACGTTCTGCGCGGTGATGGTGAACAGTGGTTTTTCACTGGCAAACGGGTCGGACAGGAAACCTTTGCTGTCGGCGGTGCCGGCATTTTTCGCCATCGGCTTCCAGGCCGGGATCGATCCGTCAGCGTTACCCGCCATCTCGGCGCCCATCGGGGTCAGGCTTTTGCCCAGTTTGTCCGCTTCGGCCGCGGGGACCGCCGCCATGACGCCGGTCGCCAGCAGCGAAAGCCCCAGAACACCGACGTGGAACAGACTCTTTGTTATTTTCATAAGTGCGTTCGTCCTGATAATGCAGTGCTTAGAAGTTCACGCCGAAGCTGAGCGCAACGAAATCGCGGTCATCGACGGTGGTGTACTTGCCATCAAAGAAGTTGGTGTAAGCCAGGCTCGCGGTGTAGGTGTTCTGGTACTCGGCATCGACGCCCAGGCTCACCGCTTTGCGACCTTCCTCGAAGTTGCCGCCAGGGCCAGGCGAGTAGCCTTCCACGTCATGAGACCAGGCCACGTTCGGCTTGAGGTTCACACCGGCGAATACGTCGTTGTATTCCCAGATGGCACGACCACGGTAGCCCCAGGAGTTTGCAGTGGTGAACCCGTCGTTTTCGCAATAGCGACTGACGTTGTTTTGCGGGCCGCCTGCCAGGGTAGAGGTGTTCAATGCCACGCACTGACCACTTGGCAATGGACCAGGGCCGTAGCTCGGGTCACGGCCGTAACGCGCTTTGTTAGTGCTTTCCAGACCACCAACGTGAGTAAAGCCGACCTCGCCCACCAGGGTCAGTCGCTCAGCGCCCATCACCTGGTCGAAGAAGTGAGTCAGGGTCGTCTGGAGCTGGGTCACTTCCTTGCGGCGATAGCCTTGTTGATCCTGCCCTGGCGTCCCCTGAAGCACGGAAACGTTAGGGTTCAGAGGCGTCAGACCGGAAAAGAGAATGTCGGTAGTGTTGAGCTGAACCGGAGCATTCGGCCGGTAGCTGACTTCACCACTCCACGCAGTACCTGTCGGTAACGTGGTGGAGAAGCTCAAGCCATACAGGCGAATATCTTCAGGGTACTCGACGTAGTAGCTGGAGTTACCAGCCACCACCAACGGCAGCAAGGTCGGGGCCAGGCCAGCCGCAACACCGGCCGGAACACCCGCAGCCCTCAGTGAACCCACCAGGCCCGCCGCGCTGTAAGCGCTCGCCGGAGCACCTTTGCCGCTGAAAATCGGCGCACGGCTGTGGTAATTCATGAAGTAGGCGCCGAACTCGGTGTCCAGCGGATCGAACATGTATTTGAAGGACACACCGAATTGACCGCTGTCACGGGCGTCGCGGTCCGGACCGCGACGAACGATTACACCTTCATCCGGGTTGCCCCAGGTCACGCCTTTGGCAGCCAGGGTATTGATGCTGGCATTACGCAGCGAAGCCGGCAGCCCCGCAGCCGTCAATGCGCTGTTGAGTCCGTTACGGGTGCGCAGTACGGCCAGGTTGTTATCGCAGCCATCCGCAATCACGTCCGGTTGCGAGAAGAAGGTGCCGCAGTTGTCGACAACGGTCTGGTCCCATTCGAGCTGGTAGAAGGCTTCGGTCGAGAGGTTCTCGGTGAGGCTCTGGGACACGTAGAACATGTTGACCGGGATCAGGCCTTCCTTGATCTCGGCACCTGGACGACGGAACGCGGACACGTCGATCGGGTTGATCGAGTTGATGCCGCCGCCGATGAAGGTACTTTCACCCCAACTCACTACTTGCTTGCCCAGACGCACGGAGCCCGGCTGATCGGCAACGGAGTAGTTGTGGTAGACGAAGGCGTCGAGGATCTGGCCGCCGGAGGACTTGGCGCCTTCCTTGCGGTTGCTGTCGCTGATGTCCTTGAACGGACGGCTTTCGTCCTTGAGTTCAAAGTCGTACCAGTATTTGCCACGGACGAAAACGCCGGTATCGCCATATTTCAATTCAAGGTCATGGATGCCCTTGAAGATCTTGGAGAACGTTTCGCCGCTCTTGAAGTTCAGGTGACCGTCGTCGGAAGTCTGGGACAGGCCGCGGCCGCCGTTGTTGACGCCTATGAGGTTCTTGTTGGCATTTTCAGTAGACCAACTGGCACCGACCGACAGGGACGAGTCGAACTGACCTTCGATTTCACCAACGTTGAAACTGACGCCGAATGCTGGCCCGGCGAGCGTAGAGGCAAGACTGACCGCCAGGGGCAGTTTTGCCCTGCGCCAGAACTGGTTTACTGATGTCATCGACGCTACTCCATGTGCATTATTGTTATGGCAGTGAGCACTTCTAAAAACGCTGTGGATGACTGGGAGCCAAGGTGTCCCTAAGTCATTCCAAAGTTGCATCGCCCCGGTTTGTGCGTTTGCTCCGTTCTTAAAAATCCTTGAGCGGACTATAGCCAGCAGGTAGTACTGCTTGATCCCTCTAAAGTGTGATTTGCAGCTGCCAGCCACTCTGGAACAGTCCTTTGCCAAGCCGACACCTGTCGGCACGGCAAGAATGGCTGAAATTTCAGATTTGACAAGCCAAGCGCTTGCTTGGTGGGGCTGGCGTGCCCTTTTGGGCACGCCAAGTGACGCTTAAAGCGTCGAGAGGAAGGTGCTGTTGTTGGCTTGCCATTCGGTGATGTCGACGCGAATACGCTTCTTGTCGAGTTTACCGACGCTGGTCTTGGGAATTTCAGTAACAAGGGCGATCTGACTCGGGATGGCCCACTTGCTCAGGTGCCCCAGTTCCACGAACGGCTTGAGGTGTTCCTTCAGTTCTTTGGCCCCGATCTCATGGCCTTCGCGGACCACCAGCAGTGCGAACGGACGTTCGCCCCACTGCGGATCGGCGATGCCCACCACTGCTACTTCGCGTACCGCAGGGTGGCGGCTGATCAAGTCTTCAAGGTCCAGGGAGGAGATCCACTCGCCGCCGGTCTTGATCACGTCTTTGATCCGGTCGCGAATGTCGATCACACCCATGCTGTCCAGGGTCGCGACGTCACCGGTGTGCAGCCAGCCCCCGGCCCAGAGCTCGGCGCCCTTTTGCGGTTCGTTGAAATAGCCTTCGGTGAGCCATGGCGCACGCAGCACCAGTTCGCCCTGGGTCTCGCCATCGGCGGGCAGGAAGTTGCCGTCGGTGTCGACGATCGCCGCCTCCACCAATGGCCCCGGTACACCGGCCTTGATCCGGTACGTGGTGCGTTCGTCTTCGGTGCCGGCCATCAGCTCATCGTTGAGGTGGGCACACGACACCAACGGCCCGGTTTCCGACATGCCGTAAGCGGCGGTCAGTTGAATGCCCTTGGCCTTGGCCGCGTCGTACAGCGCACGGTTCAGCGCACTGCCACCGATGACGATTTTCCAGCCACCGAAATCCGTGCCTTGCGCCGCTTTGGAATTGAGGACCATTTGCAGGATGGTCGGCACGCAATGGGAAAAGGTGACCTTCTCCTTGCGCCACAGCTCCACCAGGTACTCAGGGTCATAGCGACCGGGATAGACCTGCTTGAGCCCGAGCATGGTCGCCACATACGGCAGACCCCAGGCGTGTACATGGAACATCGGGGTAATCGGCATGTACACGTCGTTGGTGCCCAGCAACCGCACACTGTCGATGGCGCCCATGATGGTCGACACACCCATGGTGTGCAGCACCAGTTGCCGATGGGTGAAGTACACACCTTTGGGATTACCGGTGGTGCCGGTGGTGTAGAACGTGGTCGCGACCGAGTTTTCGTCGAAGTCCTGAAAGTCGTACTGCGTGCTCGCCGCCGCCAGCAACTGCTCATACTCGCCGATGAGGTTCGGCAGGTCGGCGGTTTTCTCCGGCAGGTCAGTCAGCAACAGGGTTTTCTCCACCGTGGTCAGGTGCCCGGCAATGGCCTGGTACAACCCGACGAACTCGCTGTTGACCAACACAAAGCGGTCCTCGGCGTGGTTCATGGTGTAGAGGATCTGTTCCGGTGACAGGCGCACGTTAATGGTGTGGATCACCGCGCCAATCATCGGGATGGCGAACATGCATTCCAGATAACGATGGCTGTCCCAGTCCATCACCGCCACGGTATCCCCGGCCTTGACACCGGCCGCCGTCAGCACGTTGGCCAGCCTGGCGACCCGTTCGATCAGGGTCGGATAGCTGTAGCGCAGCTGGTCGCGGTAAATGATCTCGCGGGTTTTCTCATAACGAGCGCCGGACATCAGCAGCCGTTTAATCAGCAGCGGATACTGGTAAGCGCCTTCGGCTGGGGGGATAACGCGAGTCTGCAACATAAGAGTCCCTTTTCTGACTGCACGGTCGTGGCTGAAAGTAAGCACTTTAGTGCCCTTGGACGCCAGCCAAATCAGCCAAAGGAATGATTTGTAGAAGCGGACAAATGCTAGCTTTGCGCCACTATCTGAGGTGTTTCGTGGGGAATTCGGGATCTGCGCTGTAAAACGTTGTAACGCATGCGCGCAACACTTGTCTGTGACCCTACGTACGATACGGACACGATGAGCCGATCGGTTGGCAGCCAAACCGCCCAACCCTCCACCTCATCTACAAGAGAAGGATCTTGTCACTAGACCTGTCTGGTCACACGCCATCGGTATCGCATACAACAATGAGTATTGAACTGACCGCCCCCGAGAACTCCCGATCGACACAAGCGCCCCTGGTTTCCATCGTGGCACCCTGCTTCAACATGCAAAGATTTCTGGAAGACGCCATCAAGAGCATCTTCGCCCAGGACTACCCGAACTTCGAAGTCATCATCGTGGATGACGGGTCCAGCGACGACAGCCTCGCCATGCTCAAGCGATTACAACAAACCTATGACTTCCAACTGTATTCGCAACCGAATCAGGGCGTGAGCGCGGCGCTCAACCACGGCTTGCGATACGCCAAAGGCGTCTATGTGTCGACGCCGGACCTGGACGACATCATGCTGCCGGAGTCAGTGCGCATTCGCGCCGAATACCTGTGCAAGCACCCGAATGTCGGCTGCGTAGGTGCGCTGATCAGCTACATGGACAGCGACGGCAACACCCTCAAACAGCAACAACGCGACCGGATACACACCTACAACTTCGATCAGGTCCTCAGAGGTGCTGTCGTGGTCGGCGCGCCTGTTGCGCTCTATCGCATGAAAGCGATGCGAAGTGCCGACTTCTACGCGCCGAAGCTGCGGGTTCAGGACTTTCAGATGACGTTGCGGATTGCCCGGCTTGGATATGAGATCCATGAATTGCCAATCTGCATGACCCGTTATCGCCGCCATACCAACAACCTGTCGAGAAAATACCGGATGCTGCTCCAGGCAGACCTTGAGGCAATCGCGCCGTATGTGAACCATCCCGGCTATCAGAGCGCCCGCACCAGACTGGTGAACAAGGCCCTCAAATATGCCGTGGTCGAAGACAAGACAGAAGCCTGGCAGCTGTTACGCTCGATTCCCTGGCGGCACCTCAATAGAACCAGCTTCAAACGCTTCACGCGGCTGGTATTACATCGCTAGCCGTCTCACCGGGCCTCAGTGCATCTCGGTAAACGCGAGCTTCACACCGATGGCGATCAGTACCGCGCCCATGGTCCGATCGAACCAGTGGCCCATCCGGGCAAAACCTGCGCGCACGCGCTGCTGGCTGAACAGCATCGCCACCAGGCAGAACCACACCGCGGTGGCCACCGCGAGGTAGAGGCCGTAGCCCGCCTGTACCGTCAGCGGCGTGTGCGGATTGATCACCACGGTGAACAGCGAGAGGAAGAACAGCGTCGCTTTCGGGTTCAGACCGTTGGTCACGAAACCCGAAGTGAAAGCGCCGCGAGCCGTGCGCTCGCCCGCTTCCTTGTGCAGATCGTCAGCCGCAGGTTGGGCCGGCCGAGCTCGCAGGGCCTTGAAGCCGATGTACAGCAGGTACGCGGCGGCCGCCCATTTCAGGGCATTAAACAACACGATCGACTGGGACACGATCAGGCCAATGCCGAGCAACGAATAGCCGACGTGCAGGAAAATGGCCGTACCGACACCCAGCGCCGTCCAGGTGCCAGCACGACGACCATGGGTCACGCTCTCACGCACCACCACGGCAAAGTCCGGGCCGGGGCTGGCCACGGCCAGCAAGTGAATCAGGGCAACGGTCAAAAACTCTGTCCAGTACATGGGGGTTCCTTTTGGCCAAGCGTAACTGTTTGTTTCATCTGGTAGGCTCGGCAGATTACGCCTTCAGTTCATTGCACAAAAGGTACAGTTGATGACGAACACTCACCGCGCCGTTTTCCTCGACCACCCGTCCCTGGACCTGGGCGACCTCGACCTCAGCCCGCTGCAAGAGTGTTTCAGCGACTTACAGCTTTTCGCCCAGACCACGCCGGACCAGGTGATCGAACGCCTCAAGGGCGCCACCGTTGCCATCAGCAACAAAATCCTGATCGACGCCGCCGCCATCGCTGCCAGCCCCGAGCTGAAACTGATCCTGATCACCGCCACCGGCACCAACAACGTTGACCTCGCCGCCGCCCGCGCCCATGGCATTACTGTCTGCAACTGCCAGGGTTACGGCACGCCGTCGGTGGCGCAGCACACGATCATGTTGCTGCTCAATCTGGCCACGCGCCTGGCCGATTATCAAAAGGCTGTCGGCGAAGGTCGCTGGCAGCAGGCGAAACAGTTCTGCCTGCTGGATTACCCGATTGTCGAACTGGAAGGCAAAACCCTCGGCCTGCTCGGTCACGGCGAACTGGGCGGCGCAGTCGCACGACTGGCCGAAGCCTTTGGCATGCGTGTACTGCTCGGTCAGATTCCCGGGCGCCCTGCCCGGCCGGATCGTTTGCCACTGGAAGAGCTGCTGCCGCAAATCGACGCGCTGACCCTGCACTGCCCGCTCAACGAACACACCCGCCATTTCATCGGAGCCCGTGAGCTGGCCTCGATGAAACCCGGTGCGTTCGTGGTCAACACCGCACGCGGCGGCCTGATCGACGAACAGGCGCTGGCCGATGCCTTGCGCAACGGTCACCTGGGTGGCGCGGCGACCGACGTGTTGAGCGTCGAGCCACCGACCGCCGGCAATCCGCTGCTGGCCCACGACATTCCACGGCTGATTGTCACCCCGCACAACGCCTGGGGCAGCCGCGAGGCACGCCAGCGGATCGTGGGTCAGTTGACCGAAAACGCGCAGGGATACTTCAGCGGTAAAGCACTGCGGGTCGTCAGTTGATAGACTGCGGCACTTTTTTCACAGGAGCAGAGTATGGATCCGCGCAGTGAAGTACTGCTTCGTCAGGCCGAGTTATTCCAGGGTTCGGTGTTGTTGGCCGGTTTGCCCGCCGACGATCTGCTGGGCCGACTGCCCGATGCCCACGGTTGGTGCTGGCATGCCGGCGACCAGGCCGCACTGGACGCCCGTTTCGCCGAGCGCAGCCATTTTGGTGTGAACGCCCCCGAGCGTGAGTTTGAAACCGCCGTGGTTTTTTTGCCCAAGTCCAAGGACCTGACCGATTACATCCTCAACGCCCTCGCCTCGCGCCTGGCCGGTCGCGAGTTGTACCTGGTGGGGGAAAAACGCAGCGGGATCGAAGGCGCCGCCAAACAACTGAACCCCTTCGGCAAACCGCGCAAGCTCGACAGCGCGCGGCATTGCCAGCTGTGGCTGGTTACCGTGGCCACGGCGCCGCAAGCCAAGTCGCTGGAAAGCCTGGCGCAGACCTACGAATTGCCGCTGGCTGAAGGCCCATTGAAAGTCATCAGCCTGCCGGGCGTGTTCAGCCATGGTCGACTGGATCGCGGCAGTGCACTGTTGCTGGAACATCTGGACAAATTGCCGAGCGGCCATTTGCTGGACTTCGGTTGCGGTGCCGGAGTGTTGGGAGCGGCCGTGAAACGTCGCTATCCACACAACCAGGTCACCTTGCTTGATGTGGATGCGTTTGCGGCTGCCAGCAGTCGCCTGACATTGGCTGCCAACAGTCTGGAAGCTGACGTGATTACCGGTGACGGGATCGACGCAGCACCGATGGGCTTGAGTGCGATTTTGAGCAACCCGCCGTTCCATGTCGGTGTACACACCGATTACTTCGCCACGGAGAACTTGCTGCGAAAAGCGGCCAAACATCTGAAAAACGGCGGCGAACTGCGCCTGGTAGCCAACAGCTTCCTGAAGTACCAGCCGCTGATCGAAGAGCATCTCGGGGTGTGCGCAATCAAGGCCGAGGGACAGGGTTTCAGAATCTATCGGGCCAAACGCGGCTGATAAATAAGTGCTTGCCTAACGGATTTTGCCTAGGCAGAATCCGCTCCGTCCTAGGGGAGTAGTCTCCCACGAGCGCCATGCTCGTCCGGCATACGTCAACATACTTGGTCAACAGACCATGGCGTATGCGACCCAAGCGTCCGCATCAGACGGATCGCAGGGTTTGACAAGACCTATGACACGAACACCTTACCCGGGGCGGGAAGGCTGTACGTGTCATAGCCGTGTCGACCCGCCCCTTAGGAAAACCCTGATGCTGGATTCACTTCTCGTTCCCACCGCAATCGTTGCCTTGGCCGAAATCGGCGACAAGACGCAACTGCTCGCGCTCATTCTCGCCGCTCGCTTTCGCAAACCCTGGCCGATCATCGCCGGTATCGTCGCGGCAACCCTGGCCAACCACGCAGCAGCCGGCGCGGTAGGCGCCTGGGTCGGTAGTTTCTTCTCGAATGCGACGCTGCACTGGATCCTCGCCGCGAGCTTCACCGCGACCGCATTGTGGACCCTGGTGCCGGACAAGATGGATGACGACGAAGCCAGCACCGCCCGCAAGTTCGGACCGTTCCTGACCACGCTGATCGCGTTTTTCCTTGCGGAGATGGGCGACAAGACTCAAGTCGCCACGGTGATGCTCGCGGCGCAATACCCGGAACTGTGGCTGGTGATCATCGGCACTACCGCCGGCATGTTGATTGCCAACGTGCCAGTGGTTTTGGCGGGTAACTTTGCCGCGGATAAATTGCCGTTGACGTTAATTCGTCGCCTGGCGGCGTCGGCATTCTTCATCCTCGCCATTGTCGCGGTGTACAAGGCGATGCAGAGCAGCGG
>Ga0207713_1001935_pt1 | contig 15677 bp, 12 predicted proteins | sample KBSS64metaG_FD_184404 | JGI IMG/M metagenome (GOLD analysis project Ga0207713, IMG submission 184404) | Switchgrass rhizosphere microbial communities from Kellogg Biological Station, Michigan, USA - KBS S6-4 metaG (SPAdes) (version 2) | ecosystem: Host-associated > Plants > Roots > Rhizosphere >...
ATTCCTCGAAGAATATCTATTTTATAATTACGCATTCGATGTGCTTCCAGTTTTATTAATATACTGTGTGGCAGAAGAATACTATCGATCAGTTATTTTAAATAAAATTTTTAAGCATCATTTCGTAAACCTAAAAGGATCATACTTTTTTATCTTTGAATGGAGCAAAGGCATAGCACAAATAATTATTAAATAAATATTGATAAAACCTTTATATATTTGAATTTATCTACATAAAACTTTAAATTAGCTCTTGTTGAGCTATGTTTATTTTTTAAACTTTTTAAAATCTATTTAATTCATTAATTAACATATTGTATGTGGTTGTATATACATAGCATGTCAACTAAAATATGATTTTGCCTGCTGCCTTTTTGAGTATTTGTTATGCCCAGAACATCAAAACAAGAACATGCTGAGCTTTCGATTGAAGCTGATAGTCCAGTTCCTTTATATCAACGCGTAAAACAGCTGATTTCACAAAAGATTTATGAAGGCTCTTGGGCTGTAAATAAAAAAATTCCTTCGGAAAGTGAACTGGTCAATCAACTTGGTTGCAGTCGCATGACAGTAAATCGCGCTTTACGTGAATTAACGACTGAGGGTCTATTGGTACGTATACAGGGTGTTGGTTCTTTTGTTGCTGAAGGGCAAGGCCGAACTGCACTTTTTCAAATTAATAATATTGCCGAAGAGATTGTTGCACGAAACCATAAGCACCATGCTGAAGTTTTAATTTTAGAACAAATTTATGCAAATGCAGAGCAAAGTGTATTAATGCAGACTCGTGAAGGGCAAAAGCTGTTTCATTCAATTATTGTGCATTATGAAAATGATGTGCCAGTTCAGGTCGAAGATCGTTTGGTTGATGCAGCACTCATTCCAGATTATTTAGAACAAGACTTTAAAACCATTACTCCAAATGCATACTTAATGGCGAAAGCACCTGTGACAGAAGGCGAGCACATTGTTGAAGCTGTTTTAGCATCTCCGCAAGAGTGTAAGTGGTTAAAAATCACTAAAACTGAACCATGTTTACTCATTCGCCGTCGTACATGGTCCAATAAGCAACTCATTTCTAGTGCCCGTTTGACTTATCCTGGCAGTCGTTATTATCTCGAAGGCAAATTTACGCAATGATTGAGGTACTCAAGGCAGAGCAATATACAAAAATGCTTTGGAAAAATGGTGCGGGTTACACTTTGGAAATTGCGCGAAGCCAAGGTGATGCAGATTTTGACTGGCGCATTTCCATGGCAGATGTGACAACTTCTGGGCCATTTTCTACTTTTCCTAATAAGCAACGAATCATTACTGTACTTGATGGGAAAGGTATTGAATTACATGTCGATGATCTGCCTGCTAGGTCATTAAAGCTGGGCGATATTTTTGCTTTCCATGGCGAAAGTCAGGTCCAAAGTGAACTGGTGGATGGTGCAATTCGAGATTTAAATCTAATTTATGATTCTGCAAAATTTCATGCCCGCTTTCAGAGAGTAGATGGTACAGAAGCACAGACTTTTTTAAGCTCGGCAGACCTGATTTTCATTTTTAATAGTGGTTCTGACACTGAAGTAGTGATTGAGGATAAAACCTTTGTACTCACTGCTAATGAGACTCTAAAAATTGAGAAAACCACTGCGATTACCTCAGTTCATTTCCCTCAAAATTGGGCAAAAAATTGTTATGTTATTGAGTTAATTCAACGTTAAAACTAAATAAGTTATTTTTTTAAAGCACATATCTAGTGAAAGGATATGTGCTTTTTTTATGCGGTTATAAAAATAAATTATTTTAATTCATTGGCTTATTAAATTTTTGCAAAAAAATATGAGCAAGACTCTTCACGCCGTAAAATATTTGTGTAGTATATGGATGTATATACAAGTTAATACATTACTATACAAATGCAGAAACAAGTGATGTTCTGCTGATGTAAGCTCAAAGGAAGGAGTCCGCCTGTGACAACAACAACGACAACAAAATTTCGTGATGTAGAAATTCGTGCGCCACGCGGCACTGAATTGACGGCTAAAAGTTGGTTAACTGAAGCGCCATTACGTATGTTGATGAATAACCTTGATCCGGACGTTGCAGAAAACCCGAAAGAGTTGGTTGTATACGGTGGTATTGGTCGTGCAGCACGAAACTGGGAATGTTTCGACAAAATTGTAGATACTTTAAAAAATCTTGAAACTGATGAAACTTTATTAGTTCAATCGGGCAAGCCAGTAGGTGTATTTAAAACTCATAAAGATGCACCACGTGTTTTAATTGCAAACTCAAACCTTGTACCGCACTGGGCAAACTGGGAACACTTTAACGAGTTAGATGCAAAAGCTTTAGCAATGTACGGTCAAATGACAGCGGGTTCATGGATCTACATTGGTAGCCAAGGCATTGTACAAGGTACTTACGAAACTTTCGTTGAAGCAGGCCGCCAACACTACAACGGTGATTTAAACGGTCGTTGGGTACTAACTGCCGGTTTAGGTGGTATGGGTGGCGCTCAGCCTTTAGCTGCAACGCTTGCAGGCGCTTGCTCTTTAAACATTGAATGCCAACAAGCAAGTATCGATTTCCGTTTACGTACGCGTTATGTAGATGAACAAGCAACTGATTTAGATGATGCTTTAGCGCGTATTGATCGTTACACGAAAGAAGGCAAGGTTATTTCAATTGCACTTCATGGTAACGCCGCTGAAATTTTACCTGAGCTTGTGCGCCGTGGTGTACGTCCAGACATGGTGACAGACCAAACAAGTGCACACGATCCACTCAATGGTTACTTACCAGTAGGTTGGACTTGGGATGAATACCGTGAACGTGCGAAAACAGAACCAGAAGCTGTTGTAAAAGCTGCAAAACAGTCGATGGCGAAACACGTTCAAGCAATGCTCGATTTCCAAAAAATGGGTGTTCCAACTTTTGACTATGGTAATAACATTCGTCAAATGGCGAAAGAAGAAGGCGTAGCAAACGCTTTTGATTTCCCTGGTTTCGTTCCTGCATATATTCGTCCATTGTTCTGCCGTGGTATTGGTCCATTCCGTTGGGCAGCGCTTTCTGGTGACCCAGAAGACATTTATAAAACAGATGCCAAAGTTAAAGAGTTAATTCCTGATGATGAACATTTACATCATTGGTTAGACATGGCACGTGAACGCATTAGCTTCCAAGGCTTACCAGCGCGTATTTGCTGGGTGGGTTTAGGCTTACGTGCAAAACTTGGTTTAGCTTTTAACGAAATGGTTCGTAGTGGTGAATTATCAGCACCAGTCGTAATTGGTCGTGACCACTTAGACTCAGGCTCAGTTGCGAGTCCAAACCGTGAAACTGAAGCAATGCAAGACGGATCAGACGCAGTATCAGACTGGCCTTTATTAAATGCTTTGTTAAATACAGCAGGCGGGGCAACTTGGGTGTCTCTACACCATGGTGGCGGTGTAGGTATGGGCTTCTCTCAACACTCAGGCGTTGTGATTGTGTGTGATGGTACAGATGACGCTGCTGCACGTATTGCTCGCGTACTGACCAATGACCCTGCAACAGGTGTTATGCGTCATGCCGATGCAGGTTATGAAATTGCGATTAACTGTGCGAAAGAGCAAGGCTTAAACTTGCCAATGATCACTCAATAAAAACACATGGAAAAACTAGCGGTGCTTTTTGCAATTGTGAAAAGCACCGTCTCAGCAGAATATAGTGCCAAAAATTAGGAAGCCAACATGGAATTATTGATCCAACCGGGAAAATTAACCTTAGCTGATTTACGTCAAGCTTACCTCAACCCGATTAAAGTTAAATTAGATGACAGTGCTTCAGCTGCAATCAACGCAAGCGTGGCTTGTGTAGAACAGATTGTAAATGAAGGGCGTACAGCTTACGGCATTAACACAGGTTTTGGTTTACTTGCTTCAACCAAGATTGCTCCTGAAGATTTAGAACAATTACAGCGTTCATTGGTTCTTTCGCATGCAGCAGGTGTAGGTGAGCCACTTGATGATGCAATGGTTCGTTTAATTATTCTATTGAAAGCAAACAGCTTGGCACGTGGTTTCTCAGGTATTCGCCGTAAAGTCATTGATGCATTGTTGGCTTTAATTAATGCAGAAGTTTATCCGCATATTCCTCTTAAAGGCTCAGTCGGTGCTTCGGGTGACTTGGCACCACTTGCACATATGTCATTGATTTTGCTTGGTGAAAGTAAAGCGCGTTATAAAGGTGAATGGATACCAGCAGTTGAAGCTTTAAAAATTGCAGGCTTAGAGCCAATTTCTTTAGCAGCTAAAGAAGGCTTGGCACTTCTAAACGGTACACAAGTTTCGACCGCTTATGCTTTACGTGGTTTGTTTGAAGCTGAAGATTTATTTGCTGCTGCAACTGTATGTGGTGGTTTAAGTGTCGAAGCGATGCTTGGTTCACGTTCACCGTTCGATGCACGTATTCATGAAGTACGTGGTCAACGTGGTCAAATTGATGTGGCTGCGGCTTATCGTGACCTCTTAACAGAATCAAGTGAAATTGCTCATTCACACGAAGACTGTAGCAAAGTTCAAGATCCGTATTCTTTACGTTGTCAACCACAGGTGATGGGTGCATGTCTAACTCAAATCCGTCAGGCTGCTGAAGTTTTAGCAATTGAAGCAAACGCAGTGTCTGATAACCCTCTTGTTTTTGCAGCAGAAGGTGATGTGATTTCAGGCGGTAACTTCCATGCAGAACCTGTAGCAATGGCGGCAGATAATCTGGCATTGGCAATTGCAGAAATTGGTTCACTTTCAGAACGTCGTATTTCGATGATGATGGACCGCCACATGTCACAGCTTCCACCGTTCTTGGTCGCAAATGGTGGCGTTAACTCAGGTTTCATGATTGCTCAAGTTACAGCAGCAGCGCTTGCGAGTGATAACAAAGCGCTTGCACATCCTGCGAGTGTTGATAGCTTACCGACTTCAGCGAATCAGGAAGACCATGTTTCGATGGCACCTAACGCGGGTAAACGACTTTGGCCAATGGCCGATAACGTTCGCGGCATTCTAGCTGTTGAATGGTTAGGCGCTTGTCAGGGTTTAGATTTCCGTGAAGGCCTAAAAAGCTCGCCTAAACTTGAACAAGCCCGTAAAATCTTGCGCGCTCAAGTGCCGTACTACAGCGAAGACCGTTTCTTTGCTCCTGATATTGAACAGGCAAGTGAATTACTTTCGAGTGGTTGTTTAAACGAGTTAATTATTCCAAACCTACTCCCTAGTCTATCTGAAGTGTGATTAATAAAACGGTCACATGGAGTGGCCGAATCTAACTAAATATCCTCAAGGATTGGAGATTATAATGTCACAAAACTCCACACTACAGCGGGGTTTGAACACCCGCCATATTCGGTTCTTGGCATTGGGCTCAGCAATTGGAACTGGGCTTTTCTATGGTTCGGCAACTGCCATTAAAATGGCGGGGCCTTCAGTATTACTAGCGTATATCGTTGCAGGGATTGCAATTTATATTGTTATGCGCGCACTGGGTGAAATGGCTGTCCATAACCCTGTATCTGGTTCATTTAGTCACTACGCATCACAGTACATTAGTCCACTAGCTGGTTTCACCACAGGTTGGACTTATGTATTTGAAATGGTGATTGTTGCACTTGCTGATGTCACTGCTTTTGGTATTTATATGGGATTCTGGTATCCCGATGTACCAAGGTGGATCTGGATTTTATCGTTAATTATGTTCTTGGGTGCCATTAACTTAATTCACGTTAAAGTCTTCGGTGAACTCGAATTTTGGTTGTCCATTATCAAAGTTACCGCCATTGTTGCCATGATTGTAGGCGGTTTAGGCCTTATGTTTTATGGCTTCCAAGCGGACCATAGCAATATCGTACCGGGTATTTCGAACCTCTGGATTTATGATGGCTTTATGCCGAATGGCATTGCTGGCTTGGTTGCATGTTTATCTGTAGTGGTATTTGCTTTTGGTGGTATTGAGATTATTGGTTTAACGGCAGGTGAGTCACAAGACCCGAAAACGACTTTGCCTAAAGCAATTAACGCTGTTCCAGTTCGTATTTTACTTTTTTATGTACTTACCATTTTTGTTTTGATGTCGATTTTCCCATGGAACCAAATTGGTAGCCAAGGTAGTCCATTTGTCCAAATTTTTGAAAATTTAGGCATTAAATCAGCAGCAAATATTTTAAATATTGTGGTGGTGACCGCTGCGATTTCGGCAATTAATAGTGATGTGTTTGGCGCAGGCCGTATGCTTTATGGTATGGCAAACCGTGGGCAAGCACCTCGCATATTCCAAAAGTTATCGCGTAATGGTGTGCCATGGATGACCGTTGTGGTCATGGCGGGTGTGCTATTGATTGGTGTGGTACTGAACTACCTGATTCCTGAAAATGTGTTCATGATCATTGCGTCAATTGCAACTTTTGCAACTGTATGGGTTTGGCTCATGATTTTGCTTTCGCAAGTTGCAATGCGCCGTAAATTATCTACTGCTGAAATTAAAGCACTTGATTTCCCTGTATGGGGTTGGCCATATGCACCTGCGTTTGCGATTGGTTTTATGGTGTTCATTTTAGTCATGATGGGTTATTTCCCTGATTCACGTCCTGCAATTTATGTAGGTATAACATGGCTTGCTCTCCTCACTCTTGCTTATCGCATATGGGTAAAACCACAGCAAAACTTGGGAAAGGAAAGTAATCCTATCCAGCAAAATGTTGAGATAGAAAGCTAACAAATGAACTGCCCAATGGTGTAACTATTGGGCAGTTTTGAGGAAAGGCTCATGAAAAAACTTTGGCAAAATTGCCACATTGCGACCATGCAAAATGGGCAATACTCCTACATTGAAGATGCTGCAATTGTCACAGAAGGGCATCTCATTCAGTGGATTGGAAAACAACAACAACTTCCTACCGACACATATTCCGAAACAGTTGATTTAAAAGGCGCTTGGGTGACCCCAGGGTTTATTGACTGCCATACACATAGTGTATTTGGTGGCAACCGTAGTGTTGAGTTTGAAAAACGCTTGCAGGGTGTGAGCTATGCTGAAATTGCAGCAAGCGGCGGTGGCATTGCAAGTACAGTGCGTGCAACGCGTGAAGCAAGCGAAGAACAATTATTAAATTCGGCACTTAAGCGCATTCGCTGTATGCAACAAGACGGTGTAACCACCATCGAGATTAAGTCTGGTTACGGGCTCAACTACGAAAATGAGCGCAAAATGTTGCGCGTCATTCGTCAAATTGGTGAAGCTTTACCAATGACGGTAAAAAGTACTTGTTTGGCCGCTCATGCTTTACCGCCAGAGTACAAAGATCAAAGCGACGCTTATATCGAGCATATCTGTACAGAAATGCTGCCTAAACTGCATGCTGAAGGTTTAGTCGATGCTGTTGATGCTTTCTGTGAGCATTTAGCATTTTCACCTGCTCAGGTCGAACGTGTTTTTAAAACTGCACAATCATTGGGTCTACCAGTTAAGCTTCATGCTGAGCAGCTCTCATCGCTAGGTGGTTCAAGCTTGGCAGCGCGGTATCATGCTTTGTCAGCCGACCATTTAGAGTACATGACCGAAGATGATGTCAAAGCAATGGCAGAGTCGGGTACGGTTGCTGTCCTGTTACCGGGTGCTTTTTATCTATTACGTGAAACACAATACCCACCGGTTGAAAGTCTAATTAAACATGGTGTGCGTATTGCGCTATCGAGTGATTTAAACCCGGGTACATCTCCGGCACTTTCTTTACGTTTAATGCTCAACATGGGCAGTACGTTGTTCCGCTTAACGCCTGAGCAAGCATTAGCTGGTGTCACCATTCATGCTGCACAAGCACTCGGTTTAGAGCAAACGCACGGCAGTTTGGAGCAGGGTAAAGTCGCCGACTTTGTGGCTTGGGATATTGAGCATCCATCTGAAATTGTTTACTGGCTTGGCGGAGATTTGCCTAAGCGAGTAATTCAGCGTGGACAAGAAGTTATTTTTTAAACGGTATGACCATGAATCACACATTTAAATGGCAAGGCCGCCATGATGGCGAAGGTGAAGCACACCAACGCATTCATCATATTATCAACAAGACCCAACATGCAGACTTTGCGTTGATTGGTTTTAGCTCTGATGAGGGCGTGAAGCGTAATAAAGGTCGAGTCGGTGCTGCCGATGCTCCAGATGCAATCCGTAACCAGCTTGCCAATTTACCTATTCATCGTCCAGTCAGTATTGTCGATTTGGGTACAGTGACCTGCGAATATGACAATTTAGAGCAAGCACAAAGTGAGTTAGCTGAACAAGTCGCAACCAGCCTACAAAATGGTTTAAAACCGATTGTACTAGGTGGTGGACATGAGGTTGCATTTGGCAGCTTTAGCGGTTTATTCCAATATGTACAAGCACATGCGCCTGAACAAAAAATAGGAATTATTAACTTCGATGCCCATTTTGATTTGCGTGAAGCAGAGCATGCAACTTCTGGAACACCTTTTTTACAAGCAGCAAGGCTTTCAGAACAGCATCAAAAACAATTTAATTATTTATGTATTGGGGTCGCTAATCACGCCAATACTAAAGTTTTGTTTGATACTGCCGATGCGCTGAATTGCTCATATTTACGTGATCATGAGGTTAATATTTTTAACCTACCTAATGTTCTTGCAGCAGTTGATGCTTTTATTGAAAAAGTAGACTGTTTGTACGTTACGATTGATTTAGATGTATTCGTGGCTGCGGTTGCACCCGGAGTAAGTGCACCTGCTGTAAAAGGAATTGATTTAGCCACTTTTGAAGCAATTTTTAAGCATATTCAAGAGACTGGCAAAATCAAACTTTTAGATATTGCTGAGTGCAATCCAAAGTTTGACTTAGACAACCGAACTGCAAAACTAGCTGCCTATATTGTTTATCAATATTTGTTTTCTTGAGAAAGATTTTTTAATGTAGAAATGAAAAAGTGCACTGAGATCGCTCATGTGCTCTTTTTTTTGACTTTCTGGTAAATTAAAGTCAGATAGAGAATATAGATAGCAACTATAAATAATTTAATTAAAAAGAAAATTAATTTATAAAATCATTTAGTTAAAAAAATACTCGATTTTTACACCATTTTATATGCTGCTTGGCACGTAATTTGTTTTGTCTATATTTTAAACTTGGTTACACATGTCTGGATAATTAAATGAAAAACAGAACCTTACATTTTGCTTGTATCAGTGTTTTATTTTGGATGTCTCATTCTTCTGATGCTGCAACCCCCGAAATTAATACGAATACTATTGAAAAGTCACAATCTAAACAAAAGAGTGATGTCTCTGTTTGGGTGAAAGCTTTAAACCAGCTTTTACAAGAACAGTGGGAATATACTTTGAAAAATAATCCTGAAACTGCAACTACTTTAGGAGATTTACGCTACAACAATCGTTGGACCGAGTTTTCAAAAAATCAGATCGAGAAAGATAAAAAAAGTACGCAAAATTTTTTAAATCGTTTTGAAGCAATTGATAGCACAGGTTTTTCTACAACTGATCAGTTAAATAAAGATTTAATGATTTATCAGTTGAAAGAGACACTTAAAAGTTATGATTTGAAACTCTATGAGATGCCTTTCAACCAAATGTGGGGACTACATTTACAATTTCCGGGGTTTATTAGTTCGATTCCTTTTGATAATGCGAAGCAATATCAAGACTATATTGCTCGTTTAAAACAAATCCCTCTTATTCTTGATCAAGGTGTTCAGTTAGCGAAACAAGGGCAAAAAGATGGCTTAATGCCGCCGAAGTATTTACTTGAGAAGGTAGCAAAGCAGATTGATAGCATTGCAACTCCAGCAGGGAAAGACAGTGTTTTTGCTTCTCCCCTAAAGCAATTTCCAAACAGCATTTCGAAAGCAGAACAAGAACGTTTAAGCCGTGAAATGCTACAGGCCATAGATCAGCAAGTTCGTCCTGCTTATCAAAAACTCGGAACGTTTATTCAGAAAGAGTACTTACCCTATGGACGACAACACGAGGGTATATGGAGCTTACCAAAAGGTGATGAGCTCTATCGCTTTTATGTAGAAAATAATACGACAACCTCTGAAAGCCCTGAAAATATCCATCAGCTCGGATTAAAAGAAGTTGCCCGTATTGAAGGGGAAATGCTTAAAATTGCGAAAGCACAAGGTTTCAATGACTTAAAAAGTTTCCAACAATCCTTAAAAACAAATCCAGCTGTTTTCCCAAAATCTCGTGAAGAAATTTTAGAGATTTATCGTGGTTACATTGCGCAAATGCAACCAGAGTTGCCGAAGCTCTTTGGTTTATTACCCAAAAATAAAGTCGAAGTTTTACCTGTAGAGCAATATCGAGAAAAAGAAGCAGCAGGTGCGGAGTATCACCAAGGCACGCCTGATGGTTCACGTCCCGGACAAGTGTATGTAAATACTGGTGACTTCTCTGAACGTTCCAAAATATCAATGGAAGCGACCGCTTACCATGAGGCAATTCCCGGCCACCATATGCAGATTGATATTGCCCAAAACCTGCCAAATTTGCCAATGTTCCGAAAGCAGCCCAACCACACCGCTTATATTGAAGGATGGGCACTTTATGCAGAGCAATTGGGTAAAGATGTTGGCTTCTATAAAGACCCGCTTTCAGACTATGGAAGACTATCGAGTGAATTGTTCCGCGCTTGTCGGTTAGTGGTTGATACGGGCGTGCATTATAAAAAATGGACCCGTCAGCAAATGATTGATTTTATGCGAGAACATTCTGCTTTAGATGAACCTGATATTCAGGCAGAGACAGATCGATATATTGCTATTCCTGCCCAAGCACTCGCATACAAGATGGGACAACTGAAAATTTTAGAGCTACGAGAGCTAGCCAAACAGGAGCTTGGAGACCGTTTTGATATAAAAGCATTCCATGACATGATCTTAAATGCAGGAACCTTGCCTTTAAATATCTTGGATGCACGTATTAAAAATTGGATTAAGGAACAAAAAGCGGCAGCTTAAAACAAAATTCGAAATTTAGGTCAGGTCCTCGTTGGGCCTGATTTAAAAACTGATAGAAAACAGAATATAATAATGAAAAATATAGTTTCTTTTTGAATTTTAAATTGGAAAAATAATGAACCAGAAGAATAACCCGATTGGAATGATTGATTCTGGTTTAGGCGGACTGTCTCTATTTAAGTACATTCGGCAGGCCCTTCCGAATGAAGATATTATCTATTTCGCTGACTCGAAATATGTCCCGTATGGAGACAAAGAAAGTGACTGGATTGTTTCAAGAACCACGCATTTAATTTCAAATTTAGTGGATCATGGCAAATGCAAAGCGATCGTGATTGCTTGTAATACCATGACGGCTGTAGCGATTGAAACGATTAGAGCGCAAATTAATGTGCCACTTATTGCGATAGAACCAGCGGTAAAACCGGCAGTGACAATCACACAAAGTAAGCATATTGCTGTTTTGGCAACTGCAACGACAGTTAAGGGCAAAAACTTAAAAAGTTTAATCGAAACTTATGCACAAAATATCAAAGTGTCTTTAGTACCTTGTATTGGTTTGGCCGAAAAAATCGAAACGGGTAAAGCACATACCGCAGAAGTTAAAGATTATTTAAAAAATATTTTGGCGCCGTTAGTCGAGCAAAAAGTCGATACGATTATTTTGGGATGCACCCACTATCCATTTGTCACAAATACGATTCAAGAAATTGTAGGTCGTGATATTCAAATTATTGAGCCTTCGGAAGCTGTAACAGCGCAATTAATTCGGCAGCTAAATCACTATAGTTTAAGTTCTGAAAGTCCAAATGAGGGAAATCATATTATTTGGACCAGTTCAGACCCGTTGGAAGTTGCGGACGTGACTTTTTCTTTGTTAGGTACGCATTTACCTGTAGAAACTACTGGTTTTTAAAGCCAAGAAAAACGCCTAGCCCCATAAAAATGAGTCCACCCATAACTGACATAGATTTTTGGGGCTTCTTTGATTTAGTTAATTTTTGACTGATGTAATTAGCTAAAAACACGCAAACCACATCGGCAGACACAAAGATTAGATTAACAATCAGCCCTAAAATGATGAATTGAGACCAAACTGGAAAATCGAATGAAGTATTAATAAATTGAGGTAAAAATGCGATATAAAAAATAGCAGTTTTAGGGTTTAATACTTCGACCAGTATGCTCTGCCTTAAAGATAACTGACCATTTTCAACATTTTGCTGAATAGTAGAGGACGAGGTAGATCTAATTAATTTAATACCTAACCAGACTAAATACAAAGCACCTAAAATTTTAATAATATCATAGAGTTTTGGAATAATTTGAAAGATGGTCGTTAAGCCTAAAGACGCCGCGATGATATGAAAACAACCTCCTAAGAAAATTCCAAATGCTGCCATCAAACCCGATTTTCTACCGCGAGAAAGCGTCTGTGCAGCCGTATAAAGCATTGCTGGACCCGGAATATAAGCAAAAATAATCGTAGTAATTAAAAATGTAATGAAAAGCTCTAAAGAAATCATGTTTTACCTATCTTATTGTTACTATTTTTGAATGAATTTTAAGTATATGAAATTTATAAGTATTTCAATTTTATAATCAGATTTATGGCTATAAAAACTCAAAATCATCCAAAGAATAATTTTAAATTCTTTGGATGATTGCAAATAAACTTATTTAGCTTTTCGCGTCACTGTCTAAAGGTTTTAATGACTAAAAACCTAAGCTAGAGCGCCTAGATTAAGCTCTTTTAAGTTCCCAGCGCTGTCTTGGGTCATTAGATCGTTGACTAATACCTACAGATGAACCCCAGAGATGAGTTAGTACAGCATCTGGTTGGCCTTCTACAAAGATATAACCATCTTTAAATGCCCAACTAGTCTGGTACTGACGACCCGCTCCTTGCAAGAAAATATCGCCACTATGCTTATTAACTGTTTGTAACTCTTTATTATTCGTACTCTCTAATGCTGCTTTGAGTTGTTCAAAAGACTCATTTGACTTTAAAGCTGTCTGTAAAACCTTTTGGGCAGTATTCATATTTTTCTCATCAATATGTAAATCTAGAGTTTTTCTAAGCTCTAGAATAATTTTTACGGCTTTTTTTTGAGGGTCTTCTACATCTTGAAGTTCTGTCCATGCTTTTTCTTGTAGTTCCTCAAGGCTCTCTTTTTTAATTTTTTTTAGAAGTTCATTGATATCGTAATTGCGTAGATACAAGCGGAACACGGAATCTGATTGCCAATCTTTTTGATCCAAAACATCTAATTGCACAGAAGCAAAAATGATCTTATAGAGTTGTTCATCAAGTTCAGGAATACCTTCAAAACCAGGAATATTTAAACGTAGCCAAGGAGAGGAAGCAAGCTCATAGAATTTTCGCTCAATGCTACGAATTGACTCATGTGCGAGGACTGGATTTAAAAAGTCATTCAACTTAGTCTCATCGAGTTTACCAACAAGCTCCGATTTAATGGTTTCTTCACCGTTAATATCAATAAATGTCTCTAATAAGCGAACAATATCAAGACATGCATTCGTTTTTAAGTGGGCTAGTGTTTCTTCATCTTGCTTGGGTAAAAGACTAATAAAATGTTCTAGGTCTTTGTCTTTCAGTTTCCATCCAATCACTTTTGTTTTAACGTAAGCACCGAGTACCCAACTAGATCGGATATCTTTAACTTTGTTGAATAGCTTATTCTCTCGCCCACTGCGATATTCGTGGCTGTCAAAATACCAAAGCTCTTCGTCTATGTTTTTAACCTTGTCATGTACCGTAAATTTTCGGTCATTTGTATGAGAATATGCAAAATGACCCGTTTCACCACGTCTAGATACCGTGTGTACACCATCGGTTTGACCACCGTACAAACTTGAAATACACGCACCTGTTTCTTTGTTAACGATTCTAAAGTTTCCAGTTGGGAATCCGTTAGCCATGATAAGTTGCTCCTTATAATTAGAAAGTGTTTTGTAATAGTCGAAATTTATAGTTATTAGGCAAATTTCGAAGCGTGATTTATACCATAACTTTTCATGTATAAATCCAAGTGTTTTTGTTGGTTTTTGTATATAACATATTGATTTAGATGTATTTATTAGAATTTCTTAATAAAAGCCCAGGTCTATGTTTTAAAGCTTTATGAATGCAATAAAAAAGTCCAATATGTATTTCAAAGACATATCAGGCTTTTTAATAGATGAGTTATAAAATTTATGGCTGTTTTGATAACGATATATTTTTAAGCTACTTAACGGTTACTGATTTCGCCAAGTTGTTCCACGTAATACAACAACGTGATGAGGTAACAACTGGATTGGTACGTTTAAATGATTGGTGTAAGCCATTCATTTACTATTGGAATCTGTACAACATGTTGACGTTACTTTTTCTTTGTTAGGTACGCATTTACAGTAAAAGCTGTAGAAAAATAAGCCCTCGAAAAGATGGTAAGAGGTGTTGCTTATCAACTTATGGGGTAGGGGCTTTCTATAAATTTTTTAATACCTAGATCTTCTTTATCTTAGAAATATTTATATAAACTATTAAATTAGAATTAACGATTAATCTATTTTATTAACTAAATATATATAACCTAAGTTTATATTTTAAATTTAATTAAAAGTCATAAATATAATAAAAAGGATAATATTATTTAAGTATTAATAAAATTATTATATTTAAACTTTCCATTAAAATAAATTGACGTTCTTTATTATACCGATTATGATTTCGTTGCTGGCCTACATTGCCAGTCGGTTTTGACAGACCGTAAGTCCCCATAGCGGATTATAGTTCTACTATAAGTCGTTAGACCCTTGCGTCCCCTTTCTTTGCGGTAGGACGGAAGGGGGACGCCCCGTGCGTGCTGGTCTCTATGGGCTCCAGTCTGTCAACCCTCTTTCGTTCTACCACCATAAATTAATTCGCGGTGATTTGGTGGTAGGACTCCATTTTTAAGGAGTTGGCCATGCCATTATTCAAACTCATTTTCTCTCTCATTTAACTATTTTATTTATTTAAAATTTGGGTTTTCTGCGACCTGATTTTTTAAATTTATAAATTATTTTTATTTTAAAATTTTAATTATTTTATTTTCCTGTGTTTTTGGGAGGATTAATTATTATTTAAAAAAATTATTTTAACATTTAAATGAATCATATTTTTATTTTATCTACAGATATAAATAATCATGAGAATAATGTGAAACTTCATAAATTTATATTAGTTTTAAACCTTGTGGTAGGTGCTTACAGCATTACAAATGCTGATGCCAATGCTCAGCAGGAATTTGAAAGAATTTGTTTGTCAGGTGAACACATGCAAGCCAGTTGCAATTGTATTTGCCAACAGCTTGAACAGGTGTATTCATCTCAAACCGTACAACGTTTAAAGCACACCAGTTTGCAAAGTCCTGATCTCCCACAGGACTTTGCCCCTAACTTGTTCAGCAGCATTCAACGCTGCGACAAAACTGAAATGGGCTAAGTTCGCTTATCTCCTTTATCTCTGTGTCGCAATGATCTCTCAAACTTTAAATCAGCGCAAAAGTAAAAAGTCCGTTGTGACTCAGGGGCCTAGGGGTCTTCTCTATTATTAAACTCGATTTTCTTTCACGGGAAAGGGGCTAGGTAGCCGTATGAATGCAATAAAAAAGCC
>Ga0207713_1001936_pt1 | contig 15669 bp, 14 predicted proteins | sample KBSS64metaG_FD_184404 | JGI IMG/M metagenome (GOLD analysis project Ga0207713, IMG submission 184404) | Switchgrass rhizosphere microbial communities from Kellogg Biological Station, Michigan, USA - KBS S6-4 metaG (SPAdes) (version 2) | ecosystem: Host-associated > Plants > Roots > Rhizosphere >...
CTGTTCTCGGCGCGTCGAATTACACGTACGCCGAAGCGACCTGGACGCAGCAGTTGCCAGACTGGATCGGTTCGCATGTGCGCACGTTCGAATTCATTGGCGGCTGTACAGAAATTGTCGTGCCCGATTTTGTTCCCGGCAACAAAATCCGGCTTCTGTGCCCGAGGCCGTTATGTGGCCGTCCGCATTGAACTAGGAGTTGCGAGCGACTCTGCTGCACTGCAAGGCAACATAACGCGCGTGCTATGGCATGGTGATTTCCCTCTTTCCTTGGGAGATTGTCATGCTCGAGCACTATTACTTTCGTCCAGAGACCGTCGACCGCATTCGTGCGTCCTGGATCGCTCCGGCGATTGAGCAATACGTCACCTGGCTGACAGAGGCTCATTACACGGCCCGTAGCGTCTTGCATCGCGTTCCCGTGCTGATGAGCTTCGGGGAGTACGCAATGGCGCACGGTGCGATGGATTTCGCGCAGCTAAGCGATCACGTCGAACCGTTTGTGCAAACCTGGATTTGTCGGCATGGGCGTGGGCGCAGTGCTGCCCGGCGGAGCAAGTTTTCTCATGAGGTTCGCAATCCTATTTGCCAGATGCTACGCCTGGTAGTTGACGGTTACGATGGCCCGGGTCGTCCACACAAGCCGGATAACCCGTTCGAACGGGAGGCTCCGCATTTTATGGCGTTTCTTGTTGAGGAGAAGGGGCTTCGCCCGCGTACCCTTATCCAGTACCGTTTCCATCTACATCAGTTTGCCATCTACCTCGAGCGTAACGGCATCCGGTTAGGGGCTGTTTCGCCAACCGTAATCAGCGGGTTCATCGCCGAGTACGGCCCACGTGTTGCGTGGACAACGCTTCGTAACGCTTGCGGAACGTTGCGGGTCCTACTGCGCTATCTGTATCGGGAAGGAGTCGTGTCCCGGGACCTGAGCCCGCTCGTCGAGTTTCCGCAATCATATCGACACGCAGGCATCCCCCGATCTATCAGCTGGGATCAGGTCGAACAGGTCCTGGCGAGCATTGACCGGCGCTCGCCCTGCGGCAGGCGCGACTACGCGATGTTGTTGCTGCTGTCTACATACGGGTTGCGGGCCTGCGAAGTTGCCTCGCTTACCCTGGACGATATCGACTGGCGCAACGAGCGGTTTAGAATCCGGGACCGCAAGGCAGGCAACACCACCACTTATCCGCTTTCCGCAGTGGCCGGATCCGCGATCGTCGACTACCTCAAGAATGGCCGACCGGCCACAACGCATCGTGAGGTTTTCATGCGCATGTCGGCACCGCTTGCTCCGATTGGTCACGCGGCTGTGGTGTGCCGGGCTGCTCACTTCATCCGCAAAGCAGGCATCAGCGTTCCACGGGCCGGCTCACACGTACTACGGCACAGCTGCGTACAGCACTTGCTGAATGCTCATTTCTCACTCAAGCATATTGGCGACTATGTTGGCCATCGAAGCATCTCTTCGACCCAGATTTACGGCAAGCTGGCAATCGAGCAACTACGCGATGTTGCGCAAGGCGATGGGGAGGATGTGCTATGAGATCTCCTACTCGCTTCCGCAGCTTTCTTGGTCCAGATATCGAACGGTTCCTCGGCTACAAGCGCTCGTTGGGCACCTTCGAGCGAGTTCTGGCATTCCTCAAGTATCTGGAGCAGCGGCGCGGCAACTCCGTGCGCACGCGCAACCAACGGCGCGCGGCCCTGAATACCTTCTACGCGTACCTCGCCTTACGCGTGCCAGAGATGTTGGCAGCGTGCCAGCAAATCGCGGCGATTCCCGTCAAGCGCACATCATTGCCCGATACCCATTACCTCGAGCAAGAGGAGATGGCAGCATTGTTTCGGTCTCTCCCAAAGCGAGGACGTTTTGCACTTCGCGACCGAACACTGTTGCTCTTTCTATACAACACGGGCGCGCGGGCTCAGGAAGTCGCCGAACTTCGTAGGGAACATCTCGATTTAGCACCTCCCGCCAAGGTCCATCTGCACGGCAAAGGCGACAAGTGGCGCGTCTGCCCGCTCTGGGATGAAACGGTAAAGTGTCTTCAGCAACTGCTCGGTGAGCAACGCATGTTGCCCAATGGTCCGGTGTTCGGCACAGTAAAAAACCGCCCCCTGACGCGCTTTGGTATCTACAAGATAGTCCGGCGACATGCAGCGCCGTGGGACACTGACGGTCCGCAGCCGCGACATGTCAGTCCCCATCTGTTTCGACATACTGCCGCCGTCCACCTCCTTGAATCCGGTGTCGAGGTCAACGTCATTCGTGGTTGGCTCGGACACGTCAGCCTCGATACCACCAATCGCTACGCTGAACTGACGTTACGCGCCAAGGCCGAAGCGTTACGTGCCTGCGAAATAAGTCCTTCTAATTCGGGGGCATCCCGCGCTCGTGCAGTCTGGAAGGACGACAAAGCACTCATCGAATGGCTCAACGCGCTGTAGCTCGTTATGTGCCCAGACATTCGCGCTCCTCCCGACAGCAGTACAAATCTGCGTCGACCGCCACATAACGGCCTCGGGCACAGAAGCCCGACAACCTCAAGTCGGGCGTGCACAAACCGAGCTTCTATGACCCGATCGTAAATCGCACCTACGGCGCGATGGCTTCGCATTACTCCGTGGCAGTCATCCCCGCCCGCAGTAAAAAGCCCCGGGACAAGGCCAAGGTCGAGCAGGGAGTGCTCCTCGTACAACGATGGATTCTCGCCCGGTTGCGCAAACAACGCTTCTTCAGTCTTGCCGAAGCCAACCGGGCGATCGCCGCGCTGCTTGTGAGCCTGAACGACAAGGCATTCAAGAAACTACCCGGTTCGCGGCGAACCGCCTTTGAAGAACTCGAGCGCGCAGCACTCAAGCCGTTACCGGCGCACCCTTATCAATACGCCGACTGGAAGGTCGCCCGTGTCGGCATTGACTATCACATCGAACTCGTCGGCCATTACTACTCGGTCCCTCACCGCTTCGCGCGTGAACAGGTTGACGTCCGCTACACCACAGCCACCGTCGAAGTCTTCCGTCGCGGCACGCGCATCGCCGCGCACGCAAAGAGCGATCGCCGCGGCGCTCACACCACGCTGACCGAGCACATGCCGGCCAATCATCAGGCCATCACCGGCTGGGACCCGCAGCGCCTGCGCAACTGGGCCGCCACGATCGGCCCGCACACAGATGCCGTCATCCAGCATCTGCTCGGCGGCCGTCAGCATCCGCAGCAGGCCTATCGCACCTGCCTGGGCGTACTGCGACTGGCCAAAGACTACGGCAACCAGCGGCTGGAAGCCGCCTGCAGCCGCGCCATCGATCTGAAAGCGCCGAGTTACCGCTTCATCGACTCGACGCTGAAGAATGGACTGGACCAGCAGCCATCGCCGGTTGCGGTACAGCCCGACCTGCCGCTTGCGCACGCCAATGTGCGCGGGCCCGATTACTACCACTGAGGAAGCACTATGCTGAAACACCCAACCATTAACAAACTGCACGAACTGCGCCTGAACGGCATGGCTGACGCGCTTACCGAGCAGCAGGGACTCGCCGACGTCGAGGCGTTTAGTTTCGAAGAGAGGCTGGGGCTTCTCGTCGAACGGGAGGTCAGCGTGCGCGAATCCCGGCAGACTGCGGCGCGGTTGCGCCGGGCGAAACTCAAGTTCTCCGACGCGGTGCCCGAAGACATCGACTACCGATCGGCACGCGGCCTGGATCGTGGACTCGTCAGCCAGCTTCTCACCGGCACCTGGATTCGTGAGCGCAACAACGCCGTGATCGTCGGCGCCACGGGCCTGGGCAAGACCTGGCTGGCGTGTGCGCTGGCGAACCAGGCGTGTCGTCTTGGTTACTCCGCGCTATACCTGAGAGTTCCCAAACTGAACGAGGAGCTCGCCATCGCACACGGTAGTGGTCGCTATGCCCGGCTGCTGGCGCAGTGGGCCAAGACCGACGTGTTGCTCATGGACGATCTCGCGATGGCGCCGATGACTGACAGCACACGGCGTGACCTGCTTGAGATCCTCGATGATCGCCACGGCCACCGCTCAACCCTGGTAACCAGCCAGATTCCAGTTGATAGCTGGCATGCCGCGCTCGGCGATCCGACGCTCGCCGATGCCATTCTCGACCGGCTCGTGCACAACACCTATCGCATCAATCTCAGCGGTGATTCGATGCGAAAACGCAAAAAGAGTTTGACCGAAAACCAGCAGTCAGAGTAAATATCGAAACCCCCGCGTCGCTGCGCTCCGAACGTCCAGCTTCGCGCGAAACCGCTGTCCACCTTCACGCGAAACGCGTGTCCAGCTTCCACGAATTACGCAAACACGGTCACGTTCGCGGCGCCTCACGCTGGAAAAGCGGTTGTGATTCGCTTCGATCTGACCGATTTTTTTGCGTCGGTTCATGCGGGACGTGTTTACTCTGCGATTCATGCTTTGGGTTATCCGTTGGAAGTTGCGCGAGCGCTGACTGCGCTGTGTACCAATCGGGTGCCGAGTGGTCGCCTGCTGGCCATCTACAAGGATCCGGCCACCGACGATGGCACCAAGAAGTCGGCCAGGGGGCTGTTGCGCGTCGAGAGGGAAGGCGAGCGCTTCGTGCTTTACGAACAGCAGACCGTCGAACAGGCCGAAGGCGGTGCGCTGGTCCCGGTCTTTCGCAACGGCGCGCTTCTGGCCCGCCAATCTCTCGCCGAGATCCGAGACCGGCTTAGGGCGTCGTGGACCTGTCCGGCACCCGGCTCGATCGATTGGGATTAATGTGGGCCGCCGCCCCGGCTTTGCGCGGGTCAGCAATTACCAGGCACACGCAGCCGCGAAAAAAGTCACCGATAGCGAGCCCCCGTCATGCAGCAAGCCACCGCTTCCAGTTGGAAAAGCCGTTTGAAGACCGTGATTTTCGCGGTGTTGGCCTTTGGGGCGGTCGGCGCGTTCCTGACGTCAATGTGGGCGGTGCTCGAAGTACTTCGCTGGCTCGGCGGGTTGATGTTTATCGACGTTCACGAAGGCCGCTACATCCGGCTGGATTCAAACAGCATCATCAACGTCTGGCCGAATAATGTACTGGTGTTCTTTTATACGCTGGTTGTTCCGTCACTGCTGGCCGGTGCACTGGAGCAATACCGTAAGCGTGCGAAACGAAAAAGACGCACGGTGGCGACGGCGGGCACAGGTAGCGGCTGGCGTTTGCTGTGTCTTCGTTTGACCGGCGTGACGCTCGCGCTGTTCGTGCTTGCCGTACCGGGCATGAATACTTATACGATCCTCACCCCGGTAGCCATCGTGCAGAAGACGTTTTTCTCACTGCACGCGGACACCTATCCGATAAGCGCCCTGTCCGGGATCGCCTGCACAGTGGCTGGTCGCGGCGCAATTTTCACCGATTTTTCACTGACCGACGGACGGCAGCTCAGCCTCAGCGGCTTCGACACGCGCGTCGTGACAGCGCTTGCTAAGGTGCGGGGCATTCGTATCGACTACGACAGTCGCTGCGCTTCGGGCGTCGGTGTTCCTTCGTATGACCCGTCAGCTGCACCGTTAGCAGCGTTTTTTAGAGGCACATAGGGATCGGAACGCGGGTGGCTCACCGCCGCGTACACCCGTTACGGCAATGAATTCGCGTTTGCCCTCTGTGTGTTTCTGAGTGGGTGAACTTGCTGCGCGATCAGCCGGATAGAGTTAAAACAAGCGGCCTCAGCATAAGAAGTATCGAAATAGAGTTGCAAACTACCGCTCGGTCTTACTGTCATCGTGAACGCCTTGAGCTCCAAATACTCGTCATTAACCGCCAGTGAGTCAAGACAGCTGCGATTTTTCGAGTTCTTCTGTTTGAAGACTGCCATGGCAGTTGCTGCGGCCTCCTTTGTCAAAACGAGATGTACTCCGTCCCGATGGTCGAACCCAAGAACATCGTTCATATCGAATCGCTTACCGTCCGCAATGCTGAGTGAAACGCAGTACTGATAGGCGTCTGGATGTGACGTGCTCCCTTTTCGCGTCATGACTTGTTGCAATTGAAAACGTCGAAAAATTCAGATCGAACTTATAATCTATTTACTACTCGCCCGGAGTTTGATCGTATGCATTTGCCATTACCGAAGCTCGTTAATCTTACAGTTCTCCCACTGACGGTATTCGCATTTTCTTTCCCGGCATGCAGCCAGACAGGCCAATCTCCCGAAGTCAACGCGCTCGTCAAAAAATCGCTTGCGGATATGGTTTTTGTGAAGGGCGGGACATTCACGATGGGGGACTTCGGTGCGCAAGTGACACCGGAAAAACTTCCTCTCACGTCGCAACAAGAGAACAAACCTGCTCACCCCGTAACGCTGGATAGTTTTTCGATCGGCAAGTACAAAGTCACGTACGCAGACCTTGATGTCTATACCGCTGCGACTGGCAAACCATCGTGGCCGCAAGACAAAGCCGACCGACAATATAAGGCCACCGATCACCCGGCCGGCGTTCCCTGGCAGATGGCCAAAGACTATTGCGAGTGGCTCGGCAAGCAAAGCGGCGCGCCGATCGACCTGCCTACCGAAGCGCAATGGGAATACGCCGCCCGTTCAGGTGGCAAGCCGGTAACTTTCGGAACGAACAACGGCAAGTACGAAGCGGATCACAATCTGCCCTCCGTCGATACTGTCGAACAGAAATACACGCCTGACACGGCTGTTTCGCAATATATTTATCCTGTCGGCAAATATCCGCCGAACGCCTTGGGTCTTTACGATATCGGTGTCGACGGCCGCGACTGGGTCAACGACTGGTTTGCCCCCGACTACTACGAACACTCGCCGGCCAGGAATCCCACGGGACCCGCGAGCGGAACCATGAAAGTAATTCGCGGCGCGGAAGGTGACAACGCGGAAACCGCCATGACGGTTTACCGCTACAAGGCGCCACCGGCCGGTTACGTTGTCAAGACCAAGGACGGGCGCACACTAGGACCCACGGCTGTCACGTTGACCTTCCGTTGCGCGGTGCAAAAAACCAGCCCGCTATGAGTTTCGCGGCATGTCGTCAAACCACCCGCACGTCCGGCATGTTGTCGTAGAACGGGTGTCTGCCCACGGCAGCCTGAAACTGGTAATCGCTCGACTCGACCTGCGCAACGGCATAGCCTGGTGTGGGGTCGACTTTCAGCATCGCCTGCAGGCTGTCGTAGTAGTCGTCAATTTCTTTTGCGTCTCCCGTCGGAGCACTCGTCAGCGACATCTCGAGAAATTCCTTCAGTTGTTGGCGCCGCACGATAATGTCGCCAGAGCGCCCCTGCGGATGGATGTGCTGCACGACGTTGTTCAGATCGTGTTTGGTGTGTGACCATTTGAGGATCTGCTTGACAGCGTCCTTCCGATTCCCATACCAGCGACCGTATTTGTGGTTGGCCATATCGATCCCATCAGCCGCGTACCAATGGCGAGTCAACTGATAGATCATGATGCCCTTCGCTTCGGGCGTCGCGTACTGCAGCATCCATGGATTGGCGAGCACGCGGTTCATCAATTCCACGCGTGCCGCCTCTTTCTCGTATTCTGCGATGAGGTCTGTGAAAAGCCTGTTTATCTCATCGACTTCCTGGCCGACGGTCGAGGCCAGATCCTGAATGCCTTGAATGACCATCACCTGAATATGCGAGAAGGCGTTAAAGGCGGTCGTCTCGACGAACTTCAATCGCTGGAAGTTCGCGTGATAAAGCTGGTAGAAGAACCATTTGACAAATTCGGCGATGCGCAGCGCGTCGACCGAGATCTCGATGTCGCCTTTTGCTCCTACGCCAAGGCATAGTCCTGCCTTCGCCTTGATTCTGAAACGGCCAGCCGCGTAGCTCACGTCAAGCATGCAGGTGAGGCCGGCACCCGCCATCGCAGTGACCGTATCGCCCACCTTGGCGAACGGCTTGTATTTGCCACTGGGACCCGTCTTTGCGGGCTCCATCCACTCGAGTGCTCCTTCAAGCGACAAGTCCGCACGTGCACCGGCAAACACGTCGAGGTCTGCATTGGCGCTTGGATCGACCGGCTTGCCCCCCACCTTGATCTCGCGTTGCTTGGTGGTCGGGTTATCGACTGCGGCGCCGTACAGGCCCAAGTCCTTACGCTTTTCATCGCGATAGTCGACAACCACACCCAACTGCGCGACCATGCTCGCACCGACCATCCCAGACAAGCCCAGCTCGCACTTGAAGCGGACTGCACCGAGCGGGTACGGCTTGCCGTCATCGCCATCCAGGCTCCACATCCAGCCGGCGATGTCCGGATAATAGAAGGCACCAGAAACCTTGCCCTCGGCAATGGCGAATTCGGCTTGCGCCGATGCCTTGATGGCCACACGGCCCTTTTGCGGTTGCCACTCGGTGTCCAGTCCCGCGCCGGCCAGATATCGCATCAATTGCGCCTTGGCCTCGATGCTGACGTTGTTGCCGAAGGCGGTCTGCTTAGGTTTCTCCGCTTCTTTCTTCTCGCCCTCGCCGCGATCAACCGGTTCTTCCGCGCCGGCGCTATAAGTGAGGTCCTTGTTCCACTCTTCCGCCCACGCGAAAAGCGTCCCGGTCACGTGCTTCTCGACGATCTCGGATGACACCTTTGTCTTTTCGTACAACTGCGACTTGATGCCGCTCTCGCGGCTGATCAACACCCCTTCCTTCAGCTTGTCGACGTCAATCTTGTATTTGCCGTTCGCGTTCTTCTTGATGAAGCTTTTCGCGCCCGTTTCTTTTTCTTCCTTGCGGCCCTTCATGTCTTCGAAGGCGGCCGGACCGAATTTATGCCAACCTGGTTTGATCTTGTTCGAGCGTACGTAGTGCAGCTTGTACTTGGCGAACTTGACGGATTTTTTTCCATCGCCATCGATGTGAATAGGGATCAGCTCGACCATGGTGAGGTCTTTGCTATCTAACTTGCTGAGTGGCTCCAGCTCCTTTTTGAGCGCCTTGTGCGCGGTCTCGCGTTCTTTTAGCGCATCGTCGACGGCGGCCTTGTGCGACTCCCCGGCACGCGGATCGGACATGTGGTTCTGCACGTCCTCAGCGTATGCCTTCAGCACCACATCGAGCTTTTCATTGGCCTTGTGAAATTTGTCGACCCGGTCATGCAGCAGATTGCATTCGCTCTGCAGACCGCTGACGTCCTCCGCCGGCACGAGAATGAACTCGCCGGTCTCGGGCCGGAAGTAAAGCATGGGCGCCGGATCGTGCGGCACGTGCACGAGACTGTTGGGTGTCGTGTTAGTGGTGCCGTTGCCATCGGGTGCGTGGCTTGTGCTCGGAGTGCTCATGGGTGTCGGTCTGCTTGAATGGGCAAATGAATAGGCGCATCCATAGGACGCGCGCGTGTTCTTCGGCCAGAGTCAGGTGTCGAGGAAAACTTTCAACGCGCTTGGCGCGCTTGTCATGATGCGCGAGGTCAGGCCTTGTTCATCGGTCATGCCCTCGAACACTTTGCCTTCCGCAGTCTCGACGCGGTAGCGCACATAGGGCGCGGGGTCGCCAGTATGTTTGTCGTGAATCTTGAACTGCTCGTTGTATGGGCCTTCGCCGGAAGGGAGTGTCGGCGGTCTGCTCGAAAGACTGGTCGGGCCGGCGAAGGAATGGCTGCTGCCCTTGATATCGATTTTTCCCGGCGCGTGAATTTCGATGTTTCCGTCTTTAATCCGGATGTAGGCGCCGCCACTCGTCAGGAGAATGTCCTGTTTCGCGACCACCTCGACCTTCTCCATCGCCGACAGCAGCTTCAGACTTTTTTGGGCGGTAACTTCAATGTTGTCAGACTGGGCCTGGATTTCTACCTTGCCCTTTGCGGCAAACAGTTTCATGCCCGCGTTCTGCACGAACAGGCTGATTTTCTCGCCGACGCTTGCGAGTAGTGATTTGCCAGTTGCGATGTGCGTACTCTGGCCGCTGACCAGGTTTATGTGCTCCGTTGCCGCGATGTGAGCGGATTTTTGCGTCGACATCGCGATGCCCGATGGCGTCGCGAACAGCATGATCGGCTCCTTGAAGCCGTTGGCATTGCCAGTGCCACCGCCTGCGGTATTGCCACCGCTACCTGTTACGCCCGCTACGCTGTTCTGTGTCGCATCGGTAAAAGTTTTGAGCGAGTCGTGACCGTCTTTCAGGCTTTCGGCCTGATGCGTTTCGCTCGCCTGGCTTAGCGACTCGATCACGCTCTCGGAATTGACTAGCTGACTGCGCGCGTCACGGACGTCGAGGGGCTGGCTTGATATTCCGGTCGTTGGATGCGTCGACACGTACATGCCTTGTGCGGCCCGGACCGCACCGTATGCATCCGACTTCAGATCGAAGCCGCTGCCGAGGTACGCACCGCGCGAATTGCCCGTCTGCGCGATCAGATACCCCAGATGAAGCTGCGAGTTCGCGCTGCTGCTGTACATCTGCAGCCGGTTCTGGCCGGTGGCATCGTCCATCACCATCTGGTTGTAGCCGCTGCCCTGAAACTCCTTCGACTTGTAGCCGGACAGGATGCCGTTCGAATGCCAGTCGGGAGTCTTTGCGCCGTTATAGACGCGGCCCGTAACGAGCGGCTTGTCGCAGTCGCCGTCGAGGAACGAGACGATCACCTCTTCACCGATGCGGGGTACGTGGACGCCACCGTGTCCGCCACCTGCATTCGATTGGGATACGCGCATCCAGCATGAGGCGTTCTCGTCGCCAGGATTCAGGCGGTCCCAGTGCATCTGGACTTTGACCCGGTTCAACGAATCCGTGAAGACCTCTTCGCTCTGCGGTCCGACCACGGTTGCGGTCTGCACGCTCATTTCGGGCTTGTGGTGCTCGAACGGACTGCGGAAAGGGATGGCCTTGCGCTGCGCTTCGACCGTCGCCATGAAGAAGCCTTCACTGCCGTCGCTACCTTTAACGACGAGCGTCTGATCGGCTCCATGCTGAGCCCGCGCCGCGGCGATTGTCTGTTTCAGGCTATGCGGGAAGTCCGTCGTGCCACCGGAGACCGGCAGGTTATTCTCGATGACCCATTCGACATCGACCACAGCGAACTGTCGGTCCTGCTGACTGCCGGTGTCGTGCTCCGGGTGGTTTTGCAGCTCGAACCAGCGGCCTGCGTCGATGCGACGGACTGCGCCTGCGCCGTGGAAACGCTTCGCTTGCGATTCCCATTCCTCCATCCTCACCTTCGAGAGGTGATCACCGCGGTCCTGCTGTCCGTACGTATACGCGCCCGTGTACTCGTACACTTCGGCCTGCTGCGGCAGGTTGCCCTGAGTAGTCAGCGTCGGGATCGTCGTGCCCTTGGGATTGGCAGGTGCTGACGGGGCCTTGTAGTCAAACGTACGGGTAGTAAGCGTCGTGCTTTGCAGCGTGCGCGTACCGCTCCACTGCACGAAGGCATCGGTTTCGCTGTTGGTGCCCGAGCGGTAGAAATTCACCACCTGCGGCGAAAGCGGTCGCAGGCTGCCGATATCGTCGGTGACCACCAGCGCGTGCGATTTGCCGTCAGTGGCCTGCTCGAAGTAGCCGAACAGGCCTTCCGTTTCCATCAGCCGGTGACAGAAATTCCAGTCGTCCTCGTACTGCACGCAGAACGAACGCTGAGGCAAAGGATTGCGCAATGAGAACCGGAATGCACCCTGCGCCTGCGGATGCATATTAAATACATCGGTGAGAATTTCATCGACGGCTTTATCCTGCCAGATGCGCGCATCTTTTCTGAAACGCAGAAAATGCATCCAGGAGACGAAGCCGATCTGATAACTGGTAATCGCGCTATCAGAGCCTAACCGGCGGGCGGTATGAACATAACCGTGGTGAGGGGCGTACGGCTGATCGGTTTGCTGGATCCAGAGCGTGACCGGCTGGGCGATCAGCGTTTTCAGCTCGATATTGTCGTTGGTTGAAACGGCATCCAGAGTAAATTCGTAATCACGGCCTAGGCGCGAATGGCTCAACAGCCTTTGCGGCAAAAGGACGTTAGTACCCAGTGGCGTATCGAGTTTCAGCAGCCGGTCGCTTTGCAACAATCCGCCTTTTATCGCCGCGATAATGTCCTGCGCACCCATACCACCTCTTTTTATGCAAATTGCGCCCCCGCGCCATCGCGCGATAATACAAAAGATAAGACGTTTGCAGCAATCACATATTCAAAAACAAATGTTAAATCGGAATTTGTTCCGCCTTGATTTGGCGCGCATATGAATTCGGTAAAAACAACATGTACGCCCATAATTGCTGCAACAAAGATTCTTGGCTTTTTTGGGGTATCTCGCCCGTCGCCGGTTAAGCCAGCGACAGAGGCATGAGTTTCTGGTTAGGCATCGACGGACATCATCTGCTGCGAGGACACGAGCCGCGGCGGCGGATGGCAGCCGCATACACATAGATCGTCGCTTAACGCAGCGTGCCTTCCGTCCGGCGCGGTCATAACCTGGCGCGGTCCATCACACTGGATTTTCCCCGCTGTATTGCAAGCGGGGCATGCGACCGGATCCCCTTCATGGGCGACGTCTTTATCGCTCAATTGAATAGAGGTGGGGACTGCCTGAATGACGCCGTTGGCTGTCGTCTTGTCGCCGTTCAAAATCAGATATCGTTTCATGATGCTTCCGAGGTTCGAAATTTTCGCGCATTCAACCCTGTTTGGTGGGTCGTCATGTCGGCCGCCTACGCTTTTTCCTCAGTGTACGCGACGCTTGTCGTGACAATCATTGAGCGCAGATCGGCATGCACAGTAAGCGTTCCCCAATTGAAGACGAATGTGTCCGCGCCGATCGTCGAAGACACACAAGGCGATTGCGCTTCGAATGCGATCAACTTTGACAGCTTCTTCTTTTCCTTCACAAGATCCTCCTCAGTCGCCGACCAGTCGATTTTTTTCGCCACGCCGTCCAGCCAAACGAGGTCGACCATTGCGAGCCTTTGCTTGCAATATCGGGCCGTCACGCCGAAGGTCTTTCCCCAAATCTCCACATTCGCGATGCCATAGTTTTCCCAGTCGCCGTACTTCGCCAGTTCCTTCGCAACAGTCAATGGCAATTCCTCAGGCGACGGTCTGCCGCGAAAGAGGCTCGTCGACTCATCAATGCTCAACGTGCCCGTTGAGAAATCAAACGTGGCCATCCAGTTAACTCCCAAACTTCAAAACGTTGCCACCAACGAGGCTGCCCTTGTCGGCGCTCGATACGAAATACTGAGCGCCACCGCCCTTGCCCAGGTTCGGATTGGCGAGCGATTGCCCCTTCGCTACGCAAATGTCCTTCGTGACGACGAACGCCCTCAGTTGGCTTCTCATCGGCCGGGCGCCGGCGGTATTGCCCGCATGCGAAATCTGCGTCATGTCGTTGTACTCGCGCGCTGACCCACCCGTGTTGAGAATCGTGCGAGCGTCGGAGAAATAATTGCCGGGCAACGCAGTCGCGATCTTGTCAGGCGGCGCATAAACCGTCTGGTACCCAGATCATAGTAGCGATGCCGGTTATACGCGAGGCCGGTCTCTTCGTCGAGTTGCTGCCCCTGGAAACGGATCGGGTTGCGCGGAGCCACGCTTACGCCGAAACTCATTCGCTACGTCGAGAACGGTACATGGCCGATATCGAACAACGTCATTCATGCCGCTAGCGGCATGACACGGGTTATGCCGACTCCCCGATTATGCCGCGTCATGAATCCACGGACACAACGGTTGGCGGATCTCTATTCCCGGTCGCTCCGGTTGTCGGCATTATCAGAGAGCCTCCAGGAAGGCGAGCAACGGATCTGGAGGTTTGTAGCGTGTCGGTGCAAGACCACTCGCCGTCGCGTGCGCGAGCGCGCGTTCCTTGAGTTGCATGTCGGCGTGCAAATAGATCTGAGTAGTCTCGGAGGACTCGTGACCGAGCCAGAGCGCGATCACGGTCAGGTCGACGCCGTGATGCATCAGGCTCATCGCGGCCGTGTGCCGAAGCGTATGAGGCGTTATTGATTTCTTCTTCAGCGAGGGGCACGAGAGGCGCGCGATTTCGGCGTTACGCGACACGAGTTGCTGAAGAGCATCGGCACTGAGATGACCACCGCGCGAACTGGGGAAGACCGGATCGCCTGGTTCGCCTGGTTGATACAGCAGCCACTGTTTCAGGACGGCAACTACATCCGGTCGCAGCGGAGTACATCTCATCTTTCTGCCTTTGCCGAGGCAACGAACGTGGGCGCCTGTGCCGAGCGTCACATCCTGACGCCGGAGTGCGGTCAATTCGCTATTGCGCAGGCCCGTTTGAACCGCTACAAGAAGCAGCGTTCGGTCGCGGTTGCCGATCCAGTTTCGTACGTCAGGCGCCCCTACCAGAGCGGCGGCCTCGCTCTCGGTCAGAAACTCAACCGGGCCGTGCTCGCAGCGTTTGGATGGGATTGCAAGAATACGCTGACACTGCAGAAACAACGCAGGCTCGCTGACTGCGACGAACCGGAAGAAGGCATGCACGGCAGCAAGCCGCGTGTTGCGTGTGCGCACCGAATTGCCTCTGCCATGTTCGAGGTGCTGCAGGAATTGCTCGATCAACGACACGTCGAAGTCCTCGATTCGCAGCTTTGACGGCGCGCGCCCGATATGCTTCGTGGCGAACGCCAGCAGCAGCCGGAACGTGTCCCGGTAACTTGCCACCGTATGCGAACTCAGACCTTGCTGCTCGAGCAGGCGCTGGGTGAAGAAGCGCTGAACGAGGGCTGGGAGGCTGGCGGCGCTCACGGCCGTTCTCCCGGACAGTCCCTGTCGAGATAGGCTGCCGCGAGTTCAAGCAACTCAGGAACCGCTTCGATGTACCAGTACGTAAGGCCGATGTTGACATGCCCGAGGTATGCGGCAAGTTTCGGCAATTCCCGACTCACGTCCAGACCGGCGCGATACCATTCGACCAGCCTTCCAGTCGCGAAGCTATGCCGGAAGTCCTGGAGGCGCGGGCCGTAACCATCGCGCCCGTCCTCTGTCGCCGATCGCAGACCAACAGCGCGCGACATTCTGACGAACATGCTTCGTGCAGTGCCTGCCTTCAGTCGCTTGCCGCGCTCACTAACCAGGAACGCCTCGCTCAATCGTACAGGACAGAGTTGATCGCGTTTCCGGGCATAGTGTTCGAGTGCCACCCTGGAAGACTCTGCTACAGGAACAAAGCGGGATTTGCCGAACTTCGATTCCCGGATGGACAGTATCCCGCTGACGAGGTCAACGTCGCACCGGTCGAGCCGAAGCGCTTCGCCTGGCCTGAGGCCCGTCGCTACAAGCAGCCCTATGAGCGTCGAATAGGTCAGTGCTCGCATGCCGGTTCGGGATCGCAGTTGAGCGGCGCGGGTCATAAGCAGATCAATTTCCTGCTCAGTGTAAATATGCGGGGCGTTGCGCCGTCTTCGGGCACTGAGGAGTCCTGCTGGAGGAATCTGGTTTCGACTGTCAATCACGTTCATCCATCTGGCAAATCCTCTCACTTGAGAGAGGCGCCGCCCCCACGTGGCGCGTTCGACGAGTACGGGCGTCGTCGCCCAGCGCAGAGCCAGATCGGTTGTAATGAACTCGGCGCCTTCGCGTTCCAGCAGATCAACGAAATGACCGAGTGCCAATGCAGGCTCATAGAATGACGCCCCGAGAGCACGGCGGACTGCCACATACCGGGCGAGAGACTCGCGAATCGCAGTCATATTGCACCTCCCGCTGTGGGCCACGAACGCGCGACCCCGCGC
>Ga0207713_1001937_pt1 | contig 15662 bp, 13 predicted proteins | sample KBSS64metaG_FD_184404 | JGI IMG/M metagenome (GOLD analysis project Ga0207713, IMG submission 184404) | Switchgrass rhizosphere microbial communities from Kellogg Biological Station, Michigan, USA - KBS S6-4 metaG (SPAdes) (version 2) | ecosystem: Host-associated > Plants > Roots > Rhizosphere >...
TGCCGCCGCACAACCTGCGTGAAGTGGCCAGCGCCTGCGTGCGCCTGCTCGACGAGCCCAAGGCCACCATCGAGCAGCTGTGCGAGCACATTCAGGGCCCGGACTACCCGACCGAGGCCGAGATCATCACCCCGCGTGCGGAAATCCAGAAGATCTACGAAAGCGGCCGCGGCTCGATCCGCATGCGCGCCGTGTACCGCGTCGAGGATGGTGACATCGTCGTCACCGCGTTGCCGCACCAGGTCTCCGGGGCCAAGGTGCTGGAGCAGATCGCCGCGCAGATGCAGGCCAAGAAGCTGCCGATGGTCGCCGACCTGCGTGACGAGTCGGACCACGAGAACCCGTGCCGTATCGTCATCATCCCGCGCTCCAACCGCGTCGATGCCGACGAACTGATGCAGCACCTGTTCGCCACCACCGATCTGGAAAGCAGCTACCGGGTCAACGTCAACATCATCGGCCTCGACGGCCGCCCGCAGCTGAAGAACCTGCGCGCACTGCTGCTGGAGTGGCTGGAGTTCCGCACCAACACCGTTCGCCGCCGCCTGCAGCACCGCCTGGACAAGGTCGAGAAGCGCCTGCACCTGTTGGAAGGTTTGCTCACCGCGTTCCTCAACCTGGATGAAGTGATCCACATCATCCGTACCGAAGAGCACCCCAAGCAGGCGCTGATCGAGCGTTTCCAGCTCACCGAGATCCAGGCTGACTACATCCTCGAGACGCGCCTGCGGCAGTTGGCGCGCCTGGAAGAGATGAAAATCCGCGGCGAACAGGATGAACTGCTCAAGGAGCAGGCCAAGCTGCAAGCCCTGCTCGGCAGCGATGCCAAATTGCGCAAGCTGGTGCGCAGCGAGCTGATCAAGGACGCCGAAACCTATGGCGACGACCGCCGCTCGCCAATCGTCGAGCGCGCCGAAGCCAAGGCGCTGTCGGAAAACGAGCTGATGCCGACCGAGCCGGTCACCGTGGTGCTGTCGGAAAAGGGCTGGGTGCGTTGCGCCAAGGGCCACGACATCGACGCTACCGGCCTGTCCTACAAGGCCGGCGATGGCTTCAAGGCCGCCGCTGCCGGGCGTTCCAACCAGTTTGCCGTGTTGATCGACTCCACCGGGCGCAGTTATTCGGTGGCCGCGCATACCCTGCCATCGGCGCGGGGCCAGGGCGAGCCGCTGACCGGCCGCCTGACGCCACCGCCTGGGGCGACCTTCGAATGCGTGTTGCTGCCAGACGATGATGCGCTGTATGTGGTGGCCTCGGACGCCGGTTACGGTTTCGTGGTCAAGGGTGAAGACCTGCAGGCCAAGAACAAGGCCGGCAAAGGCCTGCTCAGCTTGCCCAACGGTGCCAAGGTGATGACCCCGCGTCCGGTTGCCGATCGCGAGCAGGACTGGCTGGCGGCGGTGACCACCGAAGGTCGCTTGCTGGTGTTCAAGGTTTCCGACCTGCCACAGCTGGGCAAAGGCAAGGGCAACAAGATCATCGGCGTGCCCGGTGATCGGGTGGCCAGTCGTGAAGAATTTGTCACCGATCTGGCGGTGATTGCCGAGGGTGCAACCCTTGTATTGCAAGCGGGCAAGCGTACCCTATCGCTTAAAGGCGACGACCTTGAGCACTACAAGGGCGAGCGGGGTCGACGCGGCAGCAAGCTGCCACGCGGCTTCCAGCGGGTCGACAGCTTGCAGGTGGAAATGCCGGCATAATCCGACGAAATGTCTGGAACGGCAATTTCAGCGCCGTTCCAGGCAGAAATGCTGGAGTCGAACCGATATTTCGCGGATGATAGTGCGCCTGTGGTGCCGGCGTGGCCGTGTGCCCGATTGAATCTCTATCAGTATCACTGCGGTTTGCCTGGTGGCGACCGCCTGGATGGGTTGAATGAAACTCCTGCGCCTTCCATTTGCGCTGTTGATGACGGGTTTGCTGGGGCTGAGCGGGTGCAGCATGCATCAGCCGGTTGCCCTCTACCAACTCGACAGCGGTGATCCTGGCCAGCCTTCACAGAGTGCGGGCATGGCCGTGGTGCTCGGCCCGGTGTCGGTAGCCGATTACCTGCAGCGCGAAACCTTCTTGCAGCGCCAGGTCGATGGCAGCCTGAGTTCGGCGACTGACGGTCGTTGGGCCGGTAGCCTGTCGGCAGACATCGATCAGTTGCTGGTACGCCAGCTGGCCTGGCGTCTGGACAGCCAGCGCGTGGTGCTGGCCCCGGCCAGCACTGGCTTCACCCCGGACGTGCAGGTGCTGCTGTCGATCACCCGCCTGGACTCGGGCAAGAACCAGCCGGCGATTCTCGATGCGCAATGGCGCCTGCTCGACCGTCGTGGCCATGTGCGTGACAACCGTATCGTTCACCTCGAGCAGCAGCACGAGGGCAGCGAGTCGTCCCAGGTTCAGGCCCAGGGGCAGTTGCTGCAGAAGCTGGCCGAACAGTTGAGCTCGGCGGTCAAGCCGCTGGCCAATCAGCCTGCGGTTGCTGAAGAAGCACCGAAGAAGCAGGCCGCACCGGTACAGGTCAAGAAAGAGCCGGAGAAGTCGAAGATCCCGATGGCTTCACCGATTCGCACCGATATGGAAGTCTATCGGTTCTGATCGAACCGCCAGGCACAAAAAAGCCCGCATGCTCGCGGGCTTTTTTGTGGGTGATGCCTGGGGCTGCTTTGCAGCCCTTTCGCGACACAAGGCCGCTCCTACAAGTGACCGCAATCCCCTGTAGGAGCGGCCTTGTGTCGCGAAAGGGCCGCAGAGCGGCCCCAGGGATCTGAAATCAGACCCGGCGCTCGTGCATCCGCGCCAACTGGCGCTCCAGCATCGACGGGTAAGGCTCCATCAACCGCTCCACACAGCAAGCCCCTTCAGGGCTGGCAATCGGCCGAATACGGGCGCGCTTGCGGATCAGCTCGTCATCACTGATCTGCCGCTCCACCAGCAGCAGGTTGCGGCTGTGCTGCGACAGTGCCAGCGCATCCTGGGCCTTCTCGGCCATCAGCAGGTCGACCTGCTCCAGCCCTTGCAGGTCATCGCTCAGGGCCAGGCCCAGCTGCAGTTGCAGGGTGATGCCGCTGTCGGCCACTTCGATCTGCAGGGCATGGCCCAGCGCACGCAGCAGCTCGCCGCAGCAGATGGCGTTGGTCAGGTAATCCTCGCCGCAGTCGCGGCTGTGGAACAGCACCAGGGTGCTGCCATCGTTGAGCGTGTGGATGTCGCCCTCATACAGCGATGCAGCCTGCTCCAGGCAGCCACGGTAGCGTTCCAGCAGCTCGGTCAGGCGCGTGCGCGGCAGGCGACGCAGTTGCTCCTGGGAGCCCAGTTGAACGGCCAGCACGGCGGTGTTCTGTGGCTCGTCGGATTCGACCACGGCAGGCTTGGCCGCCGGTTGCTCCTCGTCATCCAGCAGCCCGGCGAAGGCCTCGTCGTCGTCCTCGTCCGCCTGGACCACGGCCCTGGCGCGCTGGGCCGGCTTGACCGGGGCTTCGTCGTGCAGTTCGTCGAACTCGTCTTCGTCTTCTTCTTCCTCCGGTTCCGGCTCGGGCGGAGGTGGCGGCGCCAGACGGGCGTGCAGCTGGCGGGCGATGTCGCCGATCTCGTCCTGGCGGTCGATGGCCGGGGTGTAAGGGTGCGGGTCACGCAGCCACACCCGCAGCTGCAGCAGCGGCAGGGTGATGTGGCGGCCTTGACGCAGGCTCAGGCTCAGCGCCAGGGCCAGCAGGATAGCGGCGAGAATGCCCATGCTCTGCAGGCTGATCAGCATCGGCTGCTGGAACTGGCTCATGTCCAGGCTTATGCGCAGCTGACCGGCGGTCACGTCCTGGAACGTGATCTTGGTCTGGTACAGACCTTCGGCTTCGCCCAGCAGGCTGTTGCGCGGGCGCTGACCGGCCTCGGCAAGGATGCGGTTGTCCACGCTGTAGATGGCCGCATGGGCCACCAGCGGGTTCTTCACCAGGTTGCCCAGCAGCACGTTGAGGCTGAGGATGTCATTGGACACCAGCAGCTCGGTCGCCGAGGTGGCGGTCTGGGTGGTCAGGCTCTGGCCGAGGGCGTCAGCCTGCTCGTGCATGGCCTGCTTGAACTGCAGGCCCATCACGCAGGCGTAGATCACCAGCGCCAGCGCCACCAGGAAAATGTTCGTGGTGGCGATGCGCAGTGCCAGTGGCACGCGGCGTTGGCGCAGGGCTCGGAAGATCATGATGAAGAAGTTGTCGGTTTTGACGGGCGTGGGCCGGTTCACAGAGCTCGGCTCTTAATGGCATAAAAGTGTCGGCAGTATAGCGAGCAGTGTTTTGTCGGCAAAGTAGAGTTGGCGCCCGATGGTCATGGAAAATCGGTAGAATGCGCATTTTTCATCGAAGTCGGAGCCAGGTTGTGCGCGAAATCGTTCTGATCAACATCACCGGTGAGGACCGCCCCGGTCTCACCGCCGCCATTACCGGCGTCCTGCTCCAGGGCGGTGTGAACATCCTCGACATCGGCCTGGCGGTCATGCACGGCACCCTGTCGTTCGGCATTCTGGTCGATATCCCGGACAATGAAGTGGCGACCAGCCTGCTGCAGAGCGTGCAGTCCAAGGCCCATGAGCTGAACCTGCAAGCGCGTTACACGCCGATCTCCGAGGCCGACTACCAGCACTGGGCTGATGCCCAGGGCGAAGCGCGGCATATCGCGACCCTGCTCAGCCGCAAGATCACCCCTGAGCAACTGCAGCGTGTCAGCGCAGTCATCAGCCAGTACGGCCTGACCATCGAGCGCATCGAGCGCCTGTCGGCACGGGTTGCCCTGGGTGCGCCGAGCGAGAAGGGCAAGGCGGCGCTGGAAATTTCCGTGCGCGGCGTGCCGAGCGACGCCCAGGCATTGCGTGCCGACTTCTTCGCCCTGGCCGAAGAGCTGAACGTCGATATCGCTTTCCAGAAGGATGACCTGTTCCGCCGTAACCGCCGCCTGGCGGTATTCGACATGGACTCGACGCTGATCGAGGCAGAAGTCATCGACGAGCTGGCCAAGGCGGCCGGTGTGGGCGAGCAGGTTGCCGCGATCACCGAGCGGGCCATGCGTGGCGAGCTGGATTTCCGTGCCAGTTTCAAGGAGCGCATGGCGCTGCTCAAGGGCCTGGATGTCGGTGTGCTCGACGAGATCGGTGCTTCCCTGCGCCTGACCGAAGGTGCCGAGAACCTGTTCGCCGAGCTCAAGCGCCTGGGTTACAAGACGGCGATCCTGTCTGGTGGCTTCTCGTACTTCGCCAAGCAGGTGCAGGCGCGCCTGGGCATTGATTACGTATTCGCCAATGAACTGGAAGTGGTCGATGGCAAGGTGACCGGCGTGGCCGTGGAGCCGATCGTCGATGCCCAGCGCAAGGCTGACCTGCTGCAGCAACTGGCCAGTGAAGAAGGCCTGCAGCTGGAGCAGACCATCGCTGTGGGCGATGGCGCCAACGACCTGCCGATGCTGTCGCTGGCCGGCCTGGGCGTGGCCTTCCGCGCCAAGCCACTGGTGCGCCAGTCGGCCAGGCAGGCGATTTCTACCCTGGGGCTGGATGGCGTGCTGTACCTGCTGGGCCTGCGCGACCGCGACGCCCGCGGCTGATCGCCAGACAAAAAAAGGCCCTGCATCTGCAGGGCCTTTTTCTTCATCCAGGGTCAGGCCTGGGCAGGGGTGGCCAGCAGTTCACCCATGCGCACAGCCGAAGCTGCACCGAGGTTTTCGGCCCATTTCACCTGCTCTGGCCCGAACAGCACGATCGCGGTCGAACCCAGCTTGAAGCGGCCCAGTTCCGCGCCTTTCTCCAGGTGAATCGGCGCACGGCTGCCTTCGTCGTAACGGAAGGTCTTCAGCTCACGCTTCGGCGGCGTGACCAGGCCGGCCCACACGGTCTCGATCGAGGCGACGATCATGGCGCCGACCAGCACCACGGCCATCGGCCCGCGCTCGGTGTCGAACAGGCACACTACGCGCTCGTTGCGGGCGAACAGCTCCGGAACGTTCTCGGCGGTGGTCTGGTTGACCGAGAACAGGCGGCCCGGCACATAGACCATCTCGCGCAGGGTACCGGCCAGCGGCATGTGCACGCGGTGGTAGTCCTTCGGCGACAGGTAGATGGTGGCGAACTCGCCGCCCATGAAGGGCGCGGCCAGCGCCGGGTCGCCACCAAGCAGTTCGAGGGCGCTGTAGCTGTGGCCCTTGGCCTGGAAGATACGACCGTGCTCGATCGGGCCCAGCTGGCTGACGGCACCATCGGCCGGGCAGAGGATCGCGCCCGGGGTTTCGTCCAGCGGGCGAGCGCCGGGCTTCAGGGCGCGGGTGAAGAAGGCGTTGAAGTGCTCGTAGGCGGTGAGGTCTTCGACCAGCGCTTCACTCATGTTCACCTGGTAACGCTTGGCGAACCAGGCGGTGAAAGCGTTCTTGAACCAGCGCGCACGGCACTCGGCGATGCAGCCAGCCAGGCGCGACAACAGGTGGTGCGGCAGCAGGTACTGGCTGAGGATGAACAGACGGGATTTCATTGAGTTGATTGTCCTTGAACTTCGACAGGCGTGTCCGGGTGGTTGCCCCATTCGCTCCACGAACCGGCATAAGCCTTGATGCGTGGATAGCCGAGGGCCTTGGCCACCAGGTAGGTGAAACCGGAGCGGCGGTGGGTCTGGCAGTGGGTAATCACTTCCTTGTCCGGCGTGATGCCCAGTTGCTGGAGCACTTGCGCGATGTCCGCGCGGATGCGCAGGTGATCGTTGAGGTCCATGCCGGCAGTCCACTCGAAATTGATGGCGCCGGGGATGTGCCCAGCCTTGGCGGCCAGGACCTTCTCGCCGTTGAATTCCTGCGGGCCGCGGGCGTCCCAGATCACCAGGTCAGCGGCGCCCAGGCGGCTTTGCAGGTACTCGCGGGTGGCGGTCGGTTCGCCGTGCAGTTGCAGGTGCACGGGGGTGTTGCCGGGGGCTGGCACGTCGGTGGAGAGCTTGTCCGCCGGCCAGGCCTGGATGCCGCCATTGAGGTAGTGGTAGCGCGAATGGCCGATGACATCGAGCAGCCAGATGAAGCGGCCGGCCCAGCCGCCGCCTTCATCGTCGTACACCACGTAGACTGCGTCGTCACGGTGGCCGAGCTCGCTGAACAGTTTTTCCAGGTCGGCCAGGGCCGGCAGCAGGCCGGGTGCCGGAGGCTGGCCAAGCTGGGTGCGCTTGCCCTCGACGAAGCGGGCGCCGGGAATATGGCCGCTGACGTAGCGGTTGGCGCTGCTCAGGTCGACCAGGATCAGCTGAGGTGAATCCAGGCGCGGCAGCAGGTCTGCAGCTTCGATCACCAAAGGCAGGCCGGAAAAGTCAGTCATCCACGTTCTCCAGTGTGGAAAGAGGGGCGATTGTAGCGCAAGGCTCACGCGCCGCGGTTGGCAAACACCGCCAGCGCGCGCTCGATACATTGCGAAGTCTTGCCGAAGGCCTGCACGCTGACATCGGCCAGCGGCTTGCCGCCCTGGTCGGCCACGGCCAGCATCAACACCTGGTCGCTGACCGCCAGCGAACGCAGCAGCACATGTTCGCTGCGGAACAACGCCCGTATCGGCGCGGGCAGCAATGCCGAGAACTGGGCGTGATTGTCGGGTGTCAGGCGCAACTGCCCGGCCTTGCTCATGAGCTTGTGCAGCAGTTTGTTCTGTGCGACTGGCAAGACCATGGCTGCAGCTTCCTTGGGCAGGCCGGCGGTCTGCTGCACGCGCAGATGCTCGCGGGCTCCGTCCAGTGTCAGCAGCACGATGCGCTGCATGCCGCAGGCGAGCAGGGCTTCGCGCGCCTGGGTCGCCAGGTGCACGGCGTTGGTGAACGGGCTGGGTTGGGCCAGCAGTGCCTGGCACAGCGTGCGCCAGCGACCGAGGTCCTCGCTGGAGGGGGGCGGCGGCGTCAGCATGTCCGGGTGCGGGCGGCGCTGGTGCCAGGGCCAGATCAGTGCTTCGGCCGGATGGAACAGCGCATGCCTGGCGTGACGCCTGGCGCTGGCGGCGGCCTGTTGGTGCACCTGCTGTTGCACGTCATCCAGTGAAGTTTGCAGATACAGGGCGGTGAGCAGCTGCCAGCGTAATAAATGAGGGTTGTCCCAGCCGACCTGGGCTGCCAGGGCCAGGTTGTTGGCCAGCAGCACGGTGTTGGCCGGTTCGTTGAACCAGCGGCGCAAGCCGGGCGCCTCGTCCAGGCGATGCTGCTGGATGAGCAGGTCTTCTTCGCGGGCGATGCTCAGTACCAGGGCCAGCTGGTCGCGCTCCTCGAGCAGCAGGCGATAGCCTTGGGTCACCCACTTGGGCAAGCGCCAGTGTTCGGCCATGGCCTGGCACAGGGCGAAGATGCGCACGCCGAACAACTCCTGCTCCACGTCGGCTGCGGTCTCGCCCTTGTGGATAACCCGCAGTTCCCAGGCGTCCAGCAGCTTGGGGTGGGCCAGGGCCAGCGGCCACAGGGGGGCGAGGAACAGCAGGCTGCCCCAGTGGATCTCCTGCCACAGGCGCGCCAGGCGGCTGGCGAACAGGCCGCTGGCCTGTTGCGCGGCGTGCTGGCTGATCAACAGGAACTGGCGCAGCACCGGCGGAATGTCGTCTTCCGGCAGGGCCGGCAGGCGCATCAGCAATTCCTTGCTGCGTGCCAGGCCCAGGCGGTTGAGGGCGACTTCCAGGCTTTCGGCGGGCTCGGCCTGGCTGGCGTTGGCTGGGTGGTTGGCCTCGCGCATCACCGACAGCACCAGGGCGGGGCTGTCCTGCATCAGTTCGGCGATTTCGCGCAACGAGCGGCGATTGTCGTTGATGGCGCTCATGACCCGGTCGTAACTCTGCTTCGGGACCGGTACGCGAACACCGTCGAGCAGCTTGACCCAGGCTTCTACCGTACGCGGATTCTGAGTGGGCACCTTGGATTCCATTGGCATTTTGACATCAGTCCGAACTGGCTTTTCGCTTTGATGGGCTATAGTCTGGCGCAGTTCTGCCGATAAGTAGAAGAAGAGTTTTAAAGCTCCCGTCCCTCACCCTGACCACGACAGCAAGTGCTTTGAACCTATGGCTAAAATTATCGGCATCATCGTCGTATTCGCGAGCGTGCTCGGCGGATATGTGCTCTCCCACGGCAAGATCGCGGCGCTGATCCAGCCGTTCGAAGTGCTGATCATCGGCGGTGCAGCCTTTGGCGCCTTCATGCAGGCCAACCCTGGTTACATGACCATGCATGTAATCAAGAAGTCGATGAAGATGTTCGGCTCGCGCTTCTCCCATGCTTTTTATCTGGAAGTACTGGGCCTGGTGTATGAAATCCTCAACAAGAGCCGTCGCGAAGGCATGATGGCGATCGAGAGCGATATCGAAGACGCCGCAGCCAGCCCGATCTTCGCCAAGTACCCTACGGTGCTGGGCGACGAGCGCATGACCGCGTTCATCTGTGACTACTTGCGCATCATGTCCACCGGCAACATGGCACCCCATGAGCTCGAAGGCCTGTTCGACATGGAGCTGCTGAGCATGAAGGAAGAGCTCGAGCACCCGTCGCACGCAGTTACCGGTATCGCCGACGGCATGCCTGGCTTCGGTATCGTCGCGGCAGTACTGGGTATCGTGGTGACCATGGCGTCGCTGGGCGAAGGTGACCAGGCGGCCATCGGCATGCACGTCGGTGCGGCGCTGGTCGGTACCTTCTTCGGTATTCTCGCTGCCTATGGCTTCTTCGGCCCGCTGGCCAAGTGCCTTGAGCACGATGCCAAGGAAGAGCTCAACCTCTACGAGTCGATCAAGGCCTCGCTGGTGGCATCGGCTTCCGGCATGCCGCCTTCGCTGGCCGTCGAGTTCGGGCGCAAGGTGCTGTATCCGAAGCATCGCCCGAGCTTCGCCGAGCTGGAACAAGCAGTTCGCGGTCGCTGAGTCATGGAGAACAATCAGCCGATCATCATCAAGCGCGTCAAGCGCTTCGGCGGCGGGCACCATGGTGGCGCCTGGAAGATCGCCTTCGCCGACTTCGCCACGGCGATGATGGCGTTCTTCCTGGTGCTGTGGCTGCTGTCCACGGCTACGCCTGAACAGAAGATCGCCATTGCCGGCTACTTCAAGGACCCGATCGGTTTTTCCGAGAGTGGCACGCCCTACGTCATCGACCTGGGCGGCTCGCCGGAGATGGCGCCGGAAAAGACCATCAACCCGGAAGTGAAGTCTGAGCCTACGCCTGATACCAGCATTCAGCTGGACAAGGACCAGGTCGAGACCATGGCCGAACAGGTCGAGCGCGAACGCCTCGAGCTGCTGCTGCAGGAACTGCAGAACAAGGTCGAGGAAAACCCGCAGCTGCAGAAGTTCAAGGACCAGATCCTTTTCGAAATCACCCAGGACGGCCTGCGGATCCAGATCATGGATGCCGAGAACCGGCCGATGTTCGACATCGGCAGCGCGCGCCTGCAGCCGTATTTCGAAGACATCCTGCTGGCCATGGCCGACACCATCAAGGCGGTGCCGAACAAGATCAGCATCAGTGGCCATACCGATGCCAAGCCGTACTCTGGCACGGGTGACTTCGGTAACTGGGAACTGTCGGCCAACCGCGCCAACGCCGCACGGCGTGCCCTGGTGGCCGGCGGCTACCCGGATGGCCAGGTGGCGCGGGTGGTGGGGTATGCCTCGTCGTCGCTGTTCGACCGCAAGAACCCGTTCAACCCGGTCAACCGCCGTATCGACATCATCGTCCTGACCAAGAAGGCGCAGCGCAACATCGAGGGTGAGCAGGGCGCGCCCGAAGCGCCAGCCCAGCCGGCTGCGCCAGCGGGTGCAGTACCTGGGGCGGCGGCTCCGGCAGCGCCGGCGGCAGGTGATGCCGCTGCCCAGGCACCGATGCAGCCGAGGGAACTGCGCCAGAAGCTGAACATCTTCGAGGACGGTACCTTGAAGATGGATGAGCAGAAGGATCAGTAAGCGTCGGGGCCGCGTTGCGGCCCTTCGCGGGCAAGCCCGCTCCCACAAGTACTGCGATTCATGTGTGGGAGCGGGCTTGCCTGCGATGGGCTGCAGAGCAGCCCCAGAAGACTCAGAATCCCCGCCTGATCTTGGCCTTGAGATCGGCATGAAAGAAATCCGCATTGTCCCGGTCGACACTCGACCCATGCTCCGCTGGCAGAATTATCGCCCGCTGAAACGTGCACTCATCGTGATAGGCCCGCACGAACAGTTCGATATGCGCCCCTTCACGCATCACCGGCCACCTGCCCAGGCGCTCGGGCAGCTCGCGGCCCACTCTGCAGTAGAAACTGACCCGCCGATTGGCTGCCACCGCAGCCTCCAGTAGCCGCGCAGTCCACCAGTCATCGCATGTTTCTGCGGGTAGCAGGCCGATCCAGTGGGTTGCATCGTTTATCTGCTGGCATGCGCTGCCATGAGCGTCTTCTCGAGTGTGCTCGTCGGCGCCAAACTCCACCAGCTGCGCGGTGATGCCCTCAAGCAGCAGGCGTTCGTTGAGGATGAAGGCGTCAAGCCGCTCTTCGTGGCGGTAACTGATAAAAACCGGCATCGCGGTTGCCCTCCCTGATAGAAGTCATGACCTTCAGGGAAAGCGAGGGGTAGGGCAATAGATGGCAGGAAAACCGGAGGCGTCCTACGCACTCCGGTAATATTTCCTACAAATCAGTAGCTGTCTTCCGGCAGGCTGGCAATGATCGAGCGGTAGCTGTTCATTCGCTGCGGCTTGATGCGGCCGTCTTCAAGGGCCTTGAGCAGTGCGCATCCCGGTTCGCGATCATGCTTGCAGTCGCGGAAGCGGCAGGTGCCGAACAAGTCGCGGAACTCGATGAAGCCATCTTCCACGTCGTCGCGGCTGACGTGGCCCAGGCCGAATTCGCGGATGCCCGGCGAGTCGATCAGATCGCCGCCGTTGGGGAAGTGATACAGGCGCGCCGTGGTGGTGGTGTGCTGGCCCTGGCCAGACCACTCGGACAGGTCACCCACGCGGGTGCCGGCATCCGGCAGCAGGCTGTTCACCAGCGACGACTTGCCCACGCCCGACTGGCCGACGAACACGCTGATGTGCCCGTCGAGCATCTGCTGCAAGCGCTGCATGCCGTCGCCGTGGTGCGCGGAGACCTCCAGCAGCGGGTAACCCAGTTCGCGGTAAACCTCGAGCAGCGCATGCAGGCCCGGGCCGTTCTCGGCGTCGATCAGGTCGGCCTTGTTCAGCAGCAGCAGCGGGCGGATGCCAGCGTGCTCGGCGGCCACCAGGTAGCGGTCGATCAGGTTCGGGTGCGGCTCCGGTGCCGGTGCGAAGACAATCACGATCAGGTCGACGTTGGCCGCAACCGGCTTGAGCTGGCCGTGGTTGTTCGGCCGGCACAGCTCGGTGCTGCGCGGCATCTGGGCGACGATCACGCCGATGCCCTGGTTGCCGGCGCGCCAGACGACGCGGTCGCCAGTGACCAGCGCCGGCAGGTTGGCCCGCAAGTGGCAGCGGAATACCTGGCCGGCGACTTCGCCGTCCTGGGCTTCCACCTCGACCTGTACACCGAAGTGGGCGATCACCAGGCCCAACTGTTCCGGCCCCAGGTCGCCGCCCTCCAGCTCCTGCAGCACGTGCTGCTCGCGTTTGGCGGCGCGAGCGGCGCGTTCGTTCTGGATTTTTTCGATACGCCAGTTTTGGCGACGATTGAGCTGGCGTTTGGCCATGGACCTTCCAAGGTGGGGCAAGTTGAAAACGGCAGGCAGTTTAGCACGCCAGGTCACTGACCATTCTGGTTACCTTTGCGCCGCGCATGCGCAGGCCGACGTCGCTAGGCTAATATGACGGCCTATACGAGGAGCCCCTTCATGCAGAACCCACAGAACCTGATCTGGATCGATCTGGAAATGACCGGCCTGGACCCGGACAACGATGTCATCATCGAGATGGCCACCATCGTCACCGACAGCGAGCTGAACACCCTGGCCGAAGGCCCGGTGATCGCCATCCACCACAGTGACGAAGTGCTGGCGCGCATGGACGAGTGGAACACCCGCACCCATGGCGCGTCGGGCCTGACCCAGCGCGTGCGCGACAGCAAGATCAGCATGGCCGAAGCCGAAGCGCAGACCATCGCCTTTCTCGAGCAATGGGTACCCAAAGGCAAGTCGCCGATCTGCGGCAACAGCATCTGCCAGGATCGCCGTTTCCTCTACCGCCACATGCGCGGCCTGGAAAACTACTTCCACTATCGCAACCTCGATGTCTCCACCCTGAAGGAGCTGGCCGCGCGCTGGGCGCCGGATGTGCGTGACAGCTTCAAGAAGGGCAGCACCCACCTGGCGCTGGACGATATCCGCGAGTCGATCGCCGAACTGCGTCACTACCGCGAGCATTTCATCAAGGTATGAGCCGAAAGGGCGCAGATATTGTGCTCGCGCCCTCTTTTGGTGCCTACGGCAACTGGTTAGACTGCGCGCCTTTCCCGCACGGACCCGCGCCATGTTGTTGATGCTCTACCTGATCGCCATCACCGCCGAAGCCATGACCGGTGCGCTGTCCGCCGGCCGCCGCGGCATGGACTGGTTTGGCGTGGTGCTGATCGCCTGCGTGACCGCCCTGGGTGGCGGCTCGGTGCGTGACGTGCTGCTCGGGCACTACCCGCTGACCTGGGTGAAACACCCGGAATACCTGGTGTTGACCAGCTTCGCTGCGCTGCTGACGATTTTCATCGCGCCGATGATGCGCCGATTGCGCTCACTGTTTCTGGTGCTGGACGCGTTGGGCCTGGTGGCCTTTACCCTGATTGGCTGCATGACGGCGCTGGAGATGGGGCAGGGCATGCTGGTGGCGTCGATCAGTGGGGTGATCACGGGCGTGTTTGGCGGGATCCTGCGGGACATCTTCTGCAACGACATCCCGCTGGTGTTCCGTCGCGAGCTCTATGCCAGCGTGTCGTTTGCGGCGGCGTGGTTCTATCTGGGCTGCGTGTACTTCAAGCTTCCGGCGGAGCAGGCGATGCTGCTGACCTTGTTCGGCGGCTTCCTGGTGCGCTTGCTGGCGATCCGCTTCCATTGGGAAATGCCCAAGTTCCACTACAACGACCAGCAGTAACTGCAAGGCACTCTGTGGGAGCGGGCTTGCCCGCGAAGCAGGCGGCTCGGTCGGTGGCACCGGCTTCGCCCGTGTTCGCGGGCAAGCCCGCTCCCACATGGATCGTTGAAGCTATTTGCTGCCGTGCTGCGCCAACGCCCACTCCACATGCTCGCGCACCAGCGCCGACTCATCTTCCCGTCGAGCCTTCAACGCCTCGAGCACCGGAATCGTCGAAGGCGCATTGCCCAGCCCCACTGCCAGGTTGCGCAAAAACCGCTCATACCCCGCCCGGCGCAGCGGCCCGCCCTCAGTCTTGCGCAGGAACGTGCGCTCGTCCCACAGGAACATTTCAGCCAGCTCGGCATTTTCCAGCCCGTGCCGCGGCTGGAAGTCCTGCTCCTTGCTGTGATTGGCAAAGCGGTTCCATGGGCAGACGATCTGGCAGTCATCGCAGCCAAACACGCGATTGCCCATCATGGAGCGCAATTCGACCGGAATAGGCCCGCGCAACTCGATGGTCAGGTAGGAGATGCAGCGTCGCGCATCCAGCACGTATGGGCCGACGAAAGCCTTGGTCGGGCAGATGTCCAGGCATGCCTGGCAGCGCCCGCAGTGTTCACTGGTATGCGCTTCGTCCACCGGCAGTGGCAGGTCGACGAACAGTTCGGCAAGGAAGAAGTAGCTGCCGGCCTTGCGGTTGAGCAGCAGGGTGTTCTTGCCGATCCAGCCCAGCCCGGCCTGTTCGGCAAGGGCCTTCTCCAGCACCGGGGCGCTGTCGACGAAGGCGCGGTAGCCGAACGGGCCGATCGCTTCCTGAATACGGTCCGCCAGGAACTGCACGCGCTTGCGCACCAGCTTGTGGTAGTCACGGCCCAGAGCGTAGCGCGACACGTAGGCTTTTTCCGGCTGGGCCAGGCGTTGCGCCATTTGTGTGTCGCCGGGCAGGTAGTCCATGCGCAGTGACACCACGCGGACCGTGCCGGGAATCAGCTGGTCGGGGTGGGCGCGTTTGCTGCCATGGGCACCGAGGTATTCCATTTCGCCCTGGTAGCCGGCATCGAGCCAACGTTGCAGGTGCTGTTCGTGTTCGCCAAGGTCGACACCGGCGATGCCGACATGGGCAAAACCGAGTTCTTGGCCCCAGATCTTGATGGATTGGGCCAGTTGGGCGAGGTCAGGTGTGCAGGCGGACATGGATGGGCAGGCAATACGGGCTCAGGTGCGTATAATTCTGCCAGACATTGGAGCCTTTGACCCCATGCCGCAGACCAAACACCCCAGCAATGCCCCGCAACTGCTCAGCAGTCTGACTGTCGCACGCCTGCCGGCGCGTCTTGCAAATGCCCATAAAGGCGACTTCGGCCATGTGCTGGTCGTCGGTGGCGACCTGGGCACCGGTGGCGCCGTGCTGCTCAGTGCCGAGGCTGCGCTGCGCTGCGGGGCAGGGCTGGTCAGTCTGGCGACTCGCCCGGAGCACGTGGTGGCTGGGCTGGCCCGCCTGCCGGAAACCATGTGCCTGGGGGTCGACTCGGCCAACCAGTTGATCGGCGTGCTGGAGCGTGCCACGGTGCTGGTGGTGGGGCCCGGCCTGGGCCAGGCCGCCTGGGGCCGCAGCCTGCTGTCGGCGGTGGCCAACGCCGA
>Ga0207713_1001944_pt1 | contig 15624 bp, 12 predicted proteins | sample KBSS64metaG_FD_184404 | JGI IMG/M metagenome (GOLD analysis project Ga0207713, IMG submission 184404) | Switchgrass rhizosphere microbial communities from Kellogg Biological Station, Michigan, USA - KBS S6-4 metaG (SPAdes) (version 2) | ecosystem: Host-associated > Plants > Roots > Rhizosphere >...
GCTCGCCTCCTTAATAAAGGCTGAACAGTGCCGGGAATTCAGTGCGGGCGATTGTAGATAGGTAGCGCCCTATACACCATGTCTTATCCCGAAATAATTTTTATCGCTCAGAGCAACAATCCATCACCGTTTTTGCAAAAGTGACCCATGTTATCGAAATCGATTCTCAACAAAAACATCAAAAAAAGTAGGCCTATCGGCCTCAGTTCAGACAGCTCCGAGGGCTTTTTCCCACGGCGCGATCCGCGCAAAGCCCGATATGCCAAGGCTTTTGGCCATCTGTCAGAGTCTGTTAAAACTGCCTGATCCGGCACTCCCGTGCAAAAACCAAAAAACGCTGAAACAGACCAATCCTTTTTTGTAACAGCACTCCAATCCGGGCCTGTGAACCGCGCTGCGACTGGGCGCGTGTGACAACATGTCGCACACCTGCCGCACCCTTCCTTGCCGTTCGTCACGGTGTTTTCACCAAGACCCTGAAATGCAAAACGCCTCGATTTGCGTCACCGCAAATCGAGGCGTTTGTATTATCGGCGCAGGCGCCGAAAAGTTGATTCAGCGCAACGCTTTTCGGTTACGCGAGGTCAGCAGCGGCACCAGAATCACCACCAGCACAAAGGCCACCAGCGCCCATTGCGCCAGCGACAGGCCGAGGATCGGCGGGTACGGCGTCGAGCAGAAACCGTCAACCTGGAAGCCCAGCGGGAAGATCTTCGCCAGCGGCAGGTCATCGACGATCGGCTGCAGCACATCGATGCCGCAGCTCACCGCCGGATAGAACTGGGTGTATACGTGATGCCCGGCGACGCCGGCCCCGGCGATGGCACAAATCACCACCAGCACCTCGAACACGGTGATGCTGCGCCGGGTGCGCATGGCCGCGCCGATGAACGCGAACAACGCGATCAGCAGCAACGCATAACGCTGCAGGATGCACAGCGGGCACGGCGCCTCGCCCAGCACGATCTGCATGTACAGCGCGCCACCGATCAGCGCCAGGCAGATGATGCCCAGCAACACCAGATAGCGCCGTTCACGTCCCAATCGAATCGTTTCCTCGCTCATCGCGTTTCCCTTTCATGTCCATGGTTCAGCTGGCCGGCGGCTGCGCTTGCAGTTGCGCCATCAGGCTGATGTTGTCTTCGATATGCCAATTGGCCGCGATGCGACCGTTGTCGATCTGATAGATATCGGTTGCCCGGAAGTCTACACGCTGGCCCTGCCCATTGAGAGCCTTGAACGTGCCGGTGAAATGCCCGCGAAAGTGCAGGTGCACCACCACGCGATCCCCGGCGACGATCATTTGCTCGATCTCGCAGCTCAAGTCCGGCACCGCCGTGCGAAAGAACCTCGACGCCAGCAACGGCCCGGTCGGCCCCTGCACCCGGCCTTCCGGCGGGGTCTTGTCGACGAACTGCGGCGACAGGGCGGCGGTGGCCAACGCCTCTTCGCCCGTGTTCCAGAAACTGCCATAACGCCGCGCCGCCAGCTCCATCGCATCTCGCTGCGCCTTGGGCAGGCTCTGATCGACGATCAGGGTCTGGGGTTCGATCAAGGCGGATTCGGCGAAGGCGAACGGACTGGACAGCAAGGCAACCGACAGGCCCAAAGTGGCCAGGCTGAAACGACGGGAAGAGGCGAAGTGCGACATGGGGACGATCCTGATCATGTAAACGAACGAGCGCCTATCATCAGCATCGGGGAATAAACGATAAACCGGTTAAGAAACGATTAACCTTTAAACAGAATTTAAGAATCAGGACCGTGTAACGGCCAATCGCGAGCAGGCTCGCTCCCACATTTGAATGCATTTCAATGTGGGAGCGAGCCTGCTCGCGAATGAGGGCAACCCGGTTCCGGATTATTCCAGAGCAGCAGCCGGCCCGAAGAACTCATACCGGCTCTGCTTCTCCGGCACACCCAGCGCCTTCAGGTGACGCTTGATCGCCCCCATGAAGCCTTTTGGCCCGAGGAAGTAAGCGTCCACATCACGCTCCGCCGGCAGCCACTCGCCCAGTTGCTCTTCACTCAACAACCCGACCTTGTCCGCCGCCGGGCTCACGCCGTCATCTTCGGCGTAGCAATAGAAGCGCTTGAGCTGCGGATGGCGCGCGGCCAGCCCGTCGACCCAGTCACGAAACGCATGCACGCTGCCGTTGCGCGCACTGTGAATGAAGTACACCGGACGCTCGGTTTCCAGCGCCGCTTCCAGCATCGCCAGCGTCGGCGTGATACCGACGCCGCCGCTGATCAGCACCAGCGGTTTATCACTGGCGGTCAGGGTGAATTCGCCCGATGGCGGGAACAGTTGGATGCTGGAACCGACATGCAACTGATCGTGCAAATAATTGGAAGCTCGACCACCCGGTTCACGCTTGACGCTGATGCGGTACTGACCTTTGTTGGCCAGGGCCGACAGCGAATAGTTGCGGCGGATTTCCTCACCGTCGAGCACCAGCTTCATGCCGATGTACTGGCCAGGTTCGGCTGCGAGGATCGGGCCTTTGTCCGCCGGTTCAAAGTAAAACGAAATGATTTCCGCGCTCTCCTCGACCTTGGCCGCGACAATGAACTCCCGCGCCCCGCGCCAGCCGCCGACGGCTTGTTCTTTCTGGTCATAGATGGCGGTTTCGGCGCCGATCAGGATATCGGCCAATTGACCGTAGGCTGCGCCCCAGGCACTCATCACCTCCGGGGTGGCGATTTCTTCGCCGAGCACTTCGGAGATGGCGCGCAGCAGGCAGCTGCCGACGATCGGGTAGTGTTCCGGCAGGATTTGCAGGGCCACGTGCTTGTTGATGATCTTGGTCACCAGATCGCCCAACTGGTCGAGTTGATCGATGTGACGGGCGTACATCAACACGCCGTTGGCCAGGGCGCGGGGCTGATCGCCGCTGGCCTGGTGAGCCTGGTTGAACAGCGGGCGGACTTCCGGGTACTCGGAGAGCATCATCCGGTAGAAATGGGTGATCAGCGCTTCACCGCCGCTTTCCAGCAGAGGCACGGTGGACTTGATGATGGCTCGATCCTGGACGCTAAGCATAAGGGTGACTCCTGAGCTTTCTCTAAAAGTGCCCTACCCATTCCAGTATTCATGCCAACTATTTTTTCTATACAAATCAATAGCTTGAAAATTATGTAGTCAGATCGACACAAGCACCTCTATAGTCGCTTCGACTACAACGTGTCTCTTTGACTACAAGCCTATGTCCGCCAAATCATTGCTCACCGCCCTGCTCCCACTGGTTTCCGACCTGTCCCGCGAACTGCCCGAGGGTGAGCGCTACCGGCGCCTGCTCGAAGCCATGCGCGCCCTGCTGCCCTGCGATGCCGCCGCATTGTTGCGCCTCGACGGTGAATGGCTGGTGCCGCTGGCCGTGGACGGTTTGAGCACCGATACCCTCGGCCGGCGCTTCAAGGTCAGCGAACACCCGCGCTTTGAAGTGCTGTTGGCCGGCGAAGGGCCGACCCGTTTCGCCGCCGACAGCGATCTGCCCGATCCGTATGACGGGCTGGTCGACGGCCTCGACGATCACCTCGAAGTTCACGATTGCCTCGGTTGCCCGTTGTTCGTCGATGAAAAACTCTGGGGCCTGATCACCCTCGACGCCCTCGATCCGGAGCGTTTCGAACCGATCGAACTTGATGCTCTGCAAGCCTTCGCCAGCCTCGCCTCGGCCACTGTGAATGCCGCCGAACGCATCGAACGTCTGGCGATCCGCGCCGAAGACGAACACCAGCGCGCCGAGGTCTATCGCCAGGCCAGCGGCCAGCAGAACCGCGAAATGATCGGCCAGAGCAAGGCGCATAAACGGCTGGTGGAAGAAATCAATCTGGTCGGAGGCAGCGACCTGACCGTGTTGATCACTGGCGAAACCGGAGTCGGCAAGGAGCTGGTGGCCCAGGCCATTCACGCCGCCTCAAAGCGGGCCGAGAAACCGATCATCAGCCTCAACTGCGCAGCGCTGCCGGATACCTTGGTGGAAAGCGAACTGTTCGGCCATGTGCGCGGCGCCTTCACCGGCGCCACCAGCGACCGGCGCGGCAAGTTCGAACTGGCCAATGGCGGCACGCTGTTTCTCGATGAAGTCGGCGAGTTGTCGCTGACCGTCCAGGCCAAGCTGTTGCGGGTGTTGCAGAGCGGCCAGTTGCAGCGCCTGGGTTCGGACAAGGAGCATCAGGTCGACGTGCGCCTGATCGCCGCGACCAACCGCGACCTGGCTGAAGAAGTGCGCAGCGGCCGCTACCGCGCCGACTTCTATCATCGCCTCAGCGTCTACCCGTTGCGGGTGCCGGCGCTGCGTGACCGGGGGCGCGATGTACTGCTGCTCAGCGGGTATTTTCTGGAACAGAACCGCTCGCGCATGGGCCTCAACAGCCTGCGCCTGAACAGCGACGCCCAGGAGGCGCTGCTGGCTTACACCTGGCCGGGCAACGTGCGGGAACTGGAACACTTGATCGGACGCAGCGCACTGAAGGCGCTGGGCAACTGCAAGGTGCGGCCGAAGATTCTCAGCCTGAGCGCCATGGATCTCGATCTGCCGCGCGAGGTTGTGGATAACTCACCGATGCCGTCCGAAGCAGCCACCCTCCAGCCGTTGATCAGCGGCGACCTGCGCACCGCCACCGAGCAGTATCAGCGGCAGTTGATCAGTGCAGCGCTTGAGCGCAATCGGGACAACTGGGCCAGTGCGGCGCGGGAGCTGGGGCTGGACCGGGCGAATCTGGGGCGGATGGCGAAGCGGTTGGGGATGAAAGGCTAAAAGCACACCCTCACCCTAGCCCTCTCCCTGAGGGAGAGGGGACTGATTGGGGGATATTGCAGAAATCTGCCGACATGAACGATCTTTACTGAATCCAGATCGATTCGGTCATTCAGGTCGATGTACAACGCCAGACACCTCGGTCGGCCCCCTCTCCCTCCGGGAGAGGGCTGGGGTGAGGGGCTCTGGATCTCAAAGCCACCCGACAACTAACCTAAAGCCCGACCTTTTGACGCCGATAACCCGGCATCAATAGTTTCTGGCGACTTCCACCCTCGCCCACCCACCTTTCTCCACAGAAGGTTTTTATGTCTTCCAACAAAGCCCGCGCAGATTCACTTTCGCTTCTGCTGTTTACCTTGCGCAGCGGCAAGCTGATGGCGATCAACCTGCTGAAGGTCAGTGAAATCATCCCCTGCCCGCCGCTGACCAAGCTGCCGGAGTCGCACCCGCACGTCAAAGGAATCGCCACCCTGCGCGGCGCTTCGCTGTCGGTGATCGACCTGAGCCGCGCCATCGGCGAGCGGCCGCTGGAAGACCCGAACGGCGGCTGCCTGATCGTCACCGACGTCAGCCGTTCGAAACAGGGCCTGCACGTGCAGGCAGTGAGCAAGATCGTGCATTGCCTGACCACCGACATCAAACCGCCGCCGTTCGGTTCCGGCGGTTCGCGCGCCTACATCACTGGCGTGACCTCGGTGGACGGCACGCTGGTGCAGGTGCTGGACATTGAAAAAGTCATCCACGGCATCGCCCCGGCACAGATCGAAATGGCCCCGACCGAGCTGAGCATGGAAGACGCCGAAGTGCTGGGCAACGCGCGGATCCTGGTGGTCGACGACAGTCAGGTGGCGTTGCAGCAATCGGTGCACACCCTGCGCAACCTCGGCCTGCAATGCCACACTGCGCGCAGCGCCAAGGAAGCCATCGACTGCCTGCTGGACCTGCAAGGCACGGCGCAGCAGATCAACCTGATCGTCTCCGACATTGAAATGTCCGAGATGGACGGTTACGCCTTCACCCGTACCCTGCGCGAAACCCCGGACTTCGCCCACCTCTACGTGCTGCTGCACACCTCGCTGGACAGCGCGATGAACAGCGAAAAGGCCCGCCTCGCCGGAGCCAACGGCGTGCTGACCAAGTTCTCCTCGCCGGAGCTGACCCACTGCCTGATCGAAGCGGCCAAGCATGTCGCTGCTCAGGGTCACTGAGTCTTGAGCGAGACGTTCTGCTTCCTGATGCGGCGCGACCTGAGCCAGGACGTGCCGACCATCGAATGGCCGAACGGCATCGAACTCACGACTTACAGCGCCGAACGCGCATCCGCCGTGCATGAACTGATGCAGATCGGCTACCGCGAAGGCGGTGGCCGGGTGCCGGCGCTGGACGTCTGGCAACAGCAGTTCGAAACCGATCCGGAATACGATCCGGCACTGTGTTTCATCGCCAGCGATGCCGAAGGCGTCATTGGCGTGGCGCAATGCTGGACCAGTTCCTACATCAAGAATCTGGTGGTGCATCCTCGCGCCCAGGGTCGTGGATTGGGTCGGGCGTTGCTGCTTCATGCGTTCAAGGCGTTTCAGGCTCGGCGTGAAGGATTTGTCGACCTGAAGGTGCTGGAGAGCAATCAGCGAGCGCAGCGCTTGTACGAAAGGTCTGGAATGTACGTGGTTCGCCGGGAATTGGTGCCGAATAGCCTTTAGCATCGATAAAAGGCTAGCTATCAGTAGCGTTCCACCGCCTGCCCGTTCGACCCCAAGACATTCCTATTGCTTTTACTAGCCCATAGTCTCGAACGTAGAGGATGAGTCAGTAGCACGTCCAAAGACTACCTGTGCGTTCATCAAAAATATGCACTCGCCGCGAGCCCCTCCCGGACGTAGACTACGGTTTAGCTAAAGCTGACGGCCGAGCTTTCCAAATGGTGCCAAATGAGCTCAAGGTTTCTTTTCCGTTGCTCATACAACGTCCCATGGCAGCCTGCCCTCAGCGTAAATGACGAACTCCATGCTGATCAATAACTGGCCATCGAATGCTGCAGCTTAACACCACACTAAAATCCCTCATCGAGAAACTCTGGAACCGTTTTTGGTCTGGTGGTATTTCGAATCCGATATCCGCAATTGAACAAATCACATACCTTTTGTTCATGAAGCAGTTGGATAGACTTGATCGCGATCAGAAAGCAAGCGGAAAGGAATCATCTCGTTTTTCAGGGAGTTTCTTTCTGCCTCATGATACAGAAAAGCAAAACCCTATAGACAAGTCCACTCTCCGGTGGAGTTATTTCAAAGAGATGAGTGCTGATCTCTTACTTCCACATATTCAGCAAAACGTATTTCCATTTATCAAAGATATAAATGGCGATGACAGCGCCTTTGCACACCACATGACAAATGCAGTATTTCTTATACCTAGCGCCAACTTATTGCAAGGCGCTATATTAATCATCGAAGATATTTTCCTTGAGATAGAGCGAGATTCATCTGAAAAAGGCCAGCTATTTCAAGACATCCAGGGCGATGTTTATGAAATGTTGCTTAATGAAATCAGCAGCGCGGGAAGGAATGGCCAATTTCGAACACCAAGACACATTATTAAGCTTGTAAGCGAACTAGTAAATCCCCAGCTTGGACAGAGCATCTGCGACCCTGCCTGTGGAACCGCGGGATTTCTTCTCGATGCTTATCAATATATTGTTACCCAGCTAACCCTCAAAAAAACAACAAACCATTTAGACCTAACACCTGACGATGACGGTTTTATCCGCAACAACAATAGTAGACTTCTAACCAAGAAAAACAGAAAAACTCTTGAGCAAAATCTCAACGGCTACGACTTTGATTCCACCATGGTCCGCCTTGCACTTATGAACTTGATAATGCATGGAATCGACAGCCCCCATATCGATTACAGAGACACTCTAAGCAAAAGTTTTAAAGAAAAAGGCGAATACGATGTAATCATGGCGAATCCGCCATTTACTGGCAGCATTGACAAAGGAGACATCAATGAAAGCCTGCGCCTTAACACTACTAAAACTGAACTCCTATTTATTGAGCGTATTTTCACCCTTTTAAAAGTTGGTGGAACTGCTGGTGTAATCATCCCGCAGGGTGTGCTTTTCGGATCTAGCAACGCTTTTGTGGAAGCAAGAAAAAAGATTGTTGAAGAAGCAGAACTAAAAGCTGTGATCTCTCTACCGAGCGGCGTTTTCAAACCCTACGCTGGAGTGGCTACGGCAATTCTGGTATTTACTCGTGGCTCACAGACTAATCACACTTGGTTTTATCAAGTCGAAAATGATGGACTGTCCTTAGACGACAAACGTCAACGATGCGAAGGGAGCGAACTACCCGATGTAGTTATGAAATGGAACTCCCGCGATCCACAAAAGCCAAGTAATCGCGAAGCAAATAATTTTTTCGTTCCGGTCCAGGAACTTCGTGAAAAACTTTATGATCTTTCCTTCAATCGTTACCATCAGGCTAAGCAGGACGAAGCTGTTTATGAGGATCCTTTAGCCATTATCCAAAAACTGAAAGTACTTGAAAAAAATATTCAGCAAGGACTCATTGAGCTCGAGGAGATTCTACGATGAATTTCGAGGATCTTTTCACAATTACGAAAGGAAAAAAGCCGCCGGCACTATTCGATATGCCAACAGCAACATCTATACCTTTTATAAAGATTCAAGGAATTAGATCGAAAGGCGACCACCAGTACTGTGAGCCTTCAAACGGCCTTGTTACTTGCGATAAAAATGACATTCTAATTGTTTGGGATGGAGCCTATTGTGGCTTGGTTGGTTTCGGTATTGAAGGTGCCATCGGAAGTACAATTGCGCGACTAAGACCAAAAAACTCAAAAGTTTTCGGCCCCTATGTAGGCCATTTTTTAAACTCAATGTTTAAAGAGCTTCAAAAACACGCTATAGGCGCTGCTATACCCCATATAAATGGTGGCCATCTACGTCGTTTAGAGGTCCCCCTTCCTTCACTCGACGTACAAAGAAAAATATCAGCATTGCTAGATAAAGCTAATGCGCTTCGCCAGCAGCGGCAAGAATCACTAAACCTTACGGAAAAACTGATCCACTCAATTTTCATGAATATGTTCATCCAGAACCCAGCGGCAACTAACTGGAACTCAAAAAGTGTTAGCTGGATGGCGGCAAACAAAAAAGGAGCGATACGAACAGGTCCGTTCGGAAGCCAACTCCTTCACTCGGAATTTGTAGAACAAGGAATAGCTGTTCTAGGCATTGATAATGCTGTAAAAAACCGATTTGAGTGGGGCCAGTTGAGATTTATTACGCCCGAAAAATACGAATCATTGAAACGCTATAAAGTTTTCCCAAGAGATCTAATCGTAACCATCATGGGTACCGTTGGGCGGTGCGCTATCGTCCCCGAAAACATCCACGATGCAATCAACTCAAAGCATCTGTGCTGCATCACTTTAGATCAAAGCAAATGTTTGCCCGAGTTTTTGCAAGCTTGTTTGTTGCATCACCCAGACGTGCTTCGCCAACTTTGGGGAAAAATCAAGGGCGCGATTATGCCCGGCCTAAATATGAGAATAATAAAAGAACTAGAAATACCTTTGCCACCAGTTCAATTACAAGAAAGATTTCGACAAATAGTTGCATCAATTACTGCATCGAGAACTACTTACCAAGAGTCAGAAGCTGGCATAGAAAATCTCTTTCTCACGCTTCTGCAGCGCGCATTCCGAGGCAATTTAGAATTAGATAGAATTAAATTAAATCCATCCATCAACACGCCCCTCACATCCCAGGTAGTAGAAAGCTTTCCCACAACCACCTCAAAACCATTTAATTCCATCATTAAAGCGCCAAGCCTCACCGAGCCTTCTCTTAAAAAGCTCGATGAACTTATAATTAATGGGGAGCAAATACGATGGTCTGCAGACTATTTTAAATATCGTATCCTTGGAGCTCAGTGCACAGTTTATACTTTCAGCGAGATAATGCAGAAGGCTGAATCCATTTTCGACGAGCCACCGCCTTACGAAGAGATCAAGAGTATGATTCTAAATCTAATCTCATTCGGCGAGAGCAATTTCCGTATAACACAGACCTTTGACGAAGGACGTAAAGAAGTAGTCCTAAAGAACACATTATGAAACTCTTACGTCTGAAATTAAATGTAAATTTTCGAAGTCTCTCCTCGGGTTTCGAAATAAATTTCCTGCGCGAGCAAGATTACGATAACCGTTTTATTTTTCAACCATATTGCCTTGCTGGTCGCAACGGCAGTGGTAAATCAAACGTATTAGAAGCTCTTGCGGCAATTTTTTACCACATTGAATGTATATATCTAGATTATCGACCTGATGGTTTCGAATTTGAAAAAGGTATAAACCCAAGCGGCTTTAAAACTGAAAAATCTACTTTAGATGCATTCGAGCTTGAATATTTGATATCTCAAGGTTCTGTACATTCGAACGAAGAGCCGCCTCCTGCCGCCCATATTCTTATCACGAAAAAAGCGAACAAGCGGCCTCAAATTCAATGGCTCAACCGTTTTGATTTCGAGGAAGATCAGCCAATCGAGCTCTCGCGAGCTGAGATAAAAAAAATTCTTCCAAAATATATTCTTGGCTATTCATCCGGTCACAATGAAATCTTAAGCTTACCGTTTATCAAAATGCGTTTCATCCATTTTGATGAATATCGTGACCATTTAACCAAAGATCTTCCATATGACGGAAGGCCTGAAGGTAGAATGATTTATATAGATGAACAATTTAGCCAAGCAATTCTGCTCTGCCACTTTCTCTTTCCAAGCGAGGCGGTCACAAACGTATTTGAAGACAAGATCGGCTTGAAGGGTGTTCGCCGCTTTCGTTTAATAATTCGTCGCCATCACCGACTGCCTGTTGCGGCGGAACGCCGCCAGTCAATGACTCCAGAAGACCAGAGGGATCTAGCGAAATCAGAAGTAGAGTTAACAGCCAAACTTTCTGGACATTATAATGAAAAAGACGAACTCCAACTTGGACTTATTGACAAACTTATACGGTGTTCAACGACGCACTTTGAAGACTCATCACCATATGAAGATGACGCAAGCAGTGATCTTATCCTTGATTATTGGGTAAATGACGCGACGAAGCAGGCTTTCAGCTTTCACTTCGGAATCATAGTAGATGGTTCACCGGAAAAAACTAAAGCTGCCTCCGCCCTCAACCTATTCCAGTCATTACAAACACTCTTAACACTTAATTACTACCAGGTAAATGAGAAGACCAAGGCAGAACTCTATCGTTCAGATAGCCTCTATTTGAATGAGACCATTCCTATGCCGGCATCTGACGAGCGGATAATGCGGTTTAAGGATTTTGAAATAATCAAAGATGGTGTCGATGGCAAACTATATGGCAAAGCCCTTTCCGATGGAGAACATCAACTTGTTCATACAATAGGACTATGCCTACTTTTTCGTCATGAACCCTCTCTATTTCTCTTAGACGAGCCAGAAACACACTTAAACCCCGACTGGCGAGCATCTTATGTTTCCACATTACGTGCAGCGCTTGAAGCAGACGCTGCAACAAAGGGAGTAATGCGAGAGGTTTTACTTACATCACACTCCCCTTTCATAGTCTCGGACTGCCAGCAAGAAAATGTTTTGGTCTTTACAAGAAACACAAAAGGAAGGGTAATAGCAAACAATCCGACATTTAATACTTTCGGCGCATCTGCCAATGCCATAACAATAAGAATATTTGGACAAAAAGAATCAATAGGCGATTATGCCTCATCCAAACTTAATGACTTACGCAAACTCCTTGCCGCCCATGGCGATCCAAACGAACTTATCGAAAGCGCGAACACACTTCTGGGGGACTCCGTAGAAAAAGTTATGTTTATCAACCAAGCAATTGATAAACGGGAAGGAAAATAAATTCATGTTATTTAATTACGTTTATGTAACTCATCGCCTTGAAAAACTTCAAAATTGGTTAGAGCACCTTGTAAAAAATGTTTGGTGCGACCCAAAACCTCACTTTTACCTTCGTCTGCTTGAGCCTGAACTTCAGAAAATCGTTCGTGAAACCGTAAAAAACGCTAAGAGAAGAGATTATCTCTGGAAGCCAATTCGAGAAATACACAATATTTGCCGAGACCAGCTCTCACCTCAAGATAGACTAGCCTTAATAAAATGGTTCGATGACAATAATGATATAGAGAGTTTGTGTATCGGCCGCGCGGGAATCAATCCGACCACCTACACTGATATTTCGAAAATAAATGCCCAGCTTGCTAAAGAACTTGAAACTTTCTGTACAAACCTTTGGTGCAAGGTAAGAAAGTTAAAACCTGTCCAAGCAAGAATTGGAACATTGTCAGGGCATTACAAAGAATTTCGAAATATTAACAAAACAGCAACCTGCCCATTCTGTGGTCTTGTTCGACTTGAGGGAACGTTCAGTTCAACTCAAGAAGACTACGACCACTATTTACCTAAAGGCACTTATGCATTCAATGCCGTTACATTAAAAAATCTTGCACCTATATGTGACAAATGCAACAAAAAATTCAAACTCAAGCAAGACCCTCTGCATACAAAATCCAAAAAAACAAGACGCAAAGCATTTTATGCTTTTTCCACTTTAAATTCAGGCATTAACTTAACTATTGCTATAGCACCAATTAAAGGAGCTCCACTTGACCATCAGAATCTTACCCCTGCTAATATAAAGATCAACATTACATCTCCTGGCCGAGAAGAAGAGCTAACAGGCTGGAAAGAATTATTTAAAATCGAATCGCGTTACAAGGATGTATGCTGCGCGGGAGATACTGGCGGAAGTTATTGGTTGGAACAAGTTCTCGGGGAGATGCGATTACACGGAAAAACACCTGCAGATGCACTTTATAATATTCAAAGAGCAGCAGCAGAATCTAAATGGGCTGATACAAATTTTCTTAAAATTCCATTTTTAGATGGATGCCGAGATGCTGGACTTATCAGATGAGTTTGGTTCTTGGATATGATTTAGATTGCCTCAACCAACGTAGTACTCCCAGGCATACATCAAACCCTTGCCACACGGACAAAAGATTCCAAACCATGAAAGTCATTACCGTAAACCTTCTTTGCCTCACGCTTATAGCCCCGTTGGCCCACGCCTCCAGCCCGGACGCCTGGGCGGCCTACGACAAAGCCGTGCTCGCCAGCTGCACCAAGGCCAGCGGCCTGAAAAACGCCAAACCGGTCGGCAACGCCGCGCAATTCGATGACCGCGTCGGCTACACCGCGCTGTTGCTGCAAGGCCAGTACCCGCAAAAACACATGAAGGGCCAGCAAGGCACCGAGCTGTGCCTGTACAACAAAAAGTCGAAAACCGCGTTCGTCACCGAATGGGACTCGATCCGCCCCACCGCCAAACCCTGAGCGAATGGCGCACAACTTGCTTCACTTCGGGCCTGTACGGCGGCTTTATGTCGCCGATTCACACCCTGATTGAAGATTGCCCGCTCAATGAATACGACCTTTTCCTGCGTAGGCTGCGGCAAATGCTGCACCGATCACCATGTGCCCCTGACCCTGGCCGAAGCCCGCATGTGGGCGGCCGACGGCGGTCAGGTGATCGTGCTGGTGGAGGCGTTTCTTGCCAACGGCCTGGGCCTGCCGGAACAGCAGCGCGAGCATGCGCAACGCCGTTCGGCAGTTGTCCGCAGCGGAATGTCCGACGCCCATGTGGCGATCACTTTCGCCGCCTACAACGTCGGCCCCTGCCGGAATCTTGACGAAGACAAGCTGTGCCGCATCTACGAGCGCCGACCGCTGGTGTGTCGCATTTATCCCGCCGAAATCAACCCGCACATCCCGCTGAACACTGCCGCCAAGGACTGCCCGCCAGAATCGTGGGAGCAAGGGCCGCAACTGATCGTCGGGGGTGAACTGGTGGATCAGGAACTGGTGACGCTGATCCAGCGCTCCCGTCAGGCCGATCGCGACGACATCCGGATCAAGGACGCGATCTGCGGCTTGCTCGGCATCCGCACCACCGCGCTCAAGGGCGACGGGTTCACCGCGTACCTGCCGGACATGGGCGCGTTTGCCTCGGTGATCGATCAGGTTACGGCGCAGCCATTGAGCGAAGTTTCCAGTGAATGGCTGTTCCATGTCTCCGGCGACGACATTGCCGGGCAAGTGCGGGCGGCCGGGGCACAGGTGGTGTCCGAGCCGCCGCAGACTTACGCATTCATTTCGTTGCGAGCGGCCTAAGCGCCCTGCCGCCGCCCCCAGAACTCCCGCGCCAGCGAACGCAAATCCCCCGCCAGCCCCGCCACATCCTGTGAGTTGAGCTGGCTCTGGCGCCCCTCATCCACCGTCAACTCGCACGCCGTGCGAATACTGACGATGTTGCGGTTGATGTCCTCGCTCACCGCGCTCTGCTCCTCGACCGCTGCGGCAATCTGCAGACTCATCTCGGTGATCTGCTCGACCCGCCCGCTGATTCCGTCCAGTGCCCGGGCCGCACGCTGGGCCTGTTCGACGCTGTTATCCACATGCTCGCTGCTCTGCTGCATCACAAGCACCGCATCCCGCGCGCCGTTTTGCAGGGTGCTGATCATCCGTTGAATCTCGTTGGTCGACTGCTGAGTACGCTGAGCCAGACCACGCACCTCATCGGCCACCACCGCAAACCCGCGCCCGGCATCCCCGGCCCGCGCCGCTTCGATCGCCGCGTTGAGCGCCAGCAGATTGGTTTGCTCGGCGATGCTGCGAATCACCTCCAGCACCCCGGAAATCTCGCTGCTGTGGCCTTCGAGCTGATGAATCACCTCGGTCGCCCGCCCCAACTCCTCGGCCAGCCGCAATACCGCACTGCGACTCTCGCCCACCAGCAGATGACCTTCACGGGTTTCCGTACCCGCCATGTCCGCCGCCACCGACGCCTGCTGCGCATGGCTGGCCACCTCGGCCACACTGGCCGCCATCTGATGAATCGCCGCCGCCACCTGATCGGTTTCCGCCTGCTGCGCCAACGTGCTGGTGTGACTGCTGTGCAGATGATCCACCAGATGCGCCGCATGTCCGGCCAATCGCTGCGAGGCATCACCGATCCGCCCCACCACCGCGCCGACCTGCGCTTCAAGCATCTGCAAGGCAAACTCGATCTGCCCGAACTGATCCCGCCGCCCGGTATAAATGCCCTGGCTCAACGGGTTATCGGCAATCAGCCGGGCACGCTCGGTCAAATGCTCCAGCGGCCGCAATAACCAACCCACGCCCAGCGCACACGCGCCACTGCCGGCCACCAGCGCAGCGGCTTCGATGCCCATGGACTCCGGCCGCAGCCAGGCTTCCATCCCCAGCACCAGCGCCAGCACCGAACTGGTCAACGCCATGATCTTCGCCCGCAAACTCAGGCTCGGCAGCCGCGGCCACCGCGCCACCCGCCCCTCGCGCAACTGCGCATACGCCCGCTCCGCTGCCGCAATCTGCCGCGCATCCGGCCGCGTGCGCACCGACTGATACTCCACCGCCGCACCGTTCTGCGTGACCGGCGTGACATAGGCACTGACCCAGTAGTGATCACCGTTCTTGCAACGATTCTTGACCAGCCCCATCCACGACCGCCCACCCTTGAGCGTCTGCCACATATGGGCAAACGCCTGCGCCGGCATGTCCGGATGACGCAGCAAATTGTGCGGCGCACCCAGCAGCTCGTCGCGGCTGTAACCGCTGATCCTGATGAAGTCGTCGTTGGCGTAGGTGATCGCGCTGGTCAGATCGGTGGTCGAGAGAATGTTCGCATCCGGCGCAACATCGACATTGCGCCCGGTCACCGGGAGATTGATCTTCATGGAAAGCGCGCT
>Ga0207713_1001949_pt1 | contig 15606 bp, 17 predicted proteins | sample KBSS64metaG_FD_184404 | JGI IMG/M metagenome (GOLD analysis project Ga0207713, IMG submission 184404) | Switchgrass rhizosphere microbial communities from Kellogg Biological Station, Michigan, USA - KBS S6-4 metaG (SPAdes) (version 2) | ecosystem: Host-associated > Plants > Roots > Rhizosphere >...
TCGCCGACCGCATGGCCTACCTGGCCGGCCGCATGCCGAAAAAACTTTATGCCAGCGCCTCTTCGCCGCTGGATGGTCTGATCAAGTAAGAGCCCCTGATGACTGACTCGCAAGATACGCCGATCTCCGCCGACGGCGACCAGCGCCCACACCGCCGCATCAAAAGTTTCGTGATGCGCGCCGGGCGCATGACCGAAGGCCAGCAACGCGGCCTCGACCAGGGCGGCCCGCTGTATATCCTGCCGCTGGCCGACAGCCCGGTGGACTACGACCAGGTGTTCGGCCGTTCGGCGCCGCGTACCCTGGAGATCGGCTTCGGCATGGGCCATTCCCTGCTGGAGATGGCCGCTGCCGCGCCTGAGCAGGACTTCATCGGAGTCGAAGTGCACCGTCCGGGTGTTGGCGCGCTGCTCAACGGCGTGCTGACCCAGGGTCTGAAGAACCTGCGGGTGTACGACTGCGATGCCATCGAGGTGCTCAACCGCTGCGTGGCTGACAACAGCCTCGATCGCCTGATGCTGTTCTTCCCTGACCCGTGGCACAAGGCGCGTCACCACAAGCGCCGTATCGTCCAGCTGGAGTTCGCCGAGCTGGTGCGACGCAAGCTCAAGCCCGGTGGTGTGTTCCACATGGCGACCGACTGGGAACCGTATGCCGAGTACATGCTGGAAGTGATGAGCGCGGCTCCGGGCTATCGCAACCGTGCAGAAGACGGTACCTACGTGCCGCGCCCGGAAGAGCGCCCGATCACCAAGTTCGAACGCCGCGGTGAGCGGCTCGGGCATGGGGTGTGGGATTTGAAGTTCGAGAAGGTGGATTGATTGGCTGATTTAGCCTTTCGGATTGCTGAGGCCTGTAGAAGTGCAGGCGAAAAAAAACCGCTCTGAGAGGAGCGGTTTTTTTATGGGAGCGATAGGACTGAGTATCCTTCGCTCAGGGGCTTCACTGAAATCATTCACGCGGTCAGCCGATCATAGGTAGCCTCAGATGGCGCGTCAATGATCAGCAATATCCATCATCATGTGTGTCGGCGCTATTAACAACTTTGGCAGTACATCCCAAGTATGATCGCGCTGCTCCTGTGTGGATGAGTATCGGTGATGGGCCGGGTAGGAGAAGAATTCTGCTTTCCGGCCCCTTCGACACGGCCTGAGAACCGTGCCGGTGACTCTGCTCGAAGGGCCATTTACCTGGCCACTTCACTGAAATCATACACGTGGTTTTTGAAGGCATCGAAGCGCCGGTTAGATGCTGGAAGATTGGCCCGCCAACACGGAGGCCAAGGCATATGAAGCATTTGCTTGATGCGCTGAGCCGCGTCTGGAAGCTCATCCGGATCTTGACTGTAATCAAGACCGTTCGAGACTTCATGCGCGATCACTTCGATGATGCCCAGTAAGGGCTAGTCAGGTGGTAGGGCTGCCCTGGTTCTCCGGGGCAGCTTTTAGCAGGCTCACCCGCGGCGATCAGCCACCACGCCAATCAGTACCAGTACAACCAACAGCACCGGCGCCAAGGCGTAGTTGTTGAACTGCCCCAATCCTTTCACTACCCACGGCGTGGCATAGATCAGCGCCGCGCCGCTGCCGATCATCACCAGCGCAGCCATCACCGGTACGCGCAGCGCACCCGCCAAGGCGCCCAGGCGTTGATCCACCCAGCCTTTGATATCGGTGCCGAACAGCACCAGCAGGCAGCCTACCAGGGCCAGGGAAATCTCCGATAGGTTGCTGCGGCTCCAGCGGGAAACCGTGGCGAGCAGATCAAGTACCAGATCCATGGGTCATCCTTAGGTCAAGAAATACTGCAGCAGGTCATTGAGGAACAGCTGGCCGCGTGGCGTGGCCACCAGTCGATCCGGTTCGACCTGCAAAAGGCCCTTTTGTTCGGCCGCACGGCGGGCTTCGGCCAGCTGTGCCAGGGGCAGCCCGGTGCGTTGGCTGAACAACTCGGCTTCCACGCCATCGGTGAGGCGCAGGGCGTTCATCAGGAACTCGAACGGCAGCTCGTCGACCGGCAACAGCTTCTCGCCGGCCTTGAACGGCTTGGCCAGGTTCAGGTAATCCTTGGGCAGGCGGGTCTTCCAGGTGCGCAGGATGCGGCCGTCGGCGAAGGTCAGCTTGCCGTGGGCGCCGGCACCAATGCCGATGAAGTCACCGAAGCGCCAGTAGTTGAGGTTGTGCCGGGCGGCACGGTCAGCCTGGGCGTAGGCCGAAACTTCATACTGCTTGAAACCGTTGGCCGCCATCAGGGCCTGGCCGGCTTCCTGGATATCCCAGAGGATATCGTCCTCGGGCAGCTCCGGTGGCTGGTTCCAGAACACCGTATTCGGCTCGACGGTCAGCTGGTACCACGACAGGTGCGTCGGCCCCAGGTCGATGGCTTGGCGCAGGTCGCCCAAGGCGTCGTCCAGCGACTGATCGGGCAGGCCGTGCATCAGGTCCATGTTGAAGTTGTCGAAGCCAGCAGCACGTGCCATGCCGGCAGCGCGGATCGCTTCGTCGCCATTGTGGATGCGGCCCAGCGCTTCCAGCTTGGCCGGCTGGAAGCTCTGCACGCCGATCGACAGGCGGTTGATACCCGTCTGCCGGTAGGCCTTGAACTTCTCCTGCTCGAAGGTACCCGGGTTGGCTTCGAGGGTAATCTCGATGTCCGCCGCGAACGGGATGCGCTGCTCCACGCCGCGCAGCAGGCGCCCCAGGGCATTGGCGCTGAACAGGCTCGGCGTGCCGCCGCCGAAGAAGATCGACGACAAAATCCGGCCTTGCACGGCGGCCATTTCCAGGTCGAGGTCGGTCAAGAGGGCGTCGACGTAGGCCTCTTCCGGTAGCTCGGGCCCGGCGGCATGGGAGTTGAAGTCGCAGTAAGGGCATTTGCGCACACACCACGGGATGTGGATGTACAGCGCTAGCGGCGGCAGGCTGGTAAGCGCTACCGCGCCGGTTTGGGACAGCGTTGCGATCATGCCAGGCCCAGACGTTGACGCAGCAGGGCCATGGCGCGGGCGCGGTGGCTGAGCTGGTTCTTATCCACAGGGGCGAGGTCGGCGCTCGAGCATTTGCGTTCCGGCACCCAGAACAGCGGGTCGTAGCCAAAGCCATGCTCGCCGCTGGCCTCGAACAGGATGCTGCCGTGCCACAGGCCTTCGCAAAGGATCGGCAGCGGGTCATCGGCGTGGCGCACCAGGGCCAGCACGCAGACGAACTGGGCGCCGCGCTGGTCTTGCGGTACATCTTTCAAGGCTTCGAGCAGCTTGGCGTTGTTCGCCGCGTCACCTTTGCCGTCGGCATAGCGTGCCGAGTAGATGCCGGGCGCGCCGCCGAGGAAGTCCACTGCCAGGCCGGAGTCGTCGGCCAGCGCCGGCAGGCCAGAGATGCGGGCGGCATTGCGCGCCTTGAGGATGGCATTTTCGACGAACGACAGGCCGGTTTCTTCGGGTTCGACCTGGCTGAACTCGCCGATCGAGCGCAGCTGCACGGACTGGCCGAGCATGGCCTGCAGTTCCTTGAGTTTGCCGGCGTTGTGGCTGGCCAATACGAGTTGCTGGAAATTCATCATTCGCCTGGGAACACTTCCTGGTTGAAACTGAGTGGATGGCTGACCCCGCCGGTTTCGACATTGAGGTCGAAGGTCAGGGTCTCGGCCTGCTCGATCTTGAACTGGGCGATGTAGTACACCGCGCCCTGGTCGGTTATCTGCTTGAACGACAGCGGGCTGGTACGCCCGGTCAGGTCTTTCACCGTGCCGCTGACCACCGCCATGGCCGGCTTGTCGGCCTTGAGCACGGCGATGTTGAGCACGCCTTGGTTCTTGCTGCGGTTGAGCCCGGTGGCAGCGGCGATGTCCGGTTGCAGCATGCTCGAGGTGAAGGCGCTGTAGTGCACCGTCACGTCGCCGAAGACTTCCTTGCGCTCGGGGCGGGCGGCATCGGCCGCCATCACTGGCAGGGCCAGGCACAGGCTGATCAGGAACAGGGCTAGGCGACGCATGGTGCGAATCCTCCGGTGGGCGTCAGACCGCCAGTTGGTGCTCCTGCAGGCCCGGGCTGCTGACGCGATAGATGCCGATTTCACCTAGAAGATTAGGCCATAGCCGCCCACCCCACCCGTTACGGTGCAAGTGGTCGACGGCGAGGCGGTCCAGGACCTTGGCGCGGCGCTCATGGCACAGCTCTTCGAAGTCGGCGAAGGTGCAGAAGTGGATGTTCGGCGTGTTGTACCAGGTGTAGGGCATGAAGTCCGACACCGGCATGCGGCCCTTGGTGGCCAGGTACCAGCGGCAGCGCCAATGGCCGAAGTTGGGGAAGGTGATGATGCACTGGCGGCCTACCCGCAGCATCTCGTCGAGGATGCGGTCAGGGTACTCCACGGCCTGCAGGGCCTGGGTCATGATCACCACGTCGAAGCTGTTGCTGGCAAAGTTGCCCAGGCCCTTGTCGAGGTCCTGTTCGATGACGTTGACGCCCTTGGCCACGCAGGCGGCGATGTTGTCGGCGTCGATCTCCAGGCCATAGCCGGTGACCTGCTTGCGGTCACGCAGCGAGGCCAGCAGCTCGCCATTGCCGCAGCCCAGGTCGAGTACCCGGCTGCCGGCGGGAATCCACTCGTGGATGATTTCCAGATCGGCTCTCATGCTGTCCTCAGATGGCGATGCGGTTCATGTAGTTCGCGAAACCCTGCATGTAGCGAGGCGTGGGGATCAGGAAGGCATCGTGCCCGTAAGGTGAGTCGATCTCCAGATAACAGACGTTCTTGCGCGCTGCCATCAAGGCATCGACGATCTCCCGCGAGCGGGCCGGCGAGAAGCGCCAGTCGGTGGTGAACGACATGATGCAGTAGTCTGCCTTGACGTGGGCCAGGGTGGCGGCCAGGTCGCCAGCATTGGCTGCGGCCGGGTCGAAATAGTCCAGGGCCTTGGTCATCAGCAGGTAGGTGTTGGCGTCGAAACGGCCAGAAAATTCCTCGCCCTGATAGCGCAGGTAGCTTTCGACCTGGAACTCGACGCTGTGGAAGTCGTAGTTGAGCTTGTCGCTCTTCAGCTCGCGGCCGAATTTCTCACCCATCGAGTCGTCGGACAGGTAAGTGATGTGGCCAACCATGCGCGCCAGCATCAGGCCGCGCTTGGGAATCACGCCCTGGTCCTGGAACGAACCGCCGTGGAATTCGGGGTCGGTGAGGATGGCCTGGCGTGCCACTTCGTTGAAGGCGATGTTCTGCGCCGACAGCTTGGGTGCCGAGGCGATGTCCACGCAGTGGCGCACGCGCTCGGGGTAGGTCATGGTCCACTGCAGGGCCTGCATGCCGCCCAGGCTGCCACCGACGATGGCGGCCCACTGCGCAATGCCCAGGCGGTCGGCCAGGCGGGCCTGGCTGTGCACCCAGTCCTCCACGGTCAATACCGGGAACTCGGCGCCATAAGGCTTGCCGGTGGCCGGGTTGATGCTGCTCGGGCCGGTGCTGCCGTTGCAGCCGCCGAGGTTGTTCAGGCTGACCACGAAGAAGCGGTTGGTATCGATCGGCTTGCCAGGGCCGATGCAGCTGTCCCACCAGCCCGGCTTGCGGTCGGTGGCGGCATGGTAGCCAGCAGCATGGTGATGGCCCGACAGGGCATGGCAGATCAGCACGGCATTGCTCGCGCTGGCGTTCAGGGTGCCATAGGTCTCGTAGACCAGCTCGTAGCTGTTCAGCGAGCGGCCACAGGCCAAGGCCAGCGGTTCATCGAACTTGGCAATTTGCGGTGTAACCAGACCGACGGAATCTTCGGGAAGGACAGTGGACATCGACCCTGCTCACGCTTGACGGAGGCGTAAGTCTAAAGAGCGCTACCCCCAGCGGCAAGCAAAGGCTTGCCACCGGGAGTAACCAGCAGGCGTCGAGGCTCAGATCATCCGCCACAGTTCCTGTGGCATGCCCGCGTAGGCTGCCAGCGGTGGCATGACGAACGACTGGATCACCTGGATTGCCAGGAAGGCGAAGATCGGCGAGATGTCCATGCCGCCCAGGTTGGGCACGATGCGGCGGAACGGTGCCAGCACCGGTTCGCTGATCTGCCAGGCCAGCTCGGCGGCCGGGTTGTGGCTGTTCGGTGCGACCCAGGAAACGATCACCATGACGATCATCGCCACCCAGAAGATTTTCAGGAACAGCGAGGTGATGCCGATGATGGCCCACATCAGCAGGTGCAGGACGTCGCCGAAGGTGCCGTAGGTGACCATCAGCACGAAGCCCATCAGCAGCGCCTGGATGACGATCGCCAGCAGCAGCGACGAGGTGTCCAGGCCACCGATGCTGGGGATCACCCGGCGGATCGGCTTGAGCAGCGGCTGGGTCGCGCGTACGGCGAACTGGCTCAGCGGGTTGTAGAAGTTGGCCTTGACCAGCTGCAGCACGAAGCGCAGCAGGACGATCACCAGGTACAGGCTGACCAGGGTTTGCACCACGAAGATCGCGGCGCCGGACAGTGCATTCATCAACAGCTCCTTATTTGCCCAGTTGTTCGGCCAGCTCGGCGGAACGCTTCGACGCCGCTTCCAGCGCCTGTTCGACGATGGCTTCGAAACCGTTGCCCTGGAACGACTTGATCGCCGCTTCCGTGGTGCCGGCTGGCGAGGTGACGCGGCGGCGCAGTTCCGCGGCGTCGACATCGCTGGCCACGGCCATGCGCGCGGCGCCCAGGGCGGTTTGCAGGGTCAGCTGAGAGGCGGTTTCGCGTGGCAGGCCGAGTTTTTCGCCAGCAGCGGTCATCGCTTCGATCAGCAGGAAGAAGTAGGCCGGGCCACTGCCGGAAACCGCGGTGACGGCATCCAGTTGCTGTTCCTGCTCCAGCCACAGGGCGGTGCCGACTGCCGACAGCAGTTGTTCGGCCTGCTGGCGTTGCTCGGCGGACACTTCGGCGGTGGCGTACAGGCCGCTGACACCCTGGCGCAGCAGTGCCGGCGTGTTGGGCATGCAGCGCACCACCGGGCGGGCGCCAAGCCAGGTCTGCAGGCTGGCGCAGGTGATGCCGGCGGCGATCGAGACGATCACCTGGCCAGCTTCCAGGTTTGGCTTCAGTGACTCGCACACGGCCTTCATGACCTGCGGTTTCACTGCCAGCACGACCACGTCGGCACCCGCAATGGCCTGGGCGTTGTCTTCGAACACCTCGATGCCATGTTCGGCCTGGACGCGGGTGCGGGTCTCGGCGCCAGGGTCGCTGGCGCGGATCTGCGCCGCGTCCAGGCCCTGGGCACGCAGGCCGCCGATCAGGCTGGCGGCCATGTTGCCGGCGCCGATAAAGGCAATACGTGTCTTGCTCATGTCAGGTCCTTGAGGGAAAGAGTGAGTAAAGCATGGAATCAGATGGGCCCGTAATTACGGGCGCCAAACAGGGCGGTACCGATACGCACCCAGGTCGCTCCCTGGGCGATGGCCGCTTCCAGGTCGTGGCTCATGCCCATCGACAGGGTGTCCAGGCCCAGCTCCAGGCTTTCCTGAAGCTTGCGCAGGCTGGCGAAGGCGGCCTCTTGAGTGGCGCGGTCTTCGCTCGGCTCGGGGATCGCCATCAGCCCGCGCAGGCGCAGGTTTGGCAGTGCCGCCACGGCCTTGGCCAGCGCTGGCAGGTCGGCTGGGGCGCAACCGGACTTGCTGTCTTCGCCGCTGACGTTCACCTGCAGGCAGATGTTCAGTGGCGGCAGGCCCGCAGGGCGCTGTTCGGACAGGCGTTGGGCGATCTTCAGGCGGTCCACGGAGTGTACCCAGTCGAAATGTTCGGCAATGGCTTTGGTCTTGTTCGACTGAATGGGGCCGATGAAGTGCCAGATCAAGGGCAGGTCGCGCAGTTCATCTTGCTTGGCCAGGGCTTCCTGCAGGTAGTTTTCGCCCACATCACGCACGCCGGCGGCGTGGATTTCGCGAATGGCGGCGGCCGGTTTGGTCTTGCTCACCGCCAGCAGCTGGACGCTGGCCGGGTCGCGCCCGGCAGCCTGGGCAGCGTTGTGGATACGGGCGGCGAGGGCGGAAAGGTTGTCTGCTATGGTGGACATGGATCGATGCCGTCGGCTCTGGAGATCTTCGGCATTCTACCTGCTTGATGGCTATTGGGGAGTCTCATGGACGTGACCGACCTGTTGGCCCGGGCCGTGGATGCAGGGGCGAGCGACCTGCATCTGGCTGCGGGCGAAATACCGATGCTGCGCGTGGATGGCGAGCTGCGGCGCCTGGAATTGCCGGGCGTGACGACAGCAGCGTTGAACGATGCACTGGCGCCGCTGCTCGACGAGGGCCAGTGCCGGCAATGGCAGCAAGGCGATGAACTGGATCTGGCACTGGAACTGGCATCGCTGGGGCGTTTTCGTCTCAATCTGTTTCGGCAGCTGAATGGCCTGGCAGCCACGTTGCGGCTGATACCGAAACGCGTTGCCAGTGTCGATGAACTCGATCTTGAAGAAGTGTTTCAAGCCGTTGCGCGGCACACGGATGGCCTGGTGCTGGTAGGTGGCCCGACCGGCAGCGGCAAGTCGAGTACCTTGGCGGCGCTGATCGACCGGCTCAATCGCGAGCGGGCGCTGCATATCATCACCCTCGAAGACCCTGTTGAAGTTATCCACAGCAGCCAATGCAGCCTGGTCAATCAGCGCGAGATCGGCCGGCATTGTCGTGACTTCGCCCAAGGGCTGCGCAGCGCACTGCGTCAGGACCCGGATGTGATCATGATTGGCGAATTGCGCGATCTGGAAACCATCCGCCTGGCGTTGCGTGCGGCGGAGACGGGGCATCTGGTGCTGGCCACGGTGCATACGCGGTCGGCGGCCGGCAGCATTGATCGGCTGGTCGAAGTATTTGCGGCGGAGGAAAAGCCACTGGTGCGGGCGATGCTGGCGGAGTCGTTGCGCATGGTGGTGGCGCAGGTGCTGGTCAAACGTGTGGGCGGCGGCCGGGTGGCGGCGCGCGAGGTGCTGGTGGCGACGCCTGCGGTGCGAAACCTGGTGCGCGAGGGGCGGATGGCGCAGTTGTGTTCGGTGATGCAGGCGGGGGCGGCGCAGGGGATGCGGACGATGGAGGGGGCGCTGGGTAAGCTGAGGGAGAAAGGCTTGATCAGTGATCTCTAGCGCCTGTTCCGGCCTCTTCGCGGGCAAACCCGCTCCCACAGGGAAATCACAGTTTTCAAGGGCTGTGCAGTACCTGTGGGAGCGGGCTTGCCCGCGAAGAGGTCGATACCGATTAGCGCTTGGCCAGGCTCAGCTGTTGCTGCTCTTTCGGCAGCACCCGCTTGGCAACCACATAGTGCTGCTGCCAGTACGGCTTGCTCAGGTTGTCGATGCTCACCCGCTTGCCGGTTCGCGGCGCGTGGATGAAGCGGTCGTTACCCAGGTAGATGGCAACGTGATTGACCCGGCGGCTCTTGATATTGAAGAAGATCAGATCGCCTGGCTTGAGGTCGCTCTTGGCTACCTTCACGCCGTGGCCCTGGGCCATGGCGTTGGACGTACGCGGCAGATCGACGTCTGCCACGTCGTTGAACGCGTATTTGACCAGCCCGCTGCAGTCGAACCCTTTTTTCGGGTTGCTGCCGCCCCAAACATAAGGGGTACCGAGCACGTTGACCGCACGGCTGAGCACATCGCTGCTCTGCTTCGGCGACATCGCCGCAACGGCAGGCAGGTTGTGGCCCTTGCTCGCATAGTTCGAGCGTGCGCGCAGCGTGGTCTGCTTGACGGGCGCGTGTTTCACCGAGGTATTGCTGGTGTAACCGGTGAAACCATTGGGAAGACGTTGCTCACGATTGGTGGCGTGGGCGGCCAGGGGCAATAATAGGCAGAGGGTCAGCCATGTCTTGAAGAAAGGCGGCATAGATGAAGCTCTTATGAATGTTTATGTGTTTGGCGCGCAACTTTATAACAGCTTTTTGCTCCTTTTCAGGGCCGTTGGTCGATTGTCATGCTGCCGTACGTCGGCCTGCGGCGAAAAAGTCACATTTTTATTTAGAAATTTTTCGGATAACCCACGAGGGCTATGAATGAACAGTTATCAACAGGGGACGCCGTACCACGACACCCACAGCAAGGTCATCGGTTACCTGCTGTGGATCTTCGGCTTTACCGGCTCGCACCGTTTCTACTACGGCAAGCCGATCACCGGGACGATCTGGTTCTTCACCTTGGGCCTGCTCGGCATTGGCTGGCTGATCGACCTGTTCCTGATCCCTTCGATGGACCGTGAAGCGGACATGCGTTTCCAGTCCGGCCGTATCGACTACAACATTGCCTGGATCCTGCTGACGTTCCTGGGCATTTTTGGTTTGCACCGCCTGTACCAGGGCAAGTGGATCTCGGCGATCATCTACTTCTTCACCGGCGGCCTGTTTCTGGTCGGTGTGCTGTACGACTTCTGGACCTTGAACAGCCAGATATCCGAAGCCAACGCCCGCAGCCGATAGGGCGGCAGGCGCCGACAAAAAAGGCCTTGTCGCGCTGTGCGGCAAGGCCTTTTTCGTTACTGACGGGTCTGTCGCTGCTGCAGCAGCAGGTTGCCGAACCCGGCCCCCGCCAGCTGTTTCTGCGCCCCGGTCAGCTGTTCACGGTTGCTGAACGGCCCGACCAGTACGCGGTACCAGGTTTCTTCCTTGACGGTACCCGATTCGACCTTGACCGCCTGGCCGAGCAGGATGATCTGCGCGCGGACCTTGTCGGCGTCGGCCTGCTTGCGGAACGAACCGGCCTGTAGGAAGTACTGGGTGGTCGCCGCCGGCTTGATCACCGGTGGTGCGGGTGGTGGCGTTTGCCCCAGCAGCGCGGCCTGGGCGCGCGCGGTATCGATCTTCGCGGCTTCTGCCGGCGTGACCGGGGTCACCGGCTGCGCAGGTACTGGCGGCGTCTTCTCCGGCACGGCCTCAGGCGGCACGATCACCTCGGACTCCGGCAGCAGCGTGTAGAAGTCGTACTTCGGTTTCACCGGCTGCTGAGGCGTTGCGGTCGTGGCCGGCTTGCTGGCCTCGGCCACTTTCTCCGGCTTCTGCTGCTCGGGCTTGGTGCGCTTGATGTCGCCGCCGCCAGGTTCGAGCTTCATCAGGAAGACGATGAACGCACCGACCGTCAGGCCGACTGCCAGCCATACCCAGCCGGGGATCGGCTGCTTGGCTGGGGCCGTCTGACGGCTGGCACCGCGTTTTGGCGCTGGTTTTTTCTTGGCAGCCAACTTACATGCGCTCCAGGGTTTCCAGGCCGAGCAGCTCCAGACCTTGCTTGAGGGTGCGACCGGTCAGGGCAGCCAGGCGCAGGCGGCTCTGCTGCTGTTCCGGGGTTTCGGCGGCGAGGATCGGGCAGTTCACGTAGAAGCTCGAGAACAGGCCGGCCAGGTCGTACAGGTAGCTGCACAGTACGTGCGGCGTGCCTTTGTCAGCGACGCTGTTGAGGATCTCGCCAAACTGGGCCAGGCTGGCGGCCAGGTCCTGTTCCTGGGCGGCCTGCAGCACGATGTTGCCGTCGACTTCGTCGAAACCCTTGCCGAGCTTGCGGAACACACCGGCTACACGGGTGTAGGCGTACAGCAGGTACGGCGCGGTGTTGCCTTCGAAGTTGAGCATCAACTCGAAGTTGAAGCTGTAGTCGCTGGTGCGGTGCTTGGACAGGTCGGCGTATTTCACTGCGCCGATACCGACCACTTCACCGATGTGACGCAGTTCGTCTTCGGTAAATTCCGGGTTCTTTTCCTTGACCAGCGCGTAGGCGCGCTCCTTGGCCTCGGTGAGCAGGTCGATCAGCTTGACGGTGCCACCGTCGCGGGTCTTGAACGGGCGGCCGTCGGCGCCGTTCATGGTGCCGAAGCCCATGTGCTCCATTTGCATCGGGTGGCCGACGAAGCCGGCGCGGCGGGCCACTTCGAACACCTGGTTGAAGTGCAGGGCCTGGCGCTGGTCGACGAAATACAGGGCGCGGTCGGCCTTGAGCACGTTGCTGCGGTAGCGCACGGCGGCCAGGTCGGTGGTGGCGTACAGGTAGCCACCGTCAGCCTTCTGCACGATCACCGGCAGCGGCTCGCCTTCGCTGTTCTTGAATTCTTCGAGGAATACGCACTGGGCGCCCTGGTCCTCGACCAGCAGGCCCTTGGCCTTGAGGTCGGCTACCACGTTGGCCAGGTCATCGTTATAGGCGCTTTCGCCCATCACGTCGGCCATGGTCAGCTTGACGTTGAGCAGCTCGTAGGTCTTCTGGCAGTGCGACAGCGAGATGTCCTTGAAGCGTGTCCACAGGGCCAGGCACTCAGGGTCGCCGGCCTGCAGCTTGACCACCAGGCCGCGGGCGCGGGTGGCAAACTCTTCAGATTCGTCGAAGCGCTTCTTCGCCGCGCGGTAGAAGTTTTCCAGGTCCGACAGCTCGTCGCTGGTGATCGGGTTTTCCTGCAGGTAGGCCATCAGCATGCCGAACTGGGTGCCCCAGTCGCCGACGTGGTTCTGGCGGATGACGTTGTCACCGAGGAACTCCAGCACGCGCGCGACGCTGTCACCGATGATGGTCGAGCGCAGGTGGCCGACGTGCATCTCCTTGGCCAGGTTCGGTGCCGACATGTCGATCACCACCTTCTGCGCAGGGCCTGCCTTGCGCGCGCCGAGGTGATCGTCGGCCAGGGCGGCGTCCAGGCGGGCGGCCAGGGCGTCGGTGTTCTGGAAGAAGTTCAGGAAGCCTGGGCCGGCGATCTCGACCTTGCTGATGTCGGCGCTGGCCGGCAGGGCGTTGATCAGTTTTTCGGCCAGGTCGCGTGGCTTCATGCCGGCTGGCTTGGCCAGCATCATGGCGATGTTGCTGGCGAAATCGCCGTGGGTCTTGTCCCGGGCGTTTTCCACCTGGATCGCCGGCGAGAGCCCTTCAGGCAGCACACCGTCGGTGACGAGTTGGGTGAGGGCTTGCTGGATCAGCTGGCGAATGGTGTCTTTCATGGGGATCTCTTTTCGACCGCAAGCGCGGTGGAGCGCCTGGATGCGCAGGTGGAAAAACTGGGCATTATCCGTTGCCGGGGGCGGGTTGCCAACCTTTGGGGCAGAAGCTTAATAAAGGTCGACCGGGTCGACATCCAGCGACCAGCGTACCTGGCGCCCGCTCGGCAGTTGCTCCAACACTAGCAACCAGGCGCTGATCAGTCGATGCAAGGGGGCTCGAGTGTTGGCCTGAATCAACAATTGCGCCCTGAAACGCCCGGCGCGACGCTCCATGGGCGCAGGCACCGGCCCGAGCAGTTCGATGCCGGGCAGGCGCTGTTCGGCGACCAGGCGCTCGGCGGCGGCGCAGGCTTCGTCGAGGAAACCCTCGGCCTGGCCGGGCTTGTGCGCTTCGGCGCGCAGCAGGGCAAGGTGGGAGAACGGTGGCAGCCCGGCATTGCGGCGTTCGTCCAGGGCCTGCTCGGCGAAGGCGAAATAACCTTGTTCGGTCAGTTGCACCAGCAGCGGGTGGTCGGCCAGGTGCGTCTGGATGATCACTTTGCCGGGCTCTTCGGCGCGCCCGGCCCGGCCAGCAACCTGGACGATCAGCTGGGCCATGCGCTCGCTGGCGCGGAAGTCGCCAGAGAACAGCCCGCCATCGGCGTCGAGGATGGCGACCAGGGTCACTCGCGGGAAGTGATGCCCCTTGGCCAGCATCTGGGTGCCGACGAGGATGCTTGGCTGACCGCGCTGGATGGTGCTGAACAGATTGTGCATGGCGTCCTTGCGCGCCGTGCTGTCGCGGTCCACGCGCAGGATCGGGTAATCCGGGAACAGGACTTTCAGGCGCTCTTCGGCCCGTTCGGTGCCGGCGCCAACGGGCCGCAGGTCGACGTGGTTGCACTTCGGGCACTGGTGCGGCAGGCGCTCGTCGTAGCCGCAGTGGTGGCAGCGCAGCACGCCAGAGCGCTGGTGCACGGTCATGCGCGCATCGCAGCGCGGGCATTCGGACAGCCAGCCACAGTCATGGCACAGCAAGGTCGGGGCGAAGCCGCGGCGGTTGAGGAACACCAGGACTTGCTGGCCGGCCTCCAGGGTCAGGCGGATGGCCTGCTGCAACGGGCCACTTATGCCGCTGTCCAGCGGCAGGCTTTTCACATCCAGGCGCAGCATGCGCGGTGGGCGGGCGCCGCCGGCGCGCTGATTCATGCGCAGCAGGCGATAGCGACCGGTGAGCGCGTTGTGCAGTGTTTCCAGCGACGGTGTGGCGGAGCCGAGCAGGATCGGGATGTTTTCCTGGTGGGCGCGCACCAGCGCCAGGTCGCGGGCGTGGTAGCGCAGGCCTTCCTGCTGCTTGTAAGAGCCGTCATGCTCTTCGTCGATGATGATCAGGCCGGGGTTTTTCATCGGGGTGAACAGCGCCGAGCGCGTGCCGATGATGATGTCGGCCTCGCCGTCGCGGGCGGCCAGCCAGGCATCGAGTCGCTCGCGGTCGTTCACGGCCGAGTGCAGCAGGGCGATGCGGGCGTTGAAGCGCTGCTCGAAGCGCGCCAAGGTCTGCGGGCCGAGGTTGATCTCGGGGATCAGCACCAGCGCCTGCTTGCCGGCTTCCAGGGTTTCGCGGATCAGCTGCAGGTACACCTCGGTCTTGCCGCTGCCGGTGACGCCGGCCAGCAGGAAGGCGCCGAAGCCGCCAAAGCCCTCGCGCACGGCGTCGAAGGCATCGCGTTGTTCTTCGTTGAGGGGTAGCTCCGGCTGCGCCAGCCAGTGTTCATGGCGCTGCGCTGGCAGGTGGCGACGGACTTCCAGCTGTACCAGCTCCTTGGCCAGCAGCAGGTCAAGGCTGTCCTTGTTCAGGTTGAGCTTGCTCAGCAGGCTGTGTGCAACGCCGTGCGGATGCTGGGCCAGGGTCTTGAGGGCATCGCGCTGGCGCGGGGCGCGGGCGATCCGTGGGTCTTCCAGGCGTGCGCCGGGGGCCACGTGCCAGAAGCGCTCCTGGCGCATCTCGGCAGGTTCGCCCTGGCGCAGCAGCGTAGGTAGCGCCCAGCTCAGGGTGTCACCGAGGCTGTGCTGGTAGTACTGGGCCGTCCACAGGCACAGCTTGAACAGCGCTGGCGGAATCGGCGAGACCGGGTCGAGCAGGGCGCTGGCGGGCTTGAGCTTGTCGGCAGGCACATCGCTCTGCTCGCACACTTCCACCAGCACGCCGATCATTTCGCGGCGCCCGAACGGTACGCGGATGCGCATGCCTGGGGTCAACACCTGACGCGCCATGCTCTCTGGCGCCTTGTAATCGAACAGGCGGCGCAACGGGGAGGGCAGGGCAAGGCGCAGGATGACGTCGGACACGCGGCAGATCTCGGAGGGCGTTTCAAAGACTGGCGAGCCTAGCAGACGACGGTCGGTGCAAGCGACAACTTGCGTTGGCGCGATGCTCTGGTATTATTTGCCGCCTAATTACGTGCGGTATTCAACAATAGGTGTTGGGTGGCGGCACGCAGCTCGAGGAAGTGACCATGAAAGAAGGTATCCACCCGAACTACGAAGTAGTTGCAGTCACCTGCAGCTGCGGTAACAAGTTCGAAACTCGTTCGACCCTGGGCAACACCCTGGCGATCGACGTTTGCAACCTGTGCCACCCGTTCTACACCGGTAAGCAGAAAGTCCTGGACACCGGTGGTCGCGTACAGAAGTTCGCCGATCGCTTCGGTATGT
>Ga0207713_1001952_pt1 | contig 15595 bp, 11 predicted proteins | sample KBSS64metaG_FD_184404 | JGI IMG/M metagenome (GOLD analysis project Ga0207713, IMG submission 184404) | Switchgrass rhizosphere microbial communities from Kellogg Biological Station, Michigan, USA - KBS S6-4 metaG (SPAdes) (version 2) | ecosystem: Host-associated > Plants > Roots > Rhizosphere >...
GGCTGTGCAGCTGGCGGAAGGCCTTGAGGTCGTCGATCGACAGGTCGTAGCCGGTCAGGTGCAGCAGCGAGTAGATCAGCATCGAGCCGTGGCCGTTGGACAGCACGAAGCGGTCACGGTCGGCGAAGCTTGGGTTGCTCGGGTTGTGCTTCAGGTAGTCACGCCAAAGCACTTCGGCGATATCCGCCATGCCCATAGGGGCACCTGGGTGGCCGCTGTTGGCTTTCTGAACTGCGTCCATGCTGAGGGCGCGGATGGCATTTGCACGTTCACGACGGCTAGGCATCGCGGGTCTCCTGACAATTGAGTAGATGGGTCAAAAAAGGCGGCATTCTGGCGCAGGGGAGGGTACAGGGCAATGATTGATGGTAATTACAGGTTGCAAGCTACTGGTATGAGGTCGAAGTATTAGAAAAAATAAGCCTCTGGAGCGGTGAGTCGGAGATTGCAATTGAGATGCTCATTGGGCTTTTGCTCGCTTCAGATTCTGATTCTGTAAGGGGTAGGCATGAAGGTTGCCATCTAATGGCCACTACTTCTTGAGGGGGATGGGACCAAGGATTTGGCGATATTTTGACCACTCATGTTGGACGAAGGTGCAGAGTTAATCGTTGTCCGACAGTCCGATTTCTCTTCCCGCACTTTGCTTACTGTTGCAAAAACCTTAACATTCGCGCTTTCGCACAATCTATGCAGTCGTCAGGGACGAACATGAACCATCTAAACATCGCTAAAGAAGCCCTAATCGCACAGGCTCAGGCCGTCACTCAGCTTGCCGATCGCTTGGACGGCGAGTTTCAGAATGCAGTCGAGCTGATCCTCGGTTGCCAAGGCCGTACTGTCGTATGCGGTATGGGTAAATCTGGGCTGATTGGCCAAAAAATGGTCGCCACCTTCGCTTCTACTGGTACCCCAAGTTTCTTTCTGCACCCTGCCGAAGCCTTCCATGGCGACTTGGGTATGCTCAAGCCGATCGATGTTCTGATTCTAATCAGCTACAGCGGTGAAACCGATGAATTGATCAAGCTGATTCCAAGCCTCAAGTCCTTTGGGAACAAGATTATCGCAATGACCGGAAACGGTCAGTCGACGTTAGCCAAGCACGCTGATATCTGGCTCGATATCTCCGTCGAACGCGAAGTTTGCCCTAACAATCTGGCACCCACCACCTCCACTTTGGCGACAATGGCCATGGGGGACGCCCTTGCTGTGGCTTTAATCGAAGCTATCCAGTTCAAGCCGATGGATTTCGCGCGCTACCACCCCGGCGGCAGCTTGGGTCGCAAATTGCTGACTCGTGTTCGCGATGTCATGCACTCGCCAGCTCCAGTAGTAACCCCAGCAACCAGTTTCCACGATTGTCTGCTGGTTATGACTCGTAGTCGCCTGGGCCTCACCGTGGTCATGGATGATGAAAAGCTCGTAGGCATTGTTACAGACGGCGACTTGCGTCGTGCGTTGCTGGAAGACGAAAATATCATTCACGCCCCGGTGTCCCAGTTCATGACTGTTGATCCGCACACTATCCAGGAAGACGCTCAGTTGTCCGAAGCCGAAGCTTACATGCGGGACAATAAAATCCGCGCCCTGGCTGTAGCAGATGCAGATAAAGCCGTGGTCGGTGTGGTCGAGATTTTCGACTGATAGCAGGGATGAAAAAATGGCCGCTCTCAATAGGATTGAGAGCGGCCATTTTTGTTGCAGCTACAAGCTGATACAAGCCTTGTCGCCTATGTCGCTTACTGCGCCATCTTAGCCATAACTTTTGCGTAACCTGCGGCGGTGCCTAGCACCGCAGCATTGCCTTGGGCATGCAAAATGGCATCAGCCAGTTCGCGGAACGCACCGGTACCACCTGCAGCACTCAAAGTTTGCGTGGCTGCTGCCTTGACATAGGCAGGCGCATCTGCGACAGCAAACGACATGCCGCAAGCAGCGAAGGCAGGCAAGTCGATGGAATCATCGCCTATGCACACAGTTTGTGCGGCGCTAACTCCCGCTTCAGCCATTAGCTGATTACAAGCAGCTAACTTGTCTTTTACGCCGAACTGGAACAAGGTTACACCCAGGTCTGCTACCCGCTTGCGTAAGGTAGCCGAATCCCGGCCAGACAATACTGCTACGCGAACCCCGTTTTCCTCAAGCAGGCGCATGCCCATCCCGTCGCGCACATGGAAGCGCTTGAGGCATTCGCCAGTTGCATCGTAGTAGATGCCGCCATCGGTCAATACGCCGTCAACGTCGGTGATCACTAAGCGTATATCACCCAGCGTAGGTCTCGAAACCTGCGGTTGGCCGCTCATGATTGCTCGAACTTGCTCTAGGCACTCGGGGGTATCCACGCCAGGCCCGGTAGGTTCAACGACGTAAGCGCGAATGCAATATCCAGCAGCCATGAGTCGAAGTTGTTCAAGCTTTTCTGCATGTTCCATCATCGGCTGAGGTAGATCAGCATATTCAGCTAAAACACTACGACGGTAGGCGTAAACACCCACATGCTTGAGATACTTTGCGGCTTCGTCATCTCGTGCATAAGGTATCGGCGAACGGCTGAAGTACAGAGCATTGCCATTGGCAGCTAATACCACTTTAACGGTATTTGGGTTGCTGGCTTCATGGTTATCGATAGGATGGCACAGCGTACCTACGTTCACGCTTGTGTCAGCCAGCATTCCAGCCGCCAGTGCTTCAATGTCAGTGGGGCGGACAAGTGGCTCGTCGCCTTGTAGATTGATGTAGATGTCAGCTTCTACTTCGCCCATAACTTCGGCTAATCGATCAGTGCCAGAAGGATGATCGGGCGAGGTCATTACACATTTCCCGCCAAATGCGTGCACCGCTTTGGCCACACGCTCATCATCTGTAGCAACAACTACAATATGGGCGTTTGTGACTTGCTGAGCGCGCTCGTATACGTGCTGCACCATCGGCTTACCAGCAATGTCGGCTAGTGGCTTGCCAGGTAGGCGGGTTGAGCCGTAACGTGCCGGAATGACGATAGCGACTCGTTGTTCTGAACTTGTCATGTTCAAAGTCCTTGCTTGCACGAGGCAGGGTTACGAGATGCTCAGAGCCGGATAGGACTTGATCAGGTCGTCCAGAGCTTTAATCTGGGCCAGGAAGGGCTCCAGCTTGTCAAGTGGCAAGGCGCTTGGGCCGTCGCATTTGGCTTGATCTGGATTTGGATGGGCTTCAAGGAATAGTCCGGCCAGACCAACGGCCATGCCAGCACGGGCCAGATCTACGACTTGCTCGCGTCGGCCACCAGAAGCGGCACCCGATGGATCACGATTCTGCAGGGCGTGAGTGACGTCAAAGATGATTGGCAGGTTGTTGCAGGTACGCTTCATTACACCGAAGCCGAGCATATCGACTACTAGGTTGTCGTAGCCCATGCAGGATCCACGATCGCAAAGGATCAGTTGATCGTTACCCGCTTCCTTGAACTTGTGAACGATGTTCTGCATCTGAGATGGGCTGAGGAACTGAGGTTTCTTGATGTTTACAGGCTTGCCAGTTTTGGCCAGAGCGGTAACCAAGTCGGTCTGGCGCGCCAGGAATGCTGGCAGCTGCAGAACGTCAGCTACTTCAGCAACAGGGGCGCACTGATAAATTTCGTGAACGTCGGTGATCACTGGGACGCCGAATTCAGCTTTTACCTTCTCGAAAATACGCAGGCCTTCTTCCATGCCAGGACCACGATAGGAGTGAATGGAGGAACGATTGGCTTTGTCGAAGCTAGCCTTGAAAACGTAAGGAATGCCCAGCTTTTCGGTGACGCGAACGTACTCGGCGCAGGCGGTAAGGGCCAGGTCCGCAGATTCGAGTACGTTAATGCCGCCGAACAGGACGAAAGGGGCGGAGTTGGAGCATTCGATTGACGGGGTGATCTTGATCATAGGTTCACTTCATATTTGCATAGAAAGGAGCTAAAAGGAGTCACGGTCACTCACTGAGTTCCCTGTGAGACATCGTTGCTCTACCAAATTTTTGGGGCGCGGAATGATAACACTTAATAGGGGGGGGTTCAATTTACGGTGGCGTCAGGTTGGCGGGTGTGAAAAATCATCTAGGGTTAATGTGGTGGAGCTGAGTGTCCAAAGCGTAGAGTGATTCCAAATGGTTTTGCTGAGATAAAGGAAGATTTATGTTTGAACTTAAGAATCAGGTTTTACTACTTATGGTTGCAGTGGGGGCTGTGGGTTCAGGGGTGAGTCACGCTGCATGTGATATTTCTGTATTTGACAAGAAGGATGGTGAGATTGTTCTTGATAGCGGATGCGTATATCGTGGGACGATAAGGCTATTGCAAAGTAATACAAATCTAAAATGTAATGGCGCTGAGTTGAAGGCCAATAAGGGCGATAAGTACGGAGTGTTTATAAGGGGGCGTGGGCTTCAAAATGTGACGGTGTCTGATTGCAAGATCACAGGTTATGAGAAAGCAGCCGTTATGATTACGAGTGGCTTGTCCGGAGAGGAACTGGATAGAGATCGCAAGAAAAGTTACGATCTCGCGCCAAAAAATATCACATTGGACGGCTTGGAGATAAAAGATTCAAAAAGGAATGGGGTGCACTTTAACGCATATGTGAATCATTCAACCTTAAAAAATTCTAAAATTATTGGGTCGCGAGGAGTGGGTGTATATCTGGGGCAGAGCACCCAGAATATTCGAATAGAGTCGAATGAGTTCTATGCAAATGGTGGTGTGGATAAGGCGAAAGGTTATCGTGAAGCGCTCGCAGTTGACTCATCAGCTAAAAATATCATCCAGTATAATAAATTTTCAAAGAATGCAGCAGGGTCAATTTTTCTGTACAAAAACTGTGGGGAGAATTTTGATCGACCAGGCGCTGTAAGGCGATGGCAATCCAGTAATGATAATTTGATTGCTCATAATGTATTCAGTGGTGAAAAAGTTGCGGTGTGGATTGCTTCGCGTCAAAGTCGGGATCTTAGTAGGTGGAAATGTGGCGATGACCCTGCATCGGCAGATGGGAAGTATTTCAAAGACTATGCCGATCACAATCGAATAGAGAAGAATGTGTTTTGCAGGAATGAGGTTTCTTTGAGGGTTGAAGGGGATAATAATTTTATATCTGATAATCGCTTTGATAGACCTGAGGCTGAGGCCGTAGACATGCCGTACTTAACGAAAAACAAGCCGGATGGTTTAAAGAATTTCGGTAATAGAGTGGAAAAGGCGGGTTTGCTGCAGGACAGTGATGATTCTCTCTGTAGGTGAGGGTGAATGGGGCTCTATAGAGGAGCCCCAGTCCGCTTGGGCTAGTCAAGATTTAGACAGTTGAGCCTGTTTCGTTTTTCTGAATTCAGCCTCGTCGGGGTGGTGCTTGGCGTGATCTAAAAGGAGAGAATTAAACTTATCTATAAATCCAAGCTGGGCTGCGGCACTAATCGCGTTTTGGAGTGCTGGCTTATAGCTTTCATCGAGCTGCAGGCATCGTTCAAATAATGCAAAGGCATTAGGCGTTTGGCCGGAATGCTTGTACGAAAGACCTACGCGGTACGTTGCGGTCAGTGTAAGATCGACAGTTGCATCATTTTCGAATAGATCAATAATCTCCGAGTATTTCTCCTTTTGATATAAGAAATTTATTTCAGAAGAGAGTACGTTCCTTTGGAAGTCAATGCCTGTGGTGTATTTGCCCATCACGCTGCCCATAATACGTTGAACTACATGAGGGCTAACGTGCCGATAGTCTCCGGCCCAGTTACTATTCGGATCGCCTAGTGAAACAAACTCGAAACTGGGAAAGTAGTCGACATTTTCGTGTTTTCGAATGAAATACTCTACTGCTGCGCGTTGAACGGCTTTCGAGTATGTGTTGGCGACTAGCACATCTTGGTCGCGGAAGGTAGCAAGGAGCGGTACCGGAGATACTGTGATAAGGATCTTTACATCGGGTTTGCAGAAGCGCTGAGTGATCGTGTAGAACTCTTCCAGTTCTGAAGTTACTTCGTTGTAGTCGAGTACTCGCATTTCGAAGCGATCTGGCGCGCCTTTTAATGCGCGCGGGTGGGGCGCAAGATTCAAATAGAGCTCTGAAGCTTTATCGTACCACGCCTCCACTAGTCCAAGCGTGATGATGATAACGTCAGCATCTTTTGCTCTTCTTATGGAGTCACAGTATGATTCCCTGAAGTCACACATGCTCTCGAAGCTTGACGCAAATGCGCTTCCGCCGAGCTGAGGGTCAGTCCAGTTTTCTTCAGAGATTTGAACTAGCGCTCGCTTAGGATCGTAAGGATGTTCAGGGTCCAGCGCCCATCGTAATTCATTGACAATAGAGTGAATCGTGTACTTGTTGTAAAGGCTTTCATCCGCGCCTGAGCGTTCAACCGCTTTGGATAAATTTGTGCTGCGTGAGATTACGTTGAAGCCGCTTGATACCAGTGCTTTGTCAACTTCTCTAGCAAAGCATGAACCCATAGTGAAAACTTTTGAGTTTTCATCAATAGAAAACGAAGGAGCGCACTCGGGCTTAGGGAAGGGGAAGAGTCGCTCTTTATTCAGTTGCGGTGTCGGGTAGCGCGAGTGTTTGTTGTCTTTAAGAAGTTTTACTGCGTCTTTTCCGGAAATTACTTCAATTGCCATTGCTTTGCTCCTTAAGTCACATAAACCATCTCAGATGTCTTCGCTTAGTTTACAAGCGTTTTTCGTCCCATGACACATTTGACTTGATAACCTTTGCAGGTATTCCAGCCGCCAGCGAGTTTTCAGGGACGTTGCGAGTGACGATGGAGCCAGCGCCAACGATTGACCCGTTTCCGATGGATACGCCTTTATATATATTGGTGTTCTCTGCTAGCCAAACTTTGTCACCAATGAACACGTCTGCATCCGGGTTGATGCGCGTGTTTGTGGTTAAGTCTATTATTGAGTGCATATCAGATGTGCGTATTCTAACATTCGCGAATAGGCAGTTTTGGCCGATAGTTATTGAGGTGCCATTAGAGGCCTGAATCCAGCATGGCTTATTGAATTTTGTTTTCCTTCCGATTTTTAATTGTCCATTACCGACTATGCGTAGGTCGCCTATAAGTTGGCAGCCATCCTCAATAATTAACGTTCCGCCAGAGCCTGAAAAAATTATCGTAACATTGGTCAGCTTGACCCCTTTGCCAAAGATTACCTTGGCATTCTGGCCTTTAAATTTGAGGCTGCATTTTTCGTTTGCTATGGGAGTGCCAGTGACTTCGTTTGTTTCGATATTGATTATCTTCATGCTGCCTCTCTTACCTGATAAAGGGCGTCAGTGATGACGCCCTTTGCGGCGTTTTTATTTTTTCTTAAGCGCGGCAATGTGCCGTACTACGTCTTCCACTTCAGCGGGGCCATTAAGGTCAGGGCTAAAGTAGCGGCTGCTTTCAATGTAAGCAAAGTGGAAAAGCTCTTCCACAGTACGACGCTTGGTGCGCGATGGTAGTTCTTGTTGATCCACTGTGGCGCCCCAGCCCGCGTAGAACGGCATACCATAGCAGTGAACAATTTTCCCTGCCATTAGAGCTTCGAAACCCATTCCCGATGTCATGACGTAAACTTCATCCACGATGTCAAACAATGCGAATGGGCTAATATCAAAGACGATGGGGAATACGTTGTTCATGTACTGCGTGAATGCGAGCTTTTCATTGCTAAAGTAGCTGGACTTGCCGCCTTTAATAGCATCAGGGTGCTGTTTGATCAAAATGTCGCAGTCAGATCTTTCCCGGCAGACATCTTGGATCATCTTACTGAATGCTGCTTCAGAACCCAGGCCTGACGCCACGGACTGATCACCAAAGCGTTGATCAACCAGCAACACTTTTTTGCGGCCAGGGGTGCCAATGGTCAAAGGGACGTCGGGAGCATGATTGTACTTCGAGATCCGTTCCTGCACGATCAAGTCAATAGCTGCTCGGCTGCGTTCGAATTGTGCCTCAGTCAGCTCTGGACCGCTTTCAAGAAGGCGGCTTAGTCGCGATATTTTAGTGGCGTCGTAATAGGCTGTGGTATCGTCTAGGATGATTGAAAGGCCAGGCTCTTTGGCTAAACCAATATCCAGTGAGCGGATGAAGCCGTCTTCTACATATACAACTGGCTTAGACAGTTGAGCGGCGACTTCACGTTGATTTTTCTTGGTATTCGACTCTGTGATGCCCCACTGGAAGAAAACTTCCACAGAGGCCAGATGTTGAATCCCTGTCTCTTTCACGCTGGTGCTGATGAGCGTGCGTGCTTTCAGCATGCGTTGGAGATAAAGCTGCGTTGTGCTAAGTGTCGCAGGCGATGATGGGATCGCGATGACATCAAGTGGGGCTTTGCTTAACAGCCGTTCTATAGCATTCGGTTTTTGCGTAAGCTCTTCACCTTCCGCAATTGCCTCAAGCTCAGATCTGATTCTAGCGGCGGCCTGCCCATCAAATTTCCCAACGCCAAACATCTCCGCTGCCCAAGCCATCCCCTCTTCAGGCATCGTGAACGAGTTGTCAACGAACTGAGTGAGATACTGCTCGATTTCAGTAATGCTTTTTGCTGCCGGAATTCCTGCTTTTTCCCAAATTTGATCGAACTCGACATATTTGATGGAGAGGGCATATCTACCCATCAGAAGACCTTCGAACAGCATTGTGCTGTTGATGGAGGTTACGATATCTGAGTGATAAAGTGCCTCTTCCGGCGACACAAGGTAGCAGTGTCCCTCATCTAGTGCTACGTGAGCCGATTCGGACAATAGTTTGCGAGTGGCAGCACCAAGAATGTCTTCTTTATTTGGGGGAAGGCGTACGAGAAGCTGGAGTCCTTGAATGTTGGCGACGGTTGCCAAGTCTTGAATTGCACGCTGCTGCGAAAGTTGCGCAGTCTTCTTGTCAAGCTGCGAATCCAGCGGCTGTGATGCGAATAGGATAGTTTTCTTTGCAGGGTCCAGTCCATAGAGTCTGCAGAATTGCTGGCGCGTAAGTGAAGGAGTGTAGTTTGTATGCGTGTCAAACTTTGGAGCCCCCACACTACGGAAAAGCTCATCCGGATATCCGCGTTCGGTAAAGATATCCTTTTGCATCCCGCCCCAACCCAAAGTAAGGTCAGCTGACGGCACGGAAGCTTTGGAAGTAATATCCCAATAGTACTTGTCTCGGTCAACGAAGACAGACTCATGTGGCACCAAAATACGAGGGATATTAAGCTCCTCGCACACGCTTGCAATTAAGCGCATCGTAGCGGACCAATCAAAAGTGAAGATGACAGCCTTAATTTTGCCGCGTAGGGGTACCAAGCGGTTGATCAGCATTCGGCGGTAGAGTGCTGGGTCGGTTCGCGTGTATCGCAGAACAGACTGACGAACTCCATTTCCGTCCACGTCTTTTACAAAATCTAAAGGCGCAAAATTGTATTTATCGCTATATCGGATTTTCTCGATAAGCGCATCGCCATGCCCTGCAATCCAGGGAATGTAAAGAAACAGTGGTTTAGATGATGCTAGTGCGGCTTTCAATTCGTCGCCTGGGCGAGGATTGAACCACTCTGGGACGCCTGTGTCAGGCTGTGCAGCTTTTGCAACGGGCTTGGCAGCAGGCTTTGCAACAGCTTTTGCTACCGGTTTTGCCTCAGTTTTTGACGCTGGCTTAACTGCCGCCTTTGCGGCGGGTTTAGCTACTGCTTTTGCCGCAGGCTTCGCCACCACTTTATTCACGGACTGTTGCGCAGTCTTTGCAGTGGCCGGCATCGAAGATACTAAAGCTTCTACTGAAGGCGCCGCAGGAATCAATCGCATAGCTTCTGACATCGTTGCAATCACCTTCTCAATATCTGAAACTGAACCATCCTGAGGGTTGAAATACTTTGGATAAAGGAGGTAGGCGGCTGCAAACAGCTCGGTCGCGTTCAGCTTTCGGGTGCGTCTGGGGTTGGGTTGTCGGTCATCGGTCAATCCCCAACCAGAGTAAAATGGGCAACCGATTGTGGTAACTTTAATGCCGCGTAGTACTGCTTCAAAGCCTGCTAGAGATGTTAGGGTATATACATGGTCTACATCGTAGAATGACTGTGGTAGAGAAATATTGCTCGTGATGACTGAGCAAAGCTTGCTGACATCTTGAGGATTAGATTGGGCAGGACGATTTCCTGATAAAACATCAGGATGTGGCTTATAAATCACCTGGGCATCGGGGTTTTCTTTAACGGCTAATCGGACCAAGTCATTGTTTGTCATCTTGGCATCACAGCCTAGCAGGATGCTAGCATCATCCTCTACTTGACCAATGACCAATACGCGCTTTTTGACTTTTTCCCCGTAAATAACAGCCATGTCGTGACGAGGTGAGTTATTGTATTTGCTTACATCATGCTTAAGCATGAGGATCAACGCGGTTCGTGCGCGCGTCATTAAAGCAACGTCGGCATTGAAGTCGTACTCGTTGAGTAGTACTTCCAAATCAGATGGTTTGCGCGCATCGAAATATGGTGTGCGGCTATCCATTGTCAGAGACATGGGTGGGGATTTTTGAGCACCCAATCCTACGGAGCGAATGAAGCCGTCTTCGACGTGAAAAATTTTCTTGCCGCTTTTTTGAGCAAACTCAAAGATAAAGTCTGGCGCTTTGAAGCCCCATACGAAAATTTCAGCAGCGGGCTGGGAGCTTATTTTTTTTTTCCACTGAGCATCGAATTCATGTTTGGAGATGTTTTTGTCGATGAAGTATAGGTTGCGCTCAGGGAAATACTTACGCAAATACTGTTTCCAGGTGCTAAAGCCAATTACATATGTCGCGGCGTTTGATGTCCCTTTCCCTGTAAGTCCTTTAAAGAACGCGCCCGGGGATGTCAAAAGGTTATTTAGTGAGCCCATTGTCAGTATTGCCCTTTCTGGTTTTAGTTGTGGGTCGAATGTATATTCGACCGCACAGAGTTTGTGTGTTTGTCCCTGACACCGCTTTAGAAGGTATTAGCGGTTCGACCCAAGATCAGGGTTTGAACGATAGGCGAAATGATTTTTTGCCATTCGTACACCGCGGCGTTGGTCACAAAAATGGTGTCATCGGGTTTGATCGCAATCTGGCGTGCGTAGAATATTGCTGCAGGATCACGCATATTGAGGCGTAATACAGTCGGTTTAGCTTTCGTACCTTCGGCCATTCGGAATACGAATACGCCTTCAGGATTGGCGTTAGCCTCGCGCAATCCGCCCACGCTACCTAAAGCATCGAGCAAGTTGGTGTTCTGGCTCGGTAGATCCTTCAGCCCAGGTTCTGCAACGGCTCCCATGGCAACGAAGCGTTGGCGCGCTCGATCTAGCACAACCTCTGAATTGGGGCGCAGCTGCATGTTGTTTCCAGCTAATACCTGTTCGTAGTTGTACTGCTTGACTTCAGTTCCGTTTCGTACAGTTACGTTAACGAGGTGGGGTTCCATCAGCGGCCCACCTGCTTGGTTAATCGCATCGAGGAGAGTTAGTGGACCTTGAAGAGTACTGAACCGTCCTGGCGATTTTACTGCTCCCGCAACAAGTACGGAGCCCGATAAGTCACCCACTAATTCGATATGTGTTTGGACGTCGGTAGTAATGCCCTTCAATTGACGGCGAATCATGGTTTCAACCTGATTCAGTGTCATGCCTGCGACAAAATGACGTCCAACGTAGGGGAGTGACAGCATGCCCTGTGAGTCAATACGTGACTTAAGTTGGGTGCCGCCCGTTGCTAGAGGGGCAAAAAGCGCTGCCCCTTCCGGAGCAGTGTCCGCAATAAGTATATTGAGAGTATCGCCAGCCATCAGTAGCGCTTCTGGCGAAACGGGCTTTGTGATAGTGGCTAATGCGGGCCGTGCTGCGCCCTGCATATAGGGCGCTATCGTATTCGCGTTGATGTCCACGAGGTTGTAAGAGTTGTTCGTGCTTTCGATCGTGCCTTTGTATGGGCCAGCTCCCGAAAGGGTGCCGCCACATCCAGCGAGACCGAGGGCCGTGAGGGCCAAGGCAGCCAGCTTCATATTGAGCTTTTTGCAGACGATTAGGGAATTAATCACGATGATCCTCGATCGATGCCAGGACGAAGCGGGTGATGCCGTAGAGCATCAAGAGGCCAAGCAGAATAGTCGCCAAGTTGTACCAGCGCTCAGGGTAAACTGCCAGTTGTGGAGTATTTGGACTTACGACTGTTACAAGAGTGCGTATTTTCTTGCTCGTTTCTATGCGCGCGTTGTCCAATGCTGCAACTGCGGTTTTATAGCTTGCTTCGGCAATGCCGGCGTCTAGCATAAGTTGCTGGTAGCGTGACGCAACAACGTTGAGCTGTGAGCCCTTTGGCGAAGAGACCAGTGTCTGCTTCTCTTTAGATAGCTGCTGGATGATGGCCTCTACTTTCTGCTTCTGCTGGCGAACCTGCGGCGCATCGGCGCGGAGCTTGAACAACATTTCCGTGAGGGTGGCTTGCTCCTTGGTGTATTGACTCTCAAGCTCGGCAATAATCGTGGCTCGGTTCTGGGCTGAGTTTCCGCCGTCCAGAACTTTGTTCACATTTTGGAAATCTAGCAGTTCGGTTTTGCGTGTTGCGTAGGCTTGGCGAGCGTTGCCTAATTCAATTTCGGCAAATTTCATCTGCTCACGAGCGATGCGGTGACTGACTTCGTTAACGAAGTGCTCGCTAGCTTCGAGTATGGTGCGTAGGATTTTTTCGGAAAGCTCAGGGGAGAATGCCTGGACTTCAACGCGTAGAAGTCCGGTTGTTTCGTCAAAGTGAGCGGTGACCATGCGCTGGTAGTATTTTAGTAAGTCTTCTCGCTCTGCCTTGTTGTCAAGCCAGAAAAAAACGTCGCTTCGTTGATCTGCGTATTGTTCAATCCAATGAACTCTATCTTCAAGTAGCATCATCATCTCTGTAGATGTGATGTATTCTCTGAGATACAGCGTCTCTTCACGAGAAACCGGGTTGGTGCCGGAAAGCAGTGTAGCGATTCCCGGTACTTGGGCGGCTGAGTTATTGCCATCCTGGCGAACTACTACTTGGGCGAAACTAACGTAGCGGTCAACAGCGAAAAGAAAATAGTATGCGGCCGCTAGTATCATCGGCAGGATAATCATGGCGATTGCTAGACGCCAGCCCTTTATTTTTCCCATATTGCTCATAAGTGAAAGATCCTTGAAGTGTTGCTGTGCTGCTTAATGTAAGTCGCAATCATTGTTTGTAGGCCTTTACGCCTTCAGCTACGTCTTCGTAAACGTCAATTTTGCCGTTGTTTACGTGAAGGACGATGTCGCATAGTTTTTTTATTTCTGACATTGAGTGGGTGACAAGTACGATGTTGGAGTTCTTGAGTTTTTCTTCGAAAACCTCTGAGCACCGACGCTTGAATTGTGCGTCACCGACTGCCATCACTTCATCGATTAGGTAATAGTCAAAGTCGAACGCCATGCTGAGTCCAAAAGCGATTCGAGAGCGCATCCCGGAGGAATAAGTCTTTATCGGCTCGTCAATCCAGTCGCCAATGTCTGCAAACTCCTCTACAAAACGCACCTTTTCCCGCATTGCTTCGCCTGTGGAGCCGTAGACTCTACACACAAACTTAATGTTCTCTCTGCCGGTCATACTTCCTTGGAAGCCCCCCGTTAATCCAACCGGCCAAGAGATGCTACGATCAGTCACAATAGTGCCTGAATCCGGGATGTCTGCTCCGCCTAATAGCCGCATTAATGTGGATTTGCCTGCGCCATTCCTACCGATGAGACCTATATTCTTGCCGGGTGGGATTGCAAGAGATAAGTTTCGGAAAACATAGCGACGCCCCTTGGGCGTCAAATAGGACTTGGTGACGTTTCTTAGCTCGAACACGAGACCGTTTTCATCCGTTTTTGGTGGAAATAAGGTGCAGGCGGCGCGCGCGGTATCCGCCAAGAGAAATGAACAGGAGTACAACTGTCCAGTTTATTACATACTGCGCGGAGATACCGTCAACAGGGATGTAGTAGGGTAGGACTTCTGCCCGGATCAGCTCGGTAATGTGCAGGAAGGGGTTGTAGAGTAGGATCGGCATCATCGCTTGGGGTAAATATGATGCAGGAATCAATACGCCAGAGATAAAGTACAAAGGGAAGAAGGCGAGTCGAATTAAAGTTTTAATGCTTGGGAGTGCGTGGGTGATAAGTGCTAGAGACATGCCTAAGCCAAAGGCAAAAAGTAATCCAAGAGCTAGTACTGCAACCCATTGCAATGGAAAGGTTACTGACATGTCAAAGCCGAACCATGCAAACAAAAAAACCAAGATTGCGTAAACACTTACACTAATACAGGTCTCAACTATTACGCGAGCAACATAAGTGTCAAGAGGTTTGATTTGCTTATAGCCAAATAGTGAGCGGTTCTCCCGCAGGCTGTCCATGAGCTTAAGTGCCGTGTTGCGATATAAAAGAAAAGGCGCCATTCCTATTAGTACGAACACCGGATACTCAACATCGGCGACTGTTCGTCCACGAAGTTGGGTGTACAGCAAGGAGAATACTAAAAGGTGACAAATTGGCTCGAGTAGTGTCCACACGGCCCCCATCCTGCGGGTGCCGAAACGAGCGCGAGCCTCTCGCAGCACCAAGGCAAAAATGACGGATTTCTGAATCTGCAGCGAGGAACGAGGCTTCAAGATGGTTACCGCAAAGCAAAGCAGCGCGCCAGAGGCACGCCGAGGTTCATCTTCGAGGAAGACCCGGTTTCACTCGATATGAGTGAGTAAGCGGTAGGGACTTCCATGTTCTAGGGCTCGGGAGGTTAAGCGCTGAAGGGCATAAGCGTCAAGATTTCACTCGGAAATATCTCGCGAATATCGGCTATTTTTGGCGCCCATTAGGTCCGAATTCCTCTTGCATGGTGGCTATATGGCATCATTTGCGTTGTGTCGGTATGGGCATTTTTGCACCAATCACTATTTACCTCCGGTTCGGTCAGGTTGGGGGCTCTCTCTGGGGGTGAGCTGTGGCGAGGCAGCTCGTTTGTCCCCTCGACGGCGTGACAGAATCCCCAGTTGGCATCTGCTCTGAGTAGGCTAGGCAGCTAGGTCGCGTTGTTTCGAAGCTTAGCGGTGGTTGTGATCATGAGATTTAACTCAGAGGCGCGGGATTCAAGTTGTAGAGCTGTGCAGCTCTCAATTGGCGACCTCTGTAGGAGTAATCGCATCTATTGGTAAGAGTGAATTACCCCAACAGGCGTAGATTTGACCGGATGCTGTTTGCTGGTTCGTTCAGTCATTGGTGAAGGCCAAAATCTACAGATCTAAACCTTGGGTTAGGTATACCTACCTTGGCTGGGCGCTGACCTTTTCAGTAACCATTCACTGCGCAGGGTGGCTTTTTTATTCGAGGGTGAACCGCTAGGGTTGATTGCGCAGCCAAAGGAAAGCTGCTGCTAGATAAGACCAACCCAAGGAGTGATCCCCAATGCGCAATACCGTTCTGTCCTACCTGCTTCTGCCCCTGTTCGCCAGCCTGTCCTTCTCGGTCAGCGCCGCCCCCGCCAGCACCACCGCCATGCAGGAACCAGTGCCAATCGTCACCCACATGGAAGCTCAGACCACCCGCCTAGACCTGAACAAGGCCGATGCCCCAACCCTGCA
>Ga0207713_1001955_pt1 | contig 15581 bp, 12 predicted proteins | sample KBSS64metaG_FD_184404 | JGI IMG/M metagenome (GOLD analysis project Ga0207713, IMG submission 184404) | Switchgrass rhizosphere microbial communities from Kellogg Biological Station, Michigan, USA - KBS S6-4 metaG (SPAdes) (version 2) | ecosystem: Host-associated > Plants > Roots > Rhizosphere >...
TACACAACTCGCCCAAAGCACCCTGCCCTTCGGGTCGCTGAGGGTTAACTTAATAGAAACGGCTACGCATGTAGTACCGACAGCGGAGTACTGGCGGACGGGGGTTCAAATCCCCCCGGCTCCACCATTTGATCAACTAAAGACGTCCACGGGCGTCTTTTTTTGTGCCTGAAATCCAGTGAAATCAAGGGTTTTAGGGCCATTGGCTTCCGTAGAGGCTTTTTGAGTTCCAGGCGTTTTGGTATCCCATTTGGTATCCCAAGCCCACCGATGCTATTTTTGGGATACCAAAACGGTGTCAGAGGAAGCTCTCATGACTACTAATGCTACCCGCCTCTCCGACCGCCAACTCAAGGCAGTCAAGGCAACAGGAAAAGATTTTGTTCTCACTGACGGCGACGGCCTTCAGCTCAGGGTCAGAGCCAGTGGCTCAACGATATGGAACTTCAACTACCGCGAGCCGGTAACCAGAAACCGACTCAACATGGCGCTAGGCCCTTACCCAGCCCTCTCGTTGGCAAACGCCAGAAAGAAAGCACAAGAGGCGCGTGAACTACTGGCGCAAGGCATCGACCCCAAAGCTCACCGCGATGAGCAAAGGCAGGCCCAACTGGCAAAAACCGAGCACACATTCGAGAAAGTGGCCACCGCCTGGTTCGAGTTGAAAAAACACTCCGTCACCCCCGCCTACGCCGAAGACATCTGGCGCTCACTCACCCTGCATATTTTCCCGAGCCTCAAAGCCATCCCCCTCGCAGACATCACCGCGCCCATGATCATCAAACTCCTTCGCCCCATCGAGACCAAAGGTAGCCTGGAGACGGTGAAACGGCTTTCCCAACGCCTCAATGAAATCATGACCTACGGCGTCAACTGCGGACTGGTCTTTGCTAACCCACTCAGCGGCATCCGGGCCGCCTTCAAGAAACCGCTAAAACAAAACATGGCGGCACTTGCCCCCGAAGAACTGCCCGAGCTCATGGTGGCGATTGCCAATGCCAGCATCAAACGCATCACCCGCTGCCTGATCGAATGGCAACTGCACACCATGACCCGCCCCGCCGAGGCAGCCGGAACGACCTGGGCAGAGATCGACTTCGACAAACACATCTGGACCATTCCGCCGGCGCGCATGAAAAAACGCCGTGCGCACATAATCCCGCTGAGTGACCAGGCGCTCGCACTGCTGGAAACACTCAAGCCCTACAGCGGCCACAGGGAGCATGTGTTTCCGGCAGACCGAAATCCGCGCACCCACGCCAACAGCCAGACCGCGAACATGGCGCTCAAACGCATGGGTTTTCAGGATCGATTGGTCAGCCACGGCCTGCGATCCATGGCCAGTACCATCCTCAACGAACATGGATGGGACCCGGAGTTGATCGAAGTCGCCCTCGCCCACGTCGATAAAGACGAAGTCCGAAGCGCGTACAACCGAGCGGACTACATCGAGCGACGACGCCCGATGATGGTTTGGTGGAGCGAGTACATCCAAAAAGCGGCGACAGGCAATTTGTCGGTGACGGCTATCCACGGCGACCGAAGCGGGAACGTCGTACCGATTCGTTGATCGGATAACCGTCGCTGGCGTTGATGGAACTGGCTGTCAGATGGCCCGGAGGTCTCGCAACGCTTCCGGGTGCTCGCTGGCAACCCGCAAGAGGGTTTGTGCCGCACCGGCAGGTCGCCGACGACCTTGCCCCCAATCCTGCAGCGTGCGCAGGCTGACGCCCAGTAGCTCCGCAAATGCACGCTGAGACAGGCCCATTTTTGCTCTGACTTCACGCGCCGCCATGCCGGTATTCATCTGACGTACCGATTCCAACAAATCCTTCTGAAATCTCTCCATTTCATGGCCCATGGCTGATCTCCGCGTCAGTTGACTTAGGGGGGTGAAAGCTATCTTACGAAAATTACCCAAAGACCAATATTCGCCGGACTAGCCCCTCCAGTGGCGACAACGGCGACAACCCACGTATTCAACGGCCCGGCGTATGGCGACAACGTAGCGACAGTCGCCACCATCTGCCTCGCCTATAAGCTTTAAGGCCCAGCCCCTGAGGGCAGGAAGGCTTCGCCTTCCCGTCCTCAGGGGCTCACTTAAAAAACCGACGAGCGGCCTATCGTCCAATCGAGGCCACCCTCTTCCATGCTCATCCATCGCCTCAAAACCCCACCGCACACCCGGTTGACCACGTACCGAGCACGCGTTACACCAGAGCCGTACAGCGCTGTCATCGACAGCATTGCCCAGGTAGCCAGGGACCTTAAAGGCTACGCCCTACAGTGGTGGTCCCAGCCCATGCGCGCTCGCTTCCAATTTAGGCGCGCAGTCACGCCCAACGTGATCGAAGCCAACTTATCCACAGTGCAAATGCAGCAGCCCACGCCCGTCTCTTTCTCCAGGAAAGAGACGGGCGCCGAAATCACTGCCGCAGCCCTTGCCGGGCAACACATTGCAGCGTTTGTCCCTGTGACAATCGGCGTGACAAACCCCGATGTCACCCGCAGCAGCAATGCAGATGATGGTGCCGCAGCCCACGGAATGGACTGCACCTGACTGACAGTCAGGCACGCCCCGGTCATCGCATCACTGCCTGCAACAGACTCAGGATCTCGCGGCGCTGGTCTCGTCAGCCAACGCAGCCTCCACCCGCCCACCGCTATCGGTGCTCAGGAGGCCAGATCATGAGATGCCCAAGCTCCCGGTCGTAAAGAGCCGCCCGTCCCGCGTAAGTGGACAACCCTCACAGGCTGCAGGGGCCTTGATCCCTGATAACACTCAACAACCGTGGCGGGGAGAGTGAGGGAAAAACTCGAAGTACCAGGAGAATGACGATGCAATTGTGCGAAGCGTTCGACCTGCCCCGGCCGCTGCTGGAATACCGGCCCGAGCCACTGGCGTATCCGGTCGAAGCGTTGGGACAGATATTGGGACCAGCCGTCGAACGCATGGCCGAGGTGATCGGCGTGCCCTGCGCCATGGCTGCGCAATCGGTACTGGCCACTGCCGCCCTGGTGGCCCAGTCGCACGCCAATGTGCATCTCGATGGCCGTGTTTATCCGTTGTCCCTGTACATGCTGACGGTGGCATCGTCGGGTGATCGGAAAAGCGCAGTGGATCATCTTGCGCTGGCGGCTGCACGTGAGTGGGAGCGACGGCAGTGGATGCTGTACTTGGAGCAACTGAAAGCCAATCGCGCCGCCATTCGAGGAAAGCACGACGCTCGTGAGTTATCCGACCCCGTGCCGCCCAGGTTGATCATCGCCGAGCCCACCATTGAGGCGCTGATAAAAAACCTATGCCTGGGCTTGCCCAGCATAGGGTTATTCAACGATGAGGGCGGTCAGTTTTTGGGCAGCAGCACGATGAGCAAAGAGAACCAACTCAAGGCCATCACCACCCTGTCAGCGCTCTGGGATGGCAGCCCCATCGACCGAGCGCGCTCCATGCCTGGCGAAAGCCTGCGAGCTTATGATCGCCGTCTCAGTCTGCATCTGATGCTGCAACCTTACCTGGCCAACCAGCTACTCACAGATCGAATGATCAATGGCCAAGGCATTCTTGGGCGCTGCCTGATCAGTTGGCCCGAACGCCTGGTGGGGCGGCGCTTGTACAAGGCCGTCGACCTGACGCGAGATGCCAAGATCCAGCGCTATCAAGCGCGCATTACCGCTCTGTTGGATAAGCCGATGTCGCTGCACAAAGATGGTTCACTTAACCCTGCCAGGCTGGAACTGACACCCAGCGCTCGCACTGCCTGGATCGATATTCACGACACCATCGAATGCCAATCTGGTGAGTTTGGCGAGCTGGCCGGCATTCAATCTGTCGCGGGGAAAGCAGCCGCCAACGTACTGCGTATCGCCGGGGTATTGGCGGTGATTGAAGACGCGCATGTAGTGGACGAACCCCATATCCAGCGCGCCTCGACGCTGATGGATTACTACCTGGCCGAAATCCAGCGCCTGACGGAGCAAGAGCCCATCAACACGTTACGCGAGGAGGCGGATCGACTATTGCGCTGGTTAACGCAAAAAGGCTGGACCCAATTCACCGTCCGCGACCTCAACCGCAATGGCCCCCGCTTTGCTCGCAAGAGCAGTCAGCACGCAATTACGCTACTGGTCGAATTGATCTCACATAGCTGGCTGGACTCTCCTGACGGAAAGACCTTCGAGGTGCGCCATGTTCCGCCTCAATGACGCGGTGCGCCGTTACCAGGCACAGCATCAGACACGACCTGCATTGCGGAGTGTCGCCACTTCCGTCGCCGCCTTGTCGCCAAGCTTCAGAGCAGCAACTACAAGGGTTGTCGCCACTGTCGCCGTTGTCGCCACACCCGCCTTAGGGCCTGTCGACATCGGCCAACTGATCCACCAACTGCGCGAAGAGGGAGCAATGCTCCGGCATCAGCAAAACGCTCTGATTATTCGTCCCGCACATTGGCATCAGACGGACAAGATCAGCGCCCACTGGAAAGCGGTGCTGCGCTTTCTGCAGGACACGGAAAACGGTGAAGCCGATGGCATTGGTCGGCCGGCGTGACGGGCGCAACTTTGGCTACGGCCGTCAGCTAAGTTATGCCGGCCCACAAGCACTGAAAGATATGTTTGCCGGCGGCCACTTCGCTACGGTCAAGGCACACAGTGATCGCTGGCAGGCTTTCGTGAAGTGGTGTCGGTCAGCGGACGGCCCCGGTTACAACGACGCCCGCCAGATAGATCGCAGTACCTTGCACAGCTACGCCACACACCTGCGTCAGCAAATCCAACAAGGTGAAATCTGCATCGCCACCGCGCAGAACCGCCTGAGTAGCGTAAACCGTACCCTCGCAGCACTACGCGGCGACCAGTACGTGAAAATCGCCAGCCCGAGCAAGGCACTCGGCATGCAGCGATCAAGCGTACGCACCCGCGCACCGAATGGCCAAGATCACCAACAACTGAGTCGAGTGATTGAAGCGCTTCGCGAACAGCAACACCACCGCGTCGCTGCGATTGTCTGCTTGGCCCGCGCAACCGGCATGCGTCTACGTGAAGCAATTTTGGCTGATCTGCCACGCCTACAACGTGAAGCGAAGCGATTCGGTCGCATCAATATTCAGGACGGAACCAAAGGTGGCCGGGCCGGAGCTTCGGCGCCACGATGGATCGCCGCCAATGAAAAAGTGAACGCAGCGTTGCAGATCGCGTGTGACGCCTCACCGATCAGCAGCCGCAACTTGCTGGTGCAAGATGAAAGCTACGCGAACTTCCTGCAACAGAGGGTGCGGCCCGCTCGAGAATTACTACAGAAACAAGGGCTGAAAGGGTTTCATGAGTTGCGCGCCGCCTATGCCTGCGAGCGTTACGAGCAACTCACGGGGCACGCTGCACCGATTAATGGTGGCCACTGCTATCGCATTGACCGCAACCTAGATCAGCAGGCGCGGCAACAGATCAGCATTGAGCTCGGGCATAACCGAATTGATGTGGTTTCGGCCTACATTGGAGGCGTAACTTGAAAAAGCCCTTCGATATGGAGCTGTTTCTGAGCGGCACACTGACCGGTTCGACAATCACGAAACGAAGACATCTGCGGCAAGCCAAAGTTATGCAAGCGGCCATCCAACTTCGATGGCAACGCGATAACCCATGGACCTGGCAGATCAAACATATTAACTGGTTTCTAACCCAACACCTCAAAGATCACGCAGACGCAACTCGATATTATTATCGGCTAACTGCGCTTTTGATCTGGAAACGATTAGAGCGTGGAACCTTTATAGTCTAACGCTCAAATATTGTTAATCCGTCGTCGCATCGTAAGAAAAGTACCCATGCTCTTTATCAAATTTCAAACCTTGGGCGACTTCAAAGCTACCATGAAGGTAATGTTTACCATCACCCCCAAGCTCAAGATGGCATCCAAGACGCTCGACCATTGGACTGATGCCTGAGTGATCATCTAGCCACTCGTTATAGCCTGCAATCGATGGTCCTCCAACGTTAATTACAAACTCGATACCATAGAAAAGAAACGCAAAAAGCGTCTCCTTACGCTTATTCATAAAAAGTCCACAGCCAAATCCAGCGTGAACCCACTCATCGGTTGTTGGATGTCTCATTAGAGTGTCATGTGGAAAAACACGTCGCTGAGAGTAGGGCCATGCCTTAAAGTTGTCACCATATCGAGCATATTTTCGCACGTTTTCAAGAAATGGCTCACGGCTCAGATGGGAGGTTCCCCGCGGGCTTTTACAAAATAACTCTGCAAAAGTTTCGTAAGCCATTTTGCAAAGAAACCTCGACATCTCTCTCTGCGGGGGATTGTCCTCAATTGTAAATATCAGTGGCTGCTCAAAGCCGCCAGCCATTACGTTATGAAGATCACGACGGTTGCGCTCGTTTTCCGAGTCAAATTGAAGGTCGCCACTTGGTAAACGGCGCATATTAACAGCGATATCCGTTCCAGCAATATGACCGAGCAAAGATGGGAATGTCCCCTTTTTATTAGGAACCTGCTGCCATGCTCGAATATTTCTCATCCATGAATGGGTCAACACTGGCTGCTCGACTTTCCGAGCAAAGTAGTTATTACACTTATCACAGACTACACCGCGTGGAAGCACACGCCTTTTGCTGCCTATTGACTCCGGCATGATGTGCTCAACGCTACGAGATTTTGTAGAGTCGCATTCGCAAAAGATACATAGCATAGGCTATTATAATCCATTCTTATCTGGTGCAAGCACTATATAGCGTGCAGAGTGCGCTTTGTAAAAGTTAGGCAAGTTATACATACAGACAGGTTTTTATCATCATTTTCGGCTCAGCAGTCGCAGACCATCGTCACCGAAGGCGATATTTTTTGGGCCGAAACGAGAGCTACGTTAAATGCTTGTCCTTATAACCACCCCTCACACAGCTTCGATGCCTGGTCGAGTATCATTTGCGCTGCATCCTCTGCCTTATCCGGTGGATACTTGTATTTACGCAAAATCCGTCGCACCAGAATCCGCAGCTTAGCCCTCACGCTTTCACGGCTACTCCAGTCGACACTGACATTGGCCCGCAGACTAGCAGTGAGCTCATGGGCGATTTTCGCCAGGATTTCATCGCCCAACTCCCGCACAGAAGCTTCGTTAGTCGCCAAGGCATCGTAAAACGCCAACTCATCATCGTTCAGCCCAAGCACGTCACCGCGCTTGCTGGCCTGGGCGAACTTTTTGGCCATTTCAATCAGTTCTTCAATGACCTGCGCCGTTTCAATAGAACGGTTCTGGTAGCGCTTGATGACGTTGCCCAACAACTCAGAGAATTTCTTCTCTTGAGTCAGGTTAGAGCTGTAACGGCTTTTGATTTCGCCTTCGAGCAATCGCTCCAGAAGCTCCACTGCCAGATTTCTTTCTGGAAGGTTCCGCACCTCTGCGAGAAACGCGTCATCGAGCAAGCCGATGTTAGGTTTTTCAAGACCCACCGCCTCGAAAATATCCACAACATCACCAGAGACCACTGCATTACCGATGATCTGTCGAATAGCTAGCTCGCGCTCTTCGTCGGTTTTTTTCTGCTGACTGACTTCACGCTTGATCAGAATGACTTTAATAGCCTGAAAGAATGCCACCTCTTCGCGAACGGCTTTAGCCTCATCCAGCGTGCAGCACAAAGTAAATGCCTTACCCATGGCCAACGCGTTATCAGCAAACCGCTTTTTGCCATCTTCCATTCCCAGAATATGATTCGCTGCGCCGGCCAGTAATTTGTGTCCGCCCGTGAGGAAATCACCGTAATCGAAGCCATGTAACAGGCTGCGCAGAACGTCGAGCTTTTCCTCTAATACCGAATAGGCTTCATAGGCATCCACCGTCGGCCGGCCTTTACCTTTGCTGCCGGTGTACTCCTTCAGCGCGGCCTTCAGTTCGTTGGCAATGCCAATATAGTCCACCACCAGGCCACCTTGCTTGTCCTTGAAGACACGGTTAACCCGGGCAATGGCCTGCATCAGGTTGTGGCCCTTCATGGGTTTGTCCACGTACAAGGTATGAACGCAAGGTGCATCAAACCCGGTCAGCCACATGTCGCGGACAATCACAAGCTTGAGGGGATCCAGTGGATCTTTGAAACGCTTCTCCAAGCGCTTTTTGACCTGCCCAGAATAGATATGCGGTCGCAGCAAAGCCTTATCCGACGCGCTGCCCGTCATCACGATCTTGATCGCACCTTTCTCCGGATCCTCGTCGTGCCACTCAGGACGCCGAGCGACGATCTCGTTGTATAGGTGCACGCAAATCTCGCGACTCATGGCTACCACCATGGCTTTGCCGGGCATCTGTTCCATACTGACCAAACCCAGATTACGCGCCTCAAAGTGCGTGATCAGATCCAACGCAATGCTCTGAATCCGTGGTTCTGCCCCTACGACCTTTTCCAACGCGGCCCAACGGCTTTTCAGTCGCGACTGCTGGTCGTCTTCTTCGTCTTCTGCCAACTCGTCGACCTGATCGTCGATCGTAGGTAGCTCGCTCTCTTTCAGCGACAGTTTGGCCAAGCGCGACTCATAATAGATGGCGACGGTCGCCCCATCTTCAGTGGCCTGCTGCATGTCATAGACGTGAATGTACTCACCAAAAACCGAGCGCGTGTCGCGGTCCTCACCGGATACTGGAGTACCAGTGAAAGCGACAAAAGTGGCGTTCGGCAGCGCGTTGCGCAGGTGATGAGCAAAACCAACCTGATAACGCGCTTTGCTCTCAGCAACCTGAAGCCCCGCAGGTACTTTCAGCTCAGCGTTAAAACCATATTGAGTGCGATGAGCCTCATCGGCGATAACAACAATGTTTGGCCGCAAGGACAATACCGGGAAGCTGTCTTCATCGACTCCAGGCATAAACTTCTGGATGGTCGCGAACACGATACCGCCACTAGGACGGTTGGCCAGTTTCGCACGCAAGTCCCCACGTGACTCCACCTGGACGGGTTGCTCACGCAGCAAATCCTGGGACAACGAGAACACCCCGAATAACTGACCATCCAAATCGTTGCGGTCAGTGATCACCACAATGGTTGGGTTTACCATCGCCGCTTCCTGCATCACCCGAGCCGCAAAACACGTCATGGTGATGCTTTTGCCCGAACCTTGCGTATGCCAGACCACCCCGCCCTTATGACTACCGCCGGGACGCGATGCCGTCACTACCTGCTGAATGGCAGCGCGAACGGCGTGGAATTGGTGATAACCGGCAATTTTCTTTACCAGACGGCCGTCGTCTTCGAACAACACGAAGTAACGCAAGTAGTCGAGCAACATCTCAGGTGCCAGAGCACCACGTACCAATGTCTCCAGCTCATTGAATTGCCCCAAAGGGTCGAGATCTTGGCCGTCGATGGTGCGCCAATTCATAAAGCGCTCAAGATCTGCCGACAACGACCCCATACGGGCCTCACTACCATCGGAAATCACCAAGACTTCGTTGTATTGGAACAGGTCCGGAATCTGCTCTTTATAGGTCTGGATTTGATCAAAGGCTTTACCCAGATCAGCCTTCACATCTGCAGGATTTTTCAGTTCGAGCAATACCAACGGCAGCCCGTTAACAAACAAGATGATGTCCGGACGCCGAGTGTGTTTCGGCCCCTGGATACTGAACTGATTGACCGCCACCCAGTCATTGGCTTTCACATCAGCCCAATCGATCAGGCGAACGAAGTCGCCTCGGGTTTCACCGTCTTTTTGATACTGCACGGGTACACCGCCGACCAGCAGGCGATGGAACAAGCGGTTAGCCGACAACTGCACCGGCAGCCCCAACTCTAGCACCTGCTTTAACGCATCTTCACGCGCAGCTACTGGAACCTTTGGATTAAGCCTCGCCATGACATTGCGCAGGCGCTCAGCCAGCACCACCTGGCGATAGCTTTCACGCTCGGGTTGCTCACCATCATGAGCGATATTCGGCCCATACAAATGGGCGTACCCCACCTCTGCCAGCCAGCCGAGGGTCTCCTGCTCCAATTGGTCTTCGGTCATTCCAACTCACTTCCTGTGTTCAGATCACCGGCCAATTCGGCCTCAATCTCGGCAATGCTCGGCAGATTTCGGCCCAGGGTTTCGGGCAAGTCGCGCAGCAATTGATATTCGGCAACGCCGATGGGTTTGTCGATGCCCGACAACGCATACTCGGCCACCAAGCGGTTTTGCTGTTTGCATAGCAATAGCCCGATGGTGGGTTTGTCATCTTCGGCCTTGATCTGCGCATCCACGGCCGCCAGATAAAAATTCAACTGGCCCGCGTGTTCGGGCTTGAACGCCGTCGCCTTGAGCTCCACTACCACGTAGCACTTGAGACGGGTGTGGTAGAACAGCAAATCGATGAAGAACTCATCACCGCCCACATCAAGGCGAAACTGGCGACCGACGAAGGCAAAACCCGCACCTAATTCCAACAGGAAACGAGTGATATGACGAATCAGTCCATCCTCAATATCACGTTCGTGGGCGTCGTCGCCCAAGCCGAGAAAGTCGAAGAGGTACGGATCTTTCAGGGTTTCGTGAGCCAACGCCGACTCCGCAGCCGGTAAACGTGCAACAAAGTTGGTGACTGCCGCGCCCTGACGTTGCTGCAAGCGGTTCTTGATATTCTGCTCCAGCGTGCTGCGTGACCACCCGAGCAAGACGGTTTGCTGCGCATACCACTCACGCTCGGCAGGGCTGGCCAGCTTGGTCAACAGCGTCACCACATGGAACCAGGGCAATTGGGCAGCAGGCTGCTGCCCAAATAGACCATTGGGGCAATGCTGAGCAAAAAACGCCATGTACTTGAGGTTACGGCTGGAAAAACCACGGATATCGGGAAAGGCGTCGGAAAGATCGCGTGCCAGTCGCTCAATGACTTTTGCGCCCCAAGCGTTAACCTGCTGACGTTGCCTTATTTCCGCTCCGATCCGGTGATACAACTGCACCAACTCAGCATTGACGGCCAGTGCGGCACGTTGCCGGGCTTGAGCAATATCGACTTTAAGCTGAGTCAGCCAGTCGGCGTAGCCCTCGGGCAATGCGGAAATCGTTTCTTTAGTCACTCACTGGCCTCCCACTCCTTGGTCGACACTTCACCGGTCTGGTGAAAACGACGTATACGGCCGATGAACTCGGCGAAGTCGCTATTCTCTTCAGTCAGTCGGTTGCACATATCCCAGTCGATTTCGCTGCGTTCGCGAGCAGGGATCAAAATTTGGCTTTCCACGGGATTCTGTACGTCGAGCTGTATCACACCAATGCCATGGGCTGAAGCGAGCATACGTAACTCTTTGAGCGTGCCGTCACCCTCAACGGTGCCCGCTACCAAGTAGCCGAAATGCGCCCAGGAGGAGTTGGACACTGCCTGGAAAAAGCTCTTACGGGCATTCGAACGATTGAGCAGCAGTTTGACTTCGAAGGACCATAGCCGGGCACGACGCTCGCCTAGTACACGAACGCAGTCACGCAGGTCTAGCGTCCAGTCAGCTGTCAGATTTTCCAGACCTACCAAATCGGGATGCAGCCATTCGTTGCCACCGCTGCCAGCACGGTTAGACGAACGTTTTTCGTTGATCCGCATGGCGTATACCCGCTGATCGTCCGTCAGCAGGTATTCGGCCAGCAATGGGTAAAGTGCGTGCTCACGCAACGGCGAGGGCTCAGGTAGGTCCGACGTGGCGAGGGCTACCCCTTCAGCCGCCGCCACCTCAGCGTTGGCGTCCATATCCGACCAGTAATAATGACGAGGCCGGCCTTCGGTTGTTTTCAACTGAGGATGCATCTGCTGCCAGCGTGGGCGTGAACCAGAAATCTCCGCTACCAGTTGCTGTACTAAGTCACGGTCAGTCTGGATGTAGCTAGCACTGCTTGCTTTTTTGACTGCGCACTCTGTTGGGAACTGCTCGAAAATCCATTGAGCAAGTTCACGGGCGGTTTGTTGGGTGTCTGCCAGGCTTTGCAAGCGATTGATGACATGCTTACGGAGATTAAGAGCCATATCAAAGAACCTCCGACAACATATTTGCAACAGTGACTTGCGGCTCAGGAAGGCGCAACTGGCCGGAAATCAGCCGTGGTAGTAGGGTGTCGCGAAGTGTGGTGAGGTTCTGGGCGAGTTGGCGATTCAAAAATATCTTTTCTCGCAGTGAGGAAACGATCTCGTCAAACGATTCAAGAATAGGTGTCGTCGCAACTATAACTGGCAACCTGTAGACATTATTTCGGTTCAACCCAGGCACAGCACCATCAGTGTTCATGCCTTCAAGGCCTAGTGTTTTCAGAAGGTAATAGCAGTACGTCAAAGGAATTTTCGTCCTGACGTAAAAAACAGTATCAATCGGATAGAAAGGTCTGTCTTCCCAGTACAGGCTACCGACGGTTCCTTTCCGTCCAACGATGACTGATGGGCCATTGACCAGCGGCTTGTTGTGGGAACCAGTAATTCCGCCAGAGCCGTACACGGGAACTGGACCATCAACCCGATCAGTCGCTTTCAGTGCCTTCCCGTAAGGCAACTCCATCAAGTCTTCAACTTTCAGTACCTCCCAGCCCGACGGAAAAACTCCAAACTCGGACTCTTCAAAGCTATTAGAGAACAGTGCGGCAATGGTGGCATCCATACCTTCGGGTTCCCCCCCTTCTGCTTTGGCACGCACGGGGTCGAAATCAATAAACCAGGACTTGAATAGCGCCTGGGCGATAGCTTCCAAGGTTGTATTGGTTTTGCGTAAAAGGTTGATTCGGTCATCGAACGAATCAAGAATCGCTGCAATATCAATCTGTGATTTTAGAGGTGGAAGGAATATAGGAACTGCTGAGAGAATTGCAGTATTCAGGTTTGGCATAGTCGCGCCGACAGCATGACGTACCAGCCACTCTTTTGTTTCAGGTAGGCGAAGACAGTGCGATATGTACTTCGCAATTGCAATTTTCTCATTCCCCAACCTGACCTTTAGACATCCCGTCCCACAGAGCCAGCCTACTTCATCCGGGCGAATCAATGCATTCTTGGTTACATCTCCGCGACGGCTAAATACAATGTCACCAATTTTGAGCTTATGTTGAGATAGGCGCTCTACATCAAAGCTATTAATCCGGGCTATGCCGTTTTGTTCAATACCACCATCAATAATATTGGTTGGCATCACAACAGGAATTCCGTGCTCTTTATAGTCTGAGGTGTGCAGTTGACTGCCAAAAGGCCCTGTCTGTATAGCACCACCTTGAACCTCGCAAATCGCCCCTAAAGTCGTAGCTCGCCATTCAGAAGTCATAGCCTAAGCCTCCCAGCTTTTGACGAATCAACTGATCGAGCTCTTTACCTTTGGCCATTTGCACATCTAGCAGTGAAGTGAGGCTCTTCATCTTGTCAAAAAAAACATCTTCGCCCTCTTCCACCGCTTCGGCGCCAACATATCGGCCTGGGGTCAAGACATAACCGTGCTCGGCGATCTCAGGAAGAGTCACGCTGCGACAAAAGCCAGGGATGTCGGCGTACTCAGAAATTTCGCCCCCTACATAAAGAGGTTCGCCGCGCCAGTTGGCCACAGTTTGCGCAATGCATTCAATATCGCTCTCAAGAAGTTCAATTTGAACCCTGCTAATACTGACCCCCAATTTACGCGCATCAATAAATAGCACTTCACCTGGGCGCTTAGCCTTCTGTTTAGCCAAGAACCACAAGCATGCTGGAATTTGTGTATTTAGAAATAGCTGCCCCGGTAAGGCAACCATGACCTCTACAACGTCCGCTTCAATCATGGCACGGCGAATATCACCTTCGCCGTTCTGACTTGAGCTCATTGACCCATTAGCCAGCACGATTCCTGCCCGACCGCTCAGCTTGAGGTGATAAAGCATGTGCTGCAGCCATGCATAATTGGCGTTACCTTGGGGTGGAGTGCCATATACCCACCGTGGATCCCCTTCCAGGCTGCCATGCCACCAATCGCTGATATTGAATGGAGGGTTCGCCAGTACAAAGTCAGCCCGTAACTCAGGATGCTGGTCACGCACAAAGCTATCTGCCGGCTCCTTACCGAGATTTCCCTCGAAACCATGGATCGCAATATTCATTGCAGCCAATCGCCAGGTCGTGGGGTTAGACTCCTGACCATAGATGGAAACATCACCTAGCCTACCGCCATGGGCCTCTATGAACTTCTCGGACTGTACAAACATACCGCCAGACCCACAGCATGGGTCGTAGACCTTGCCATGGTGAGGGTTGAGCACCGCTACTAGGGTTTTGACTATGCTGCCGGGCGTATAGAACTGGCCCGCATTCTTACCCTCAGCGCGGGCAAATTGACCAAGAAAGTACTCATACACCTGTCCCAGCAGATCACGCGCCTTGCCAATCTCCGAGCCGAAACCAATAGTTGAGATGAGGTCGACCAACTCACCCAATTTTCCGTCCGGCAACTCAACACGGGCAAAGCGCTTGTCTAGCATGTTTTTTAGCTTGGGGTTTTCCACCTCGATAGCACTCAAGGCATCATCAATGCGCTTGCCGATATCTACCTGCTTCGCGGCAGCACGTATCGACTCCCAACGCGCCACCTCAGGCACCCAGAACACATTCACTTCTTTGTAGTAGTCGCGCTCCTCCAGCTCTTGAGCCAGTAGTTCAGCATCGTCGCTGTCCAGATAGTAATCGTCACTGGCGTCAGCAAAACGTCGCACCAACTCAGCACGGCGGCCAGCAAAACTATCCGAGATGTACTTGAGGAAGATCAGGCCAAGGACGATGTGCTTGTACTCAGCAGCATCCATGTTGGCGCGCATCTTATCCGCAGTAGCCCACAGCGTTTTTTGCAGATCCTGCAGGGTATTACTGGTTTGCGGAGCTGTGGCCTTGCGCCCAGGCTTCCTCTTTACCGACTCGGGCTCTGGGGTGAGAGGACTTTCGCTCGACGAAAAACGAGCACGTGCCTGATTGAGCGCTTCTTCAGCAAGACTGCTGGCGGTCTGGTCGGCACCCTTTTGAACCGTCATGGACTACTTCCTACATTCGACGCAGATGAATTGCGTGGTAAAAATTGAAAAACCCGACCATAGAGGTTCAGGCGAAGATTGCCCGCATGATAACGGGTCACCACACCTTTCGTCTGAGTTGTAACCACCAAGAGAACGCGTACAACCTCGCAAGGTAGTGAGTGCCCTGAATCGAGGTCAGTCCAGCGGGCTTGCGAGGCATCAAGAAAGCTCGTCGCGATTTAAACGGTATTCCAATTGGTATTTCAACCAAAAAAATCAAGCTGAAATTCACTCAACAAATCAACAGCCTACTTAGCCAATTCAACTTACCCCGGCCCACCACTTGATCAACTAAAGACGTCCACGGACGTCTTTTTTTGTGCCTGAAACCCAGCAAACACAATGTTTTTATGACCGCTTTGCGCTTTCTAGCGCTTTTTGAGTTCCAGACGCTTTGGTATTCCATTGGTATTCACTGCTGCCCAGCACCAGTCTTGGGAAAGCCCCCCTGCCCTTGTGAAGACGACGTTCTCCGAATTTATCTCCAGCAGAGGCCCAACCGGGATACAGCGCTAAAAAGGTACAGACGCAATTCACTCTGATG
>Ga0207713_1001956_pt1 | contig 15575 bp, 13 predicted proteins | sample KBSS64metaG_FD_184404 | JGI IMG/M metagenome (GOLD analysis project Ga0207713, IMG submission 184404) | Switchgrass rhizosphere microbial communities from Kellogg Biological Station, Michigan, USA - KBS S6-4 metaG (SPAdes) (version 2) | ecosystem: Host-associated > Plants > Roots > Rhizosphere >...
GTTACTGAAAGTACCAGATTGCTGCAGCAGCTTATCAACCAGGGTAGTTTTACCATGGTCAACGTGCGCGATGATGGCGATATTACGCAGATTTTCGATCACAACTTTGCCTCAGGCATTAGAAATAGCGCGTTATTGTACACGTATTAATCGAAGGACATAACAGGATCACAAAGAACTTTTACAAACAATGTAAAAAGTAATGGTTTGTGATCGCTTTCACGGAGCAAAAAAGGGAGCCACAACGAAAATTGCACCAATATGGTGCTCAAATCTCAGACTGAAGCACTACATTGGTGCAAACTATCCATCGTGGTGCAGCCCTTTTGCACTATAGTGCGCATGATAGCGCCTTTTTGGGGTAATTTAAAAGTTGGCACAGATTTCGCTTTAATCATTTCAGGGCAACAAGCCAATTCAATGACCAAATCCGGGAGAGTTAAGTATGTCCGCTGAACACGTTTTGACGATGCTGAATGAACACGAAGTGAAGTTTGTTGATCTGCGCTTCACTGACACCAAAGGTAAAGAACAGCACGTCACTATCCCTGCTCATCAGGTTACTGCTGACTTCTTCGAAGAAGGCAAAATGTTTGATGGCTCTTCAATCGGTGGCTGGAAAGGCATCAATGAATCCGACATGGTTCTGATGCCAGATGCGTCTACTGCTGTCATTGACCCATTCTTCGCAGATTCTACGCTGATCATTCGTTGCGACATTCTTGAGCCTGGCACCATGCAGGGTTATGACCGCGACCCACGCTCCATTTCCAAGCGTGCTGAAGACTACCTGCGTTCTACTGGCATCGCCGATACCGTACTGTTCGGGCCAGAACCAGAGTTCTTCCTGTTCGACGACGTTCGTTTCGGTAGCTCTATTTCCGGTTCTCACGTTGCTATCGATGATATCGAAGGCGCATGGAACAGCGGTACCAAATACGAAGGCGGCAACAAAGGCCACCGTCCTGCTGTTAAAGGCGGTTACTTCCCAGTTCCACCAGTTGACTCCGCACAAGACCTGCGTTCTGCAATGTGTCTGACTATGGAGCAAATGGGCCTGGTTGTTGAAGCTCACCACCATGAAGTGGCAACTGCTGGTCAGAACGAAGTGGCTACCCGCTTCAACACCATGACTAAAAAAGCAGATGAAATTCAGATCTACAAATATGTGGTTCACAACGTTGCTCATGCTTACGGCAAAACAGCGACCTTTATGCCAAAACCAATGTTTGGCGATAACGGTTCTGGTATGCACTGCCATATGTCCCTGGCTAAGAACGGTGTAAACCTGTTCGCTGGTGACAAATATGCGGGCCTGTCTGAGCAAGCGCTGTACTACATCGGCGGTGTTATCAAACACGCTAAAGCCATCAACGCCTTGGCTAACCCAACCACCAACTCCTACAAGCGTCTGGTCCCGGGTTACGAAGCTCCAGTCATGCTGGCTTACTCTGCCGCTAACCGTTCTGCTTCAATCCGTATCCCAGTTGTTGCGTCTCCGAAAGCACGTCGTATCGAAGTGCGTTTCCCAGATCCTGCGGCTAACCCGTACCTGTGCTTCGCAGCACTGTTGATGGCTGGTCTTGATGGTATCAAGAACAAAATCCATCCGGGCGAAGCAATGGACAAAAACCTTTACGACCTGCCGCCAGAAGAAGCGAAAGAGATCCCACAAGTTGCTGGCTCTCTGGAAGAAGCACTGAACTGCCTGAACGAAGACCGTGAGTTCCTGACTGCGGGTGGCGTGTTCACTGATGAAGCTATCGATGCTTACATCGCTCTGCGTATCGAAGAAAACGACCGTGTGCGCATGACTCCACACCCAGTCGAGTTTGAGCTGTACTACAGCGTTTAATGAGTAAGCCATTCCCGACTTAAGCCCATCGTTGATGGGCTTTTTTATCCACAAATAACCTGTTGCAGCAACGTTTTTTGCCGCCAGGAAACTATAATGCACCATCACAGTGCAAATTATCGGAGACTGCTGTATGGCAACCGGCACACTGCCCGATGCTGGGCAGATCCTGAATTCTTTAATCAACAGTATTTTACTGGTCGATGACGAGCTGGCGGTCCATTACGCCAACCCGGCGGCACAGCAACTTTTGGCGCAGAGTTCGCGCAAGCTGTACGGCACACCGCTACCAGAACTGTTGAGTTACTTTTCGCTAAATGTTGGCTTGATGCAGGAAAGCCTGACTGCAGGCCAGGGCTTTACTGATAACGAAGTCACACTGGTTATTGATAGCCGCTCTCATATTCTTTCCCTGACTGCACAACGTTTACCAGAAGGTTTCATCCTGATGGAAATGGCGCCGATGGATAACCAACGTCGTTTGAGTCAGGAGCAGTTACAGCAAGCGCAGCAAATTGCCGCTCGTGACTTAGTCCGTGGGCTGGCTCACGAGATTAAAAACCCCTTGGGCGGGTTACGCGGTGCGGCGCAGCTTCTGGCTAAAGCCTTACCTGACCCTTCGCTCACTGAATACACCAAGGTGATTATTGAGCAAGCCGACCGCTTACGTAATCTGGTCGACAGGCTGTTAGGCCCGCAACAACCAGGCATGCACGTCACAGAAAGTATTCATAAAGTCACCGAACGGGTGATGAAACTGGTGTCGATGGAGTTGCCAGCGAATGTCACTCTGATAAGAGATTACGACCCAAGCTTGCCTGAACTGGCGCACGACCCGGATCAAATTGAACAGATTTTACTGAATATTGTGCGTAACGCGCTTCAGGCGCTAGGCAGTGATGGTGGCGAAATAGTGTTACGTACGCGTACCGCTTTTCAGCTTACTCTGCATGGCACTCGCTATCGCCTGGCTGCACGTATTGATATTGAAGACAACGGTCCGGGTATTCCGGCCCATCTGCAGGACACACTATTCTACCCAATGGTGAGCGGACGTGAGGGAGGGACAGGTTTAGGTCTTTCTATTGCACGCAACTTGATCGATCAGCATTCGGGAAAAATCGAATTTAACAGTTGGCCAGGCCATACCGAGTTTTCGGTTTACCTGCCTATTCGTAAGTAGAGGTCTTTATGCAACGAGGGATAGTTTGGATCGTTGACGACGATAGCTCCATCCGTTGGGTGCTGGAACGCGCACTGACTGGAGCGGGTTTAAGCTGCACCACATTTGAGAGTGGCAATGGAGTTCTGAACGCTCTTGCAACCAAGACCCCGGACGTATTGTTATCTGATATCCGCATGCCCGGTATGGATGGCCTGGCGCTGCTAAAGCAGATTAAACAACGCCACCCGATGTTGCCGGTCATCATAATGACGGCTCATTCAGATCTTGAAGCTGCGGTGAGTGCTTATCAGCAAGGCGCTTTCGATTACCTGCCTAAACCTTTTGATATTGATGAAGCGGTAGCACTCGTTGAGCGCGCCATTAGTCACTATCAGGAACAGCAGCAACCGCGCAATGTACAGGTTAATGGGCCAACCACCGATATTATTGGTGAAGCGCCAGCTATGCAGGATGTGTTTCGAATTATTGGCCGCCTCTCCCGTTCATCAATAAGTGTGTTGATAAACGGCGAATCGGGTACCGGTAAGGAGTTAGTTGCACACGCTCTGCATCGACATAGCCCACGCGTGAAATCACCTTTTATTGCGCTGAACATGGCAGCAATCCCGAAGGATTTGATTGAGTCTGAGCTGTTTGGCCATGAGAAAGGCGCGTTTACCGGTGCTAATCAAATTCGCCAGGGCCGTTTTGAGCAGGCCGACGGCGGTACGCTGTTCCTCGATGAAATCGGTGATATGCCGCTGGATGTACAGACTCGATTATTGCGCGTGTTAGCCGATGGGCAGTTTTACCGCGTTGGTGGCTATGCGCCGGTGAAAGTTGATGTGCGAATTATTGCGGCGACGCACCAGAACCTTGAGTTACGCGTGCAGGAAGGAAAATTCCGTGAGGACTTATTCCATCGCCTGAACGTGATTCGTGTTCATCTGCCACCACTGCGCGAACGCCGTGAAGATATTCCGCGCCTGGCTCGTCACTTCTTGCAAGATGCGGCCAAAGAATTGGGTGTGGAAGCCAAGTTGCTGCATCCAGAAACGGAAAATGCTTTAACGCGTCTGGCCTGGCCCGGAAACGTGCGCCAATTGGAAAACACCTGTCGCTGGTTAACCGTCATGGCTGCTGGCCAGGAAGTGTTGATACAAGATTTGCCTGCCGAGTTATTCGAGACAACCATTCCCGATAGCCCGGCGCATTCTCAGTCAGACAGTTGGGCAACACTTCTGGCGCAATGGGCGGACCGCGCATTACGTTCCGGTCATCAGAATTTACTTTCTGAAGCACAGCCAGAAATGGAGCGCACCTTGCTAACAACCGCGCTGCGCCATACCCAAGGTCACAAGCAGGAAGCGGCTCGTTTACTTGGCTGGGGGCGAAATACCCTGACGCGTAAATTGAAAGAGTTGGGAATGGAGTAGCTTACAATTTATATCCTAAATAATTCGAGTTGTGGGTAGGCGGCAAGAGAACTAATCCCCAGGAGCTTACTTGAGTAAGTGACTGGGGTTAGTGAGCGCAGCCAACACCCCCACAACTTGAAGTATGAAGGATATTTATATAACGCGTGAGAACTGCTGCAGTCGCGCCTTCTGACGCAAGTAACTATCAAAACACATGCAGATATTACGGATTAGCAGGCGACCTTTTGCCGTCACCTGAATGTGTTTTCCGTCGATATCCACCAGCCCATCTTTCGCCAGTGGCGCCAGCAATTTCAGGTCTTCTGCGAAGTACTCTGCAAAATCCAAATCCCAAAGCTGCTCGATTTCCGCAAAGCTAAGCTGGAAATTACAGATAAGCGCCTTGATCACGTCACGGCGAATGCAGTCATCACGGGTTAACGCCAGGCCACGCCACAGCGCATCGCTCTGGCTATCTACCTGTTGATAATAGGTTTTAAGCTCTTTCTGGTTCTGCGCATAGCAATCGCCAATCATGCTGATGGCAGAAACGCCCATCCCAAGCAAATCTGTATCACCCTGCGTGGTATAGCCCTGGAAATTACGATGCAATTTCCCTTCACGCTGCGCGATCGCCAGTTCGTCATCTGGCCGGGCGAAGTGGTCCATACCAATAAACTGGTATCCTGCATGGGTCAGCGAGCTGATGGTTTCTTGCAGAATGTCGAGTTTTTGCTGAGCGCTGGGTAAGTCTGCATCTTTGATTTTACGTTGTGCGGCAAACAGAGTCGGTAAGTGCGCATAGTTAAAAACGCTTAACCGATGCGGGCTAAGTTCAGCAACACGCTTTAGCGTGAAGGCAAAACTTTCTGGCGTCTGTTTTGGTAGGCCGTAAATCAAATCGATATTGGTCGATGTGAAACCGAGTTCACGGGCACGCTGAATCAGCGCGAAGATAAACTCTTCATCCTGCTCACGATTAACCAGGCGCTGCACTTCTTTGTTGAAGTCTTGCACGCCCATACTCAGGCGGGTAAACCCTTCCTGACGCAAATGGTCGAGCACATCGAGTTCAATTTCACGCGGATCAATTTCAATAGAAAGTTCAGCATCTTCGTTGAAACTGAAATGACCCCGTAGAAGCCCCATCAGACGGCTTATCTGCGCTTTACTGAGGTAAGTTGGAGTCCCACCGCCCCAATGCAACTGACTGACGTGACGGCCTTTAAAGAGCGGCGCACGGTGGGCTATCTCTTGTTCAAGTGCATCAAGGTATTGATCGGCCTTATGCGTCTGACGAGTGACGATTTTATTGCAGCCACAGAAGTAGCAAAGCTTGTGGCAGAACGGGATATGGATATACAACGACAGCGGGCGCTCAGGATAACGAGCAACCGCTTCAAGAAATGCCGCCTCACCGAAGCCTTCTGAGAACTCCAGCGCGGTAGGATAAGAGGTATAACGCGGCCCTGAATAATTATATTTCTGGATCAGGGCCAGATCCCAATCGATTAACTGCTCAGACATACTCACTTCCTCCGGTGATGCCGCATTCGTTGACGGCGCAACGATTTTTGCAATCGCGACAACCGCCGTAGTTTAACGAATAACCACAGCAGATAACACACCAGCGGAATAACCACGATAAGAACAGGTAATCCCATTGAGGTAGACCGTTAGTCGGTGCCTTTGAGCAGACGCATCAAATCATCGCCTTTCTCTTTTTCTTCTTCATCTTCGTCATCTTCATAGGCGATGCCGAGTTCTGCCATCAGCGCATCAATGCGATCAAGCTTAGCGTTAACCCAAGCCTGCTCTTCTGCGTTGAGTGTTTCACCTTCTTCAAGACGCTCTAACAGCGCATCCAGGCGCTCATCGTTCTCCAGCAAATCCAGTTCTGCCTGTGGTGTTAGCATAGGTTTCTCGACTTTAGGTTTGTGCTGTTTAGGTTTTTTGACCTGGGCTTCAGTTACGCCCAGGGCGATTGGTTTTTTGCTGCCAATGCGCGGATCTTTAGCCTGCGAGCTGCCACTTCCACTTTTTTCCTGGGTGCCGCCAGTTGCGCGGCTACCCGCTGCATGTCCACTGTGTTTTTTATCACGTTTACGGTCACGAGCTTCGCGATCGATCTCTTCACGTGTTTTGCGACGAGTTTTTGAAGGTTTAGAGCCAGGTGCTGCTGAGTTTTGTTGCTTCATAATAAATTATCTTGAGCCATTTTTATTCAGTATAGAATTGCGGCGGAATCTAGCAGAAAGCAAGCAAAGAAAAAAGGCGGCAGGTTAACCTGTCGTCTTTTTCTTGTCTTTGGACCCTTCATAGGTCAAACAATCCCTGTTTGCACTCGACGCCCTGTCTTTCCCTTGCAAACAACTTCCGTGTAAATCCTTGTCCTTTTTAAACGTCTCCAGACGTTGCCTCCTGGCATTTCCTTGGTTCTTCGCCATCCTGACGATCCTGAACCCTCATCCTGAGTTGCTATCCTTTGTGGCTATCCTTTGCCTGTGCCGCTTACTTTACTCTTAGCCTTTGATTCTACAAGACGACTATTTGGGTTAAGTCATTAATGTAATCCATCGAAAAAATCTAATACATTGTTATATATGTTCTTTTAATTATGTCTGCATCTAACAACACTGCGTTATCTGTCATTACGAATGGTCAATGTCTTACAAACCACGGGCGTATTTCTGTAATCCTGTAAGCCTTGCCGAGAAACACGGCGTTTTCTCCCCGTTCAGGTATAATCCCCCACAATGCTCATCCTGAGGGAGACAACCGTTTTGAAAAACTGGAATTACCAGCTGACCCACTTCGTGCTTAGCGCACCGGACATTCGCCATTTACCTTCTGATACCGGTATTGAGGTTGCTTTCGCAGGCCGCTCCAACGCAGGGAAATCCAGCGCATTAAATACGCTGACCAACCAGAAAGCCCTGGCGCGTACCAGTAAAACGCCTGGCCGTACGCAGCTCATCAACCTGTTTGAAGTGGCTGAAGGCTTACGTGTGGTGGATTTACCGGGCTATGGCTACGCGGAAGTACCGGAAGAAGTAAAACTGAAATGGCAGCGCGCGCTTGGCGAGTATCTGCAAAAACGTAATAGCCTGAAGGGGTTAGTCGTGCTGATGGATATCCGTCATCCACTGAAAGACCTTGATCAGCAAATGATTAACTGGGCGGTTGCGAGCAACATTCCAGTGATGCTGCTGTTAACCAAGGCTGACAAGCTGGCATCTGGTGCTCGTAAAGCACAGTTAAAGATGGTTCGCGAAGCGGTGGTAGATTTTGGCGGTGATATTCAGGTAGAAGCGTTTTCGTCACTGAAAAAGATCGGTGTCGATGTACTGCGTCATAAGCTTGATGGTTGGTATAACGATATCCCACCAGCAACCGAAGAAGATGATGTAGAAGACGACGACGAAACAGCTGGCGAATAAAAAGAGGCATGGGTTCGCCCGTGCTTTTCCTTATTTTTCTGACTTGCGCGCAATAAAAAACGCCCCAGTCATTACTGACTGGGGCGGCTAAAATATTCAGCCAAATCCGATTACGTGAAGTAAAAGGTCTGAAAGATAGAACATCTTACCTCTGTACCCTACGCAAATAACTCTACTCCTTTTTATTCGGTTGAAAAAGCATTTTTTGTAGTTTTTTTTCACCCTTTACACTCCGATATTGAAGCGTCATCACAAAAAGCTATGAGTTATGTTGCTTAGTTACATAAATCGCTTTATTTAGTGAGCTTCATCCCAATTTACACCACTTCCGACTTCCACCAGCAAGGGCACATCTAGCGTCATACTACCTTCCATCAGTTCGTGGATTTTCTTCGATACCGCTTCCAGATCGTCCTGATGAACTTCAAACACCAATTCATCGTGTACCTGCATGATCATTTTTACACGTGGCTTTTCTGCTTCCAGCCAGGCATCAACGGCAATCATGGCGCGTTTGATAATGTCTGCAGCGGTCCCCTGCATTGGGGCGTTGATTGCCGCGCGTTCTGCACCGGCACGACGAGCAGCATTGCTGGAATTGATGTCCGGTAAATACAAGCGGCGGCCATCCAACGTTTCGACATAGCCTTTATCTTTCGCCTGAGTACGGGTGCGTTCCATATACTCCAGCACACCCGGGTAGCGTTCGAAATAAAGATCCATATATTTCTGCGACTCTTTACGTGGAATGTTGAGTTGGCGTGACAAACCAAACGCACTCATACCGTAAATCAGGCCAAAGTTGATGGCCTTAGCGCTGCGGCGCTGTTCACCTGAAACGCTATCCAATGGCAGCCCAAATACTTCTGCCGCTGTCGCCCGGTGAATATCTTTACCTTCCGCAAATGCAGTAAGCAGCCCTTTATCGCGGGAAAGATGCGCCATAATACGCAGTTCGATTTGCGAGTAGTCGGCAGAAACAATCAGATAATCTTTTGGCGCAATAAAGGCCTGGCGAATACGTCGACCTTCTTCATTACGCACCGGAATATTTTGCAGATTCGGCTCTGTAGAAGAAAGACGACCGGTCGCCGCAACTGCCTGATGATAAGAGGTGTGTACACGCCCGGTTTTCGGGTTAATCATCAGTGGCAGCTTATCGGTGTAAGTCGATTTCAGTTTTGCCAGGCCACGATGCTCAAGAATAACTTTAGGCAGTGGGTAATCCAAAGCCAGCTCTTCCAGCACTTCTTCAGAAGTCGAGGGTGCACCACCAGGGGTTTTCTTCAGCGGCTTAATCCCCTGCTTTTCAAAAAGAATAGTTTGCAGCTGCTTTGGAGAAGAGAGGTTAAAGGCTTCACCTGCGATGTCATGAGCAGTGATTTCCAGCTCCGCAAGGCGTTTGGTGAGCTGCTCAGAATGCGTATGCAACACGGCTGGGTCGATTTTCACGCCATTACGTTCAATACGCGACAGCACAGGAACCAATGGCATTTCAATATTTTTAAAGACGCTGAGTGGCCCTTCCCGCTTTTCGAGTTGCGGCCACATCTTCAGGTGCAACTGCAGAGTAACATCCGCATCTTCTGCGGCGTAACGCCCTGCCTGTTCCAGATCTATTTGGTTAAAGGTCAGCTGCTTTTTACCCTTGCCGGCAATTTCTTCAAAAGTGATGGCTGTGTGCTTCAACCAGCGAGAAGACAAGCTGTCCATATCATGACGGCCCGCGACGCTATCAAGAATGTAGGACTCGAGCATGGTATCGAAGGCAATGCCACGTAGTTCGATATCATAGTTTTGCATGATGCCACGGTCATACTTGAGGTTCTGCCCAACTTTAAGAACGCTTTCGTCCTCAAGCAATGGCTTCAGCAGTTCAAGGGCGCGTTCACGTGGGATCTGCTCCGGTGCACCAATATAGTCATGCGCAACGGGGATGTAGCAGGCAACTCCGGGTTCAGTAGCAAATGAGAGACCTACCAGGTTCGCACTGACGTTATCTAAACTGTCGGTTTCCGTATCAAACGCAATAACCGGCGCTTTCTTCAGGCGGGTAATCCACTCTTCAAGCATGCTTTCTTCAAAAATGGTGACGTAGTTTTCATATGAGAGTGCGTTTGCTGGCTCTTCCGGTTCAACTTCGGCTTCAATCTCTATCGTTTTCGTGGATTGTGCAGCAGGCTTTGCCCCCTTGACTTGCATCCACTTGCCGGCTTCAACATCTGTAATCCAGCGTTTAAATTCATATCGTTTGAACAAATCGAGAAGCTCTTCATCTGCTGGCTGCTGGACTTCTAACTGTTCACAGCCCAGCTCAAGCTCCACATCTGTTTTGATGGTAGCCAGTTGATAGGAGAGGTAAGCAAGGTCTTTGCTTTGCTCAAGCTTCGCCGCCATGGTCTTCGCACCACGGAACGTCAATTCTGCAATTTTCTCAGGGTTGGCATACAGCGTATCCAGGCCACCTAAACCTTGTAGTAGTGCCTGAGCTGTTTTCTCGCCAACACCCGGCACACCAGGAATGTTATCTGATGAATCGCCCATCAGTGCCAGGAAATCAATGATCAGTTCTGGGGGGACGCCATATTTGGTACGGACTTCATCCGGTCCAAGAATGGTATTCGTCATGGTGTTGATAAGCGTGACGCCCGGCGTAACCAGCTGCGCCATATCTTTATCACCGGTACTAATCAGCACTGGGCGACCAACGCGTTCCGCCTCAAGTGCCAAAGTACCAATCACGTCATCGGCTTCCACGCCTGAAACAGCCAGCAGCGGCAAGCCCATAGCTTTAACCATTGCATGGAGTGGCTCAATTTGAGCTCGCAGATCGTCCGGCATTGGTGGGCGGTGAGATTTGTAATGCTCAAACAACTCGTCACGGAAGGTTTTGCCTTTAGCATCAAAAACCACTGCTGCGTGGGTCGGTTGATACTGCAACAACAGACTGCGCAGCATATTAAGCACACCGTACATTGCCCCGGTCGGTTCACCTTTGCTATTGGTCAGCGGTGGAAAGGCGTGATAGGCACGATAGAGATAAGATGAGCCATCAACGAGGATAAGTGGGTTTTGCGCGATCTGAACCATAATGTTCCGTTCCGTGACTGGTTTTAGTTTATGGCTAAAGGATGCCATAGCCTGGCTGAAAACATGAACTTTTGAGGAAGATAAGGTGAAAAGTTTTGTTGATCTTCGAGATCGCCCTCAAGATCAATATTGTGGATAAGTTTGTGCATAATTCTTTAAGCAATTGATTGCATAGCTCATTGGAAATTTCATATGCAATAAATATCTATATTTATCATTGAGTTGAATTTTAATCATTCTCTCAGGTGACATTTATTGCATGATCGATAAATGTGGATATAAAAATTAATTATGTTATAGACCGATAATATTAAAAACCCATGGTCACGCGTTTTTGAATTCGCTTTATTCGTTTCCTCAATCGGGATAGTTTTCTGATAAAATTCACCACCTATTATTCTACCCTCTGCTCCAAACCCCATCTAACCAGCTGAAAAATTTACTTATGTCGAGATTATTCGCCGCAATGACATTGATTCTGAGTGTCGCTCTTACCATTCTGGTCACTATAGCCTGCTCGGTACCCATTATTATCGCTGGCATCATTAAGCTGCTATTACCCATTCCCTTCATCTGGCGTTCAATCTCGGTATTTGCTGATTTTATGATGTACTGCTGGTGCGAGAGTTTGGCTTTCCTGCTCAAGCTGAATCCGCATTTGAAATGGGATGTGGAAGGGCTGGACGATCTTAGTAAAAAGAATTGGTATTTACTGATTTGTAATCACAGAAGCTGGGCAGATATCGTCATTTTGTGCGTACTGTTTCGTAAACATATCCCGATGAATAAATACTTTTTAAAGCAACAACTCGCCTGGGTGCCATTTATGGGATCGGCATGTTGGGCTTTGGATATGCCTTTTATGAAACGTTATTCGCGTGGCTATTTACTCCGCCACCCGGAACGGCGCGGTAAAGACGTGGAAACAACCCGCCGTTCTTGCGAAAAATTCCGCTCTCATCCAACGACGATTGTGAACTTTATCGAAGGCTCAAGATTTACTAAAGAGAAGCGTTTAGAAACACGATCGGCTTTTCAAAACCTGCTTCCGCCGAAAGCTGCAGGTATCGCAATGGCGCTCAATGTATTAGGGAAACAGTTCGACAAGCTGCTCAATGTGACGCTCTGCTATCCTGAAAACGCGCAGAGCCCGTTCTACGATATGTTAACCGGCAAAATGACACGGATCGTAGTGAGAGTTTCGCTTGTGCCGATTGCAAAGGATCTGCATGGAGACTATGTGAATGACAAAGGATTTAAACGACGCTTTCAACAATGGTTGAATGCGGTGTGGCATGAGAAAGACGCTTTACTTACGAGTATCAAACAATAGAAGAAAGCCGGTCAATGACCGGCTTTTTTAATTACTTTTTCTCGACCAGGAACTTGGCCACATCAGCATACTGTTGGACGAATACGTCCATATTGCTGGTGTCCATTCCTTGTGGATTCAGTTGGTATTTACCATTCACGAAAATAGCCGGGACACCCTGCAATTGCAGATCGGCCGCAGCTTTCTCTTGTTGAGCAACCAAGGATTTCACTACAAAACTGTTCCATGCCGCATCGTACTCTTCTGCTTTCACACCTGCATTAATGAAGACATTACGAATATCAGCAACATTCTGAACTGTTTGAGTTTTCTGAACAGCTTCAAACATTGGAGCGGTGATTTTATCTTCCACGCCCAGTGCCAATGCAACAGCCCATGCCTGAGTCAGATCCTTGCCCAATGGGCCAAGGAACTCAACATGGTATTTGGTCATTTTGGTGCCTTCTGGCAGTTTTTTCTTCACGGTATCAGAAACATGAAGCACTTCTTCAAACTGGTAGCAGTGCGGGCAGTAGAAAGAGAAGAACTCTAAAACCTGTGGCTCACCAGCAACAGGTTTTTCCAGAGTCACGAACTCTTTGCCGTCAGTAAACTGCGCTGCAGACACGCTAAATGCCAGGATCATCCCCGCCAGCGCCAGCCAAATCTTTTTCATCATCAAATCTCTCCTGAATAAATACTGATTAATACATTGGCGTTAATGTTAGTGGTGGTTCACGTAGAACCCGAACCTGCTCTGTAAAAGTCGCAGTTTGTGTTCTCCAGTAATCTTCGTCGGTAAGCCACGGAAAATTTCTGGGGAAGGCAGGGTCATCCCAGCGTCGAATTATCCACGCGAGATAATAAACCATACGCATTGCTCGTAAAGGTTCTATGAGTGCAATTTCGTCTGATTCAAAGGGGGTAAACTCTTCATATGCTTCGACAATCATTTCCAGCTGCATTCTCTGCTCGGCTTTGTCACCATTCAGAAGCATCCAGATATCCTGAATTGCCGGGCCATTACGTGCATCGTCCAGATCGACAAACAATGGGCCATCGCGCCAGAGAATATTCCCCGGATGGCAGTCGCCATGTAATCGTAGTGCCTGGAAATCTTCATGCCAGTGGAGTTTCACTTCCGCGATTAGCGCATCAGTTGCTTTGAGAAAGTTTTTCTTGAGAGCTGCTGGAATCAGATTTGTATGCTCAAACAGTTCACGTGGCTCAAACAAATACTCATTTAAGCCAATATCAGGACGAGCGGAAAATTGCTTACGACGCCCGGTTTGATGAATACGGCCAAGGTAACGGCCCACCCACTCCATCTGATCAAGGTTATCTGTTTCGTATTGCCGCCCACCTAAACTAGGAAACACTGCGTACATAAAACCTTGGTGGCGTAGCAATGTTTGTCCGTTGAAATGCAATGGCGCCGCGACTGGAACCTCGTCTGCTTGCAGCTCAAGAGAAAACTGATGTTCTTCTTCTATTTGTTCTGGGGACCAGCGATGGGGGCGATAAAACTTCACCACATAACGTTTACGATCCTCGTCCTGAAACTGATAGACACGGTTCTCAAAACTGTTTAATGGCGTCAAGCCGGAATCCACCCGTATACCCTGTTCGAAAAGGGCATCCATGATGGTATCCGGATGTAGTGTTTGGAAATTGAAAGCGCTGTCTGTCATCCAGCCAACCAACTGTAAATGCGAATAGTTGAGGATAACATTTCGCAGCCATTTAGGTGGACTGGCTTACAAGCTTTTACTCTTTAATTACGCCGCGAGCACGCAGTAATGCTGTCTTAAAATCTTCTTCGTAGTCTTTCTGAATACCAGGAATAACAGCATCTTTCGAAGAATCACGCATTTTCAGATGATAGATAAGTACATCATCAGTGAGATCGGTTAATTCACCGGTATAACCTGACTCTTTGCTGAGTTTCTGCAAAAATTGAATCAAGTTGAGATCCGGCTCTTTCTGCCATGCGGGCTGAAGTAGCTCGAGCAGTTCGTTAAGGCGTTTACATTTCATGATTGTGCTCCATTCACATGAGAGATGTCACACGTTAGCAGGCTCAAACCCACATTAAAAGAGGCGATATAGGTGAGATGTTTAACAGAAGTTACTGGTGTGGTGTTGGCCGGTGGAAGAGCAACAAGGATGGGCGGTCAGGATAAGGGACTCATAAACCTTAATGGTCGCCCACTGTTTGAACACGTCATGAGTAAGCTAGCGCCTCAGGTGGGTAATGTGGTGATCAGTGCTAACAGAAATATTGAAATATATCAGTCTTTTGGGGTTAATGTCCTAAGTGATACGCTCCCTGATTATCCAGGGCCGCTGGCTGGAATCTTGTCTGCAATGCAGCATCTGATTAGTGAGTGGTTTCTGTTCTGTCCTTGCGATACGCCTAATATCCCGGACAATCTGGCATACAAATTGTGGATGCAAAAAGGTGAATCCAATGCAGTATGGGTGAACGATGGCGAGCGAGACCATCCAACCATTGCGCTTATACACCGTAAGTTAGTCACAGATCTTGAGCGATATTTGGCTGCTGGCGAGCGCAGAGTGATGATTTTTCTGCGTGAAGTCGGAGGGAAACCCATACTGTTTGCGAATCAGATACAAAAATTTATCAACGTAAATACGCCTGAAGATCTCATGCTATGGGAGAAACAATAGATGCTGCCATTGTTAGCGTTTGCAGCTTGTAGTGGGACGGGAAAAACGACGCTGTTGAAGCGGGTGATTCCTTTACTGAACGAACGAGGCATTCGTCCTGGGCTTATTAAGCATACGCATCACGATATGGATGTAGATAAACCGGGGAAAGATAGCTACGAGCTACGCAAAGCAGGAGCGGCACAAACCATCGTCGCCAGCCAAAAACGCTGGGCTCTCATGACGGAAACACCGGACGAAAATGAGTTAGATCTTTACTACCTCGCCAGCCGAATGGATGAGTCATCCCTGGATGTGATATTGGTCGAGGGTTTTAAGTACGAATCCGTGCCTAAGATTTTGCTCTTTCGAGAGGGTGCCTCCCTAAATACTGACGATTTGGTGATCGATAACCATGTCATTGCCATCGCCAGTGACATAAACCTGAACACATCACTCCCCTTTATGGATATCAATTACCCTGAACAAGTCGCTGATTTCATTGTTAATTGGTTGAAAAAATAGAAATTTCAGCAAGTGAGGGAGAAGGTTCCAGGGGAAATCTATAAATTACAGACAGCAAAAAGCCCTGTACGTCAGTACAGGGCTTTCTACTTATTTGGAG
>Ga0207713_1001959_pt1 | contig 15555 bp, 14 predicted proteins | sample KBSS64metaG_FD_184404 | JGI IMG/M metagenome (GOLD analysis project Ga0207713, IMG submission 184404) | Switchgrass rhizosphere microbial communities from Kellogg Biological Station, Michigan, USA - KBS S6-4 metaG (SPAdes) (version 2) | ecosystem: Host-associated > Plants > Roots > Rhizosphere >...
GAGTCCGGAGATAGGCGATGTTTAAGCGCATGTTTCCAAGTTGATCGTCAGACGTGTCCTAGAGCTGTCGGCGGATGATCAACCGAACGCGCAAGAAAAAGCCCGACACGACGGTCGGGCTTTTCTTCGGCTCGGGAAGCGTGGGCTTAGCCCAGATGTTCCTGATCCTGGATGATCGCGTTGTCGAGGGCTTCGAGCAGCGCCTTGCGCACTTTTAGCTTGGTGTTCTTGTGCGCGTTCATGTTGATCTTCTTCAACTGACGCGCCGCGGCCAGGGCTGCGCCTTGCAGCTCTTCGGCAGCCACCACCTTGTCGAGGAAACCGGCATCCACCGCGCTTTTCGGATCAAACATCTCGCCGTTGATCACCGAACGGTGGAACGCCGAACGACGCAGACGATCACGCGCCAGCTCGATGCCGGCGTGGTGCATGGTCATGCCGATTTGCACTTCGTTCAGACCGATGCTGAACGGGCCGTCGACGCCGATGCGGTAGTCGGCGGACAGCAGCAGGAATGCACCTTTGGCCACGGCGTGACCAGGGCAGGCAACGATCACCGGGAACGGGTGGGAGAGCAGGCGACGGGCGAGTGTCGAACCCGCAGTCACCAGCGCCACGGCTTCTTTCGGGCCGGCGGTCATCACCTTCAAGTCATAGCCGCCCGACAGAATCCCCGGCTGACCGGTAATGATCACGATGGCACGATCAGTCTTCGCCTGATCCAGCGCCGCGTTGAACGCCGCGATCACGTCCGGGGAAATGGCATTGACCTTGCCGTTGTTCAAGGTCAGGGTCGCGATACCGTCTTCGAGGTGGTAGGCAATCAACTCACTCATGACGCTATTCCTTGTAAGAAAGATGGGCAGACGTTACCCACCACCGTAGGCCAGGTAAAGCGCTGTGACTGACTCGCCGGTCACCGTTTCCGGCTGCGCCCGGCGTAGCACACCGTTCTGCTTCTATATAGAAGGGCGGCCGTCACCAGAGATTGGCCGGTTTGCCATCGCCCAAGGTGGGGCGAAACGCCTTTTTGTCTTAACCGCATGAAAATTCTGAAAAAAAGTTTGCCATCAGAAAAGCTTTCGACTACATTAGCGCGCCTCGACAGACAGAACATGTTTGAAGAGATACGGTGAAGTGTCCGAGTGGCTTAAGGAGCACGCCTGGAAAGTGTGTATACAGGAAACTGTATCGAGAGTTCGAATCTCTCCTTCACCGCCACATTCAGTAAACGCAAACCCCTGATTTTCTTAGAGAAAGTCGGGGGTTTGTGTTTTTTTGCATCTGGAAAATGCTCATATGGGACCGATATGGGGCTGGGCGGTAATTTCTGAGGTTATATCGAGATGCCTTGGTAATAGCTCCTAAGCTGTTCAAATCTTGCTGAAGGCGAACAGACGGCAGGCAGAGATCGACCATAGTCAGACTGTGTCTAGCTGCTAACGACAAAAAGTAAACGCTTGGTTGGCAAAGAACGAATGGGTATGTTCGACCCAGTTCATATCTCTATCTCAATGCCTTCAGGGTTTGCGCGTGATTGGAGTGGTGTGTGCTCTTACCGTTTCGCGTCGGAATTAAAGAGTCGACGATAGGTTTTGAACGCACAGAGGGAAAACGTGAGAACAGTCTACAATCTGCTGCATGGGTATTGGCCTATGTCGATACCCGAAGCGAGGAGCGTAAATTTTCTTGCGCTCTTCTTCAGTGGGATTGATAAATAGAAGGGACACTTGGCGTGCACCGGTGTCGAATGTATAGGTTAACAGCGCTAAGGAGGTTTACGTGGCGAAGAATTTTTTGGATCTGAACACAAGTCCAGATCTGTTGCTTGCGCTCAAAGGGGCCGCGCATCACAAGCAGACGGCTGAGGAAGTATTAGAGCAGCGTGTATCGTTCGTTTACGGGTCTGTAGGCTCGAAGAACGGCGTCACCCGCGAACAGGTCCGCAAGTTGATCCTTGAGCAGGAAGGGGTACAAGGGGCGAAGCGTTGATTCTGTTCGAGCTGTGTGGAGGTACGGAGCAGCACCCAGTTTATCAAGAGCTAGAAGTCTCCAATGGCAATCGTCAGTACGATTTCTTGAAGTCCATAGTGGGCGCGGCATTGGCTACGCAGCGCCCTTTCTTGTCGACCCACATCATCAAGGCGTTAAATTTTCATGCGATTACTTGCCTGCATACGAATGCCGGCGAGTACCGTCCTTGCCAAGTCTATGTAGGCAACCATACGCCGCCCGACCACTATCGTGTCGAAGCGCTCATGGATGACCTTGTAAATATGGTGAACAGGAGTTGGGAGCAAGCAGATCCAGTGGCGCTGTCGGCTTACGTGCTTTGGCGACTGAACCACATCCACCCCTTCATCAACGGTAACGGACGGACTGCTAGAGCAGCTTGCTATTTCGTGCTTTGCGTGAAGTCGGGTAGCTGGCTACCAGGAACTACAATCCTTCCCGAATTGATTTGTCGCGACCGAGATGAATACGTCGTTGCTCTCCAGCGAGTAGACGAGTCTTTGACCCAAGGTCCGGTAGACCTAAGTCCACTGCATGAACTGTTGTCCAGGCTCATCACTGAGCAACTCAGTACACAGCAGCCTCCCGCTGAGAGTCCTTAGGATTTATCTTCATAATGCCTTGTATTATCAGGTGTGAGCCTCTTCTCTCCTAGCAGGGGAGCTAAGGCCCTCCATTTCTATAGTTTCAGCGCAATTTGAAGAATTCCAACGACATCTGGACCATCCTCATTGATCCATGTCCCGTAGTGCTGCCGGATCATATTTCCATTCGTATGCCCCATCTGCTCAGCGATCCAGTCAATCGAAGCAACGCCTGTAGTCAGCAACTGACTGGCATATGCCTGCACTGACCTGGCCCCCGATAACGAACCCCGGCCGCGTTCAAGTGAGCCTTGAAAAAACGATCTCGCACAACGAAATCGCTCACATGCGGAAGCCCGCTTTTGGTGTTCAAAAAGACAAAGTGCAGCTTGTGCTGCCGCACCGTCTTGTTATCTCGCTCAACGATATCGACCGTTTGCGCTTTTTTGGCCGAGTTCATCGCATCAATCTTGCGCAGCGCATCCCACGCAGGCTCTAGGAGGCGTACCTTCCGAGTTGAGCGCCGAGTTTTAGTAACGCGGTAAGCCCCGCGTACCTTGGACCGACGAAACGTCACCGTTCCATTCTGCAGATCGACATCCTCCCAAGCCAGTGCGATAGTCTCCGAAACCCGTGGCCCTGCCCAAATCATGAACTGAATCATCAGCAGCTCTTGCACACGATGCGTTGGCGTCTCGAGAATCTGCTTGATCTCCGCCCTGGTAAACGGATCCGGAGCCTCAGGATCTGGCAAGCGCACAAACAACCCTTCAGTCGGATCATGCGCAACCTTCTTGCGAGTCCGGTAAAGCCGAAACACCTGCCGCACATTGCAGATAATGTCCCGAATGGTCTTGTTCTTCAGCCGCTTCGACAGCGTGTCTTGTACCCACTCCTGCAGATCCAGATGATCGATCTTGTCGACCTGAACCTTGCCCCACCTCGGCCTGACATGCACCTCAGCCTTGTTGGCGTAACCTCGATAAGACGTCGCAGCCACGCTGTTGCTTTTGATCTTCAACCACAGATCCAGGTAGTGGCCGAAGGTGTTTTCAACGAGGCTGGCCGAGTTGGGAAAGTGCCGGCTGTAGTCGAAGGTGCCCGCCTGAATCTCGTATTCGATGATGTTGACCAGGCGCGCTGCTTGCTCCCGGTTGGCCGCAGTATTTCCACCCGGCAGAAGCTCTCTGTGCCGCTTGCCATTAAAGCGAAAATAAACCCGTACTGAATTGCCACGGGCTTCTACCCCATGCGCCATATGCACCTCCTGTGCTATTCGAGTGTTGCTCGGTGATCCATAAATCGTGCGGTTGCGGCGTGTGCCTCACTCCTTCCGCAGCAACCAAAACACCCCAGCACTTCTTTTCCGCGCCTGAGGAACCCCGCTCCGAGCCTCCTCAACCCGAAGCCGATCCGCAGCTACCTGCCGCGCCTTGCTGCATTTGCGATGATTCCCATGCGCCCGCGACCTCCCGCACTGGTCGCAAATCCCGTTCAAATCCAGACACCAAGGGAAAGCTTTCCTTTTCTTCATAACGCCCCCCGACCAAAGCCGAAACGCCCAACCTGTAAGCTGAGATTTCGCCCAACAAAGCAGGGCACATCCAAGGGCTCTAGAACCGCTATTTGCATCGTTTTTCTCCTTTACACATCCCGGCACTACAGCGCCGGGTGATCCCTGAATTGCAGGTCGTTACGCTTGCTGGAAAATCCAGCAGCGCACCGTGGTGCTCCTTTTTGGCGTGCCATTAATGACGGCCTGCGACGCACGCACCGCGCTGTAAATCGCCTTGTTGGTCTCTAGCCATTTGTGGCTGCGGCTGTTCACCAGCAGACCGCGCAACGTCTTGAGATCCGCAAGGTTCTGCCGATGCTCGCTGGCCTTTTCGGCGAATTCGTTGAGGTTGATGGCGATGAGTTTTGGGTCGGTGCTGTGGTTGACCTGCGGGCCTTCACCCAGGCTTTCGAGGTATTCGTAGACTTCCCAGAATTCGGCAACCAGCGGGTGATCCGCACTGATCGCGGCTTGCCGTTCCAATGCCATGGTCATCAGCGCCTGCTGTGTCGTGGCGACGTGGTTGTCATCGAGCGGGCAAACCAGGCGCAGGCAGTCCACCAGGGCCATCAACTGGCTGTGGTTCTTGATGATCCGCTCCACGCGGATGTCCTTGAGCTTGCGCAGATGCTGTTCATGAACCTGCACACGTTCGGCAAACTTCGCCATTACCTGTGCTTCAGCACGCACGGCGAGCAGCAAGAAGTGGCTCAACTGTTCAACCGGGATCAGGTTTAGGTTGTCAGCCGCTGCACGGCTCTCGGTGGTGACTTCCGGGCGTGCAAAGTGCGATTTGATAATCCGGGTGAGGATCGCTTCCGACGCGCTGACATCGGCGTTCTGGCTGATCGCAATCGCACCCCGGAACGGCGGTTCGTAGGTCTCGTTACCGCTGGTCTTCATGCCCTTGGTACCGAGCGTGCCGCCGCCGTAGAAGTCTTTCAGCTCGTCCCAGTCGAAACCCTTGGCGTGCGCTTTATCCGGCTCGTTGCGGTCGCCCTCGATCAGCACAACCGGCATATTGGAAACTTGGCCCATGGCACGCTGCCGGCCGGCACGAGTCGATTTCGACGGATCAAAACCTTCATGCTCACGGCCCAGCAGTTTCCACAGGAAAGTGAGCAGCGTGGTCTTGCCGGCGCCGGCTTCACCGGTGACTTCAAGGAACGGAAAGGACTTGTACTGCGCGCGGATCTGCTCCGCGAAAAGCGAACCGAACCAGAACGCTAGGGCGACGATGCCCTTGGCGCCAAAGCAGAGCCACAGCATTGGTAGCCAGTCGGTGCGGTACTGCTTGCTGTCGCGCTGGATGTGCATGGCGATCGACTTCTGCAGCGTCTTCAGCCGCAGCTTGCCGAACTCGAAAAAGTCCTCCTTGTTCACCACGCTGACGATGCCACCCCGAACGGCCAAGTCGCCGAACACGTAGCAACTGTGCAGCTTGCTATAGCCGATGAAATCGATGGTCTCGACGGTTTTCAGGCCGAACAGCTGATCCTTCATGATCTTGTCGAGCTGCTGGCCGCTACCCGTAAAGACGGCGCCGGCGGCCATGCTGAGCAGGCGTTTCTTGAACTCGCTGGCGGCGGCGACCTGGCCACCGGTGAAAGTGTTCTTGACGCTGCCGCTGTCGTGCGGAAAGTCGACGCGGAAGTAGTACCAGGATTCGTCGGTGACTTCGTTGCGCTGGAAGTACAGCGCGCGCGGGTAGCAGTTGGCGATCTCTACTACGCCGCCACATTGGCGCAGTGCTTTTTGACGGCGCTGTTTTTCACTGAGTAGCTGGTCTTCGTGACTGGTGGACGTCTCCAGCGACTGCATAGCCTTGTTGAATTTCTCTAGGTCCATCTTGAACCAGTACAACCGGCTGTCGAAGCTGAAGTGAAATTCATGACGTTCTCGCCAGTCGTACATCAGGACGCCTTTCTCTGCCGCGCTTTCAGCAATCAGCAAGGATCCGTGATATCGCGCATTAGCCAGGTCCTTTTCGATCTGCTCGCTACGTTCGCTCTCGCTATCGATGAATGCCCAGCGCTGATGCAGATCGTTCCAATCGACCTTGCGGCTGTCCGACTGCGGGATCTGCGCGGCTTCGCACTCGTAACCCAGAGCGCGAGCCAGGCGCACCCAACGCTTGATGAATTTGTGCGCGCCGGGTTCGTTGTCCAGCGCCCAAATGAGCTTGGGTAACTTGCCGCCGCGCTGCCGTGCCAGTTCATTCAACGACTCTTCAGGGAAGAAGGCTGACGACATGGCCGACACCGCGGCAATGCGGTTATGTACCAGAGCGATCGCGTCGAAGATGCCCTCGACAATCCACAGTTCTTTGACGTCCAGCAGTTCGACGCATGGCGGGCACCACCAGTACCCACGCGGGCTGTCGCCGGGCTTGAACCGCGCCTTCATCTTGCTGAACCGGTGCGGCCGGTCGATCAGGCGTTCCCAGTAGCCACCTTTTTCCAGGGCGAAGCGCACCGTCGCGCTGCCGGCGTTCAGGTCCTCAGAAAAATAGGTTTCCTGCGTGTACCAGCCCTGGATAACCTCGTGACGAAAGCCCCGGGCAAACTCAAGGTAGGCCCGTGCCGTCGCCGATGGAAATTGCTCAGAGGAGGGGGCCCGCTTGCTCCAATCATTGAACAGGTCCTCGTAAATCTCCTTGAGGTGCCAGCGCTGAGCGCACTTGCTCTCGCGACCACAAATGATCAGCCACGGCTCGGAGTAGCGGGCGTACAACTCCTTTTGACCACAAGCCGGACATTTGCCGCCTCGCAGATAGTCGGTGCTCAAGCGACGCTTGAGCCCGTAGTCCCTGGCGAGGCGCTGCAACACATCGGCATGCAGCGCGCTGGTGAAGGTGTTCACCGACGATTCTTCGCCCAAATGCTGCAGGCTAAGACTGTGATCAGCTGCTGTTGCGCCGACATCGCAGGTATCGCCGCATACAAGGCTGCGCGCCGCTCGGTAATAGGAATAGAGCTGAATCGCTCATCATCCCAGTGCTTTTTAAATTGGGCGACCTGCAGCAGGCGTGTGTTATCCAGCAAGCGGCACGCTTCAATCCGGCCAGCGCCAGGAAATAACTCGTCGAGATTTAGAATTCGTTACGTTGGATTTCAGTTTTGATTTTCCGCGCTCCTGAGTAACGTTGCGCCCGCAATGCACTTAATGGAGTAGTGGGCATTTGGATCAAGATGAAAAAAAGAACATCCGCATGGAAAAGCCGAACAGCGAAATGTCCGAGTTAAATCAAGAAGAGCGGAATCTTCTTACACGTTACAGAGCGATGTCTGACCAAGATCGCGGGTACATTCCGCACTTTGTAGACGTGCTGACGAGTGCCAGCGCGCAGGCATAAACGACAATCAAGTAAACAATTCAATTGAAATGCATAAACAAAAAAGGAACCCGGCCCAGCGTCGGGTTTTTTGTCAGGCAACGGTGGAGGGCGCCCACAATCAGTACGCCCAGCCGTCCCTGAATCCCAAAAATGCAGAGTGCCGTAGCCGCTAGGTTGCAGCCTTAAGGATCACTCTCTTGGGGCGGGGAGAAACGGCTTTCACTACATCATCGATCACCGCCTTGCCCATCTCCGTCAGAAAGTGCGAAGCCCAGGCGTACCGGTCGGTTTCTTTCATGAAGGCAGCGTCTTCGGCGAGCGCTTTAGCCAGGCTCAATAGATCAGATGCCTGTTCCAGCGCCTCCTTGACAGGGACGCCAGCGCTGATCTGGAACAGCGGGATTTCACCGCAATAAATGAAGTGGGTGTGGCCGATGGTTTTTTCTTCGACTTCTTCGATCATTGGTCACCTCCACTGGCGGAAGGGATCAGACAGAAGACTGAAAGGAATCTATGAGGGTGGATCCGATTTTCAAGCGGGTTAACGGTGCGCATGGTCTAACTCCTTGACATGAGGAGCTGCCACGTTCGTTTCCAAGCGAATGGGTGGCAGCTATGCGTAGGTTGGAAACCGGGAGTCAAGGAGACCGGCACGCCCGAAGGCGTCCCACGCACAGCCGCCATAAAATACAAACTTCCGAGCGTAAAAATACGCTGGCGCTTGTGAAGGGCGCTGTTGCGTGACTCGACGGGTTTCCAAGCCCGATCACTGAATGTGCAGTGACGTCCTGAGAATATCCCGCCGAAAGAAAGGCCAACAAGGCGATGCTGGCTGAAAAACGCGATTTGCGTACTTCCTTACGCAACGCGCAGATTTTGCCTACAACTGCGACCTGAAGCCACCCAATATTTGATGACTAGCGCTGCTGTAGGCTCGATGAAGGGGATAAAGGGCTGGTTTAGGAAAGCGACTGTCAGGAGTGATGCTCAAACGGCAGGCGAAAAAAAACCACCTTTGCGGGGCGGTTTTTCCAGCAAGCCTCAGATTGCGGCTGAGGCTTAGTGCGTCTCACCGGAAGCACTGGCGTGGAGGTCATGGTATTGAGCTCTACCTATCCTTGCAACGTTATTTCTACCCCATCACGGGTAAAGCGTATGAAGTTATGGGCGATGATTTGCCAAAACGACAGACGAAAAAAAACCGCCTTTGCGGGGCGGTTTTTTTTTGAGCATCGGCTTGCGGCCAACGCTCGGTGTATCTCACGAGAGTACACTGGCGTGGACCCATCTTATAAATCTTTGCCACTGCTTGCAACGTCATTTTGTTCTCCTCGATAGAACGGGAGGGCCCCGAAAAAAGTGCCTTACACTGGACGGCGCTCCTTGAACAACTCTGACAGAAACAACAGTTTACAAAAGTGGTGGTTCCCTGCGCATAGAAAACTCACTGGAGGGCTTTTCCCTACTTTCGAGTTCGTGATTCTAGGTTAATATGCCGATGCTCAAACGCCAGCGATGCAATGAGGTTAGGTCGGTTTAATACCGATTTCATCCCCTCTGACACGGTTTTGCACCCGTGCCGGAATGATGGCTCGGAGGGTCGCCAACCGGCCACCTCATGAGAGTATGCTGGCGTATACTCCCGAAGGTATGCGTGATCCGGTAAGCGCACTGGAGGTTTGGCCCCCAACCTTGGAGGCCAAAACGTATGAAGCTGTTATTGCGTACGTTGAGCCTCGTATGGAGATTGTTGAAAGCGTTTCGCTTTTACGAGTTCCTGCGAGACCACTTTGACGACCTGAAGTAACGGTCGTTTGTGTGGGGAACCCGTGTCAGTTCCGACTGATGCGGGTTTTTTATTGCCTTCAATAAACTGTCAAAAATAATAATTCAATCAGTTGGTTCTCTGAGGCCAGTAGGGCATTTCGTCGGCTTCTGTAGGAATCATCCGGGGACTCTGAATATACTGGTTATGCGTACAGTATTGTTCGCATGGGAAACTTAATCAATGAAATCCTCAATCACCGTCACATCTGCCAAACCGTCAAAAGACCTGACTCACTGGCAGGCGATGCTCGCCGACAGATCCGCGCTTTTCGCTCGACCAGGCGCTCACCACAAAGCACTCCTGACCGGAGCTCGCACGCTGTACACAAACAAGGTGATTGATAGCGACGACCTGTGTGATTTGCTTGAGCTGGCCGATGGAGCGCTGGCCTTCGCGGTGGAATGGATGCTCGACGTCAATAGTGATGAGTAGGCGATGAACAGTCGCTTTGCTTCTGCAGTCCATTTTTCATTCGGGTTCGAATCATGAGTGTCACCATCCTTGGCCCGCTGTTGGCGGGCGGCGAAACGTTCCCGCTTTACTCGTTCCGGATCCCGGCGGGTTTTCCATCGCCAGCGGCCGACCACATCGAAAAACACATCTCCCTGGACGAGCTGTTCGATATCCGAGCGCCGCACGTCTACCTGGCCAAGATCGAGGGCGACAGCATGCAAGGTGCTGGAATCTTTTGCGGCGATCTGGTGATCGTCAATCGCAGCCTCAATGCCGAGTATGGTGACATTGTCATCGCCGGTCTCAACGCCGAACCTATCTGCAAACGCCTTCACCGTCGCGACAACGTTGTCATGCTGCTGTCGGCCAATAGCAAATACCCGCCGCGCTATGTAATGGAGGGTGACGAGCTAGTGATTTGGGGCGTAGTGACCTACAGCGTGCGCGACCATGGCCGGTCGTGATCAGGTTTTCGCCCTCATTGACTGCAACAGCTTCTACGCGAGCTGTGAGCGAGTCTTTCGCCCTGACCTTGCCAAGACGCCGATCGTCGTCCTGAGAAACAACGATGGCTGTGTCATCGCGCGCAGTTACGACGCTAAACCTTTCGTGAAAATGGGCGCACCGTACTTTCAAATCAAAGATGTATTGCGCCAGCACGGCGTTCAGGTGTTCAGCAGCAACTACGCGTTGTATGGCGATATGAGCGAGCGGGTGATGACGATCATCGAGTCCATGGTTCCCGCCGTTGAGGTGTACAGCATTGATGAGGCGTTCGCCGACCTCACCGGCATGCCGGGTGATCTGACCACCTTCGGCCGAACCATTCGAGCGGCAGTCTATAAAAGAACGGGTATCCCTGTTGGCGTAGGTATCGCACCAACCAAAACCTTGGCCAAACTCGCCAACCACACAGCCAAGCGTCTGCAAGCGCATACCGGCGGTGTGGTGGATATCTGCGATCCCGTTAAAAGGGATTGGGTGCTGCGTAACACCGATGTCGGTGAAGTTTGGGGCGTCGGGCGCCGGATGAAAGCTCACCTCGAGACCATGAACATCAAAACCGCGATGGATCTGGCCGAGGCGGATCCTTGGACGCTTCGACAGAAATTCAGCGTAGTGATCGAGAAAATCGCGCGTGAGCTCACTGGCACCTCGTGCCTGGAGCTCACCGAGGCCGAGCCAGCCAAGCAAGAGATCTGCAGTAGCCGCATGTTCGGCAAACGCCTGACCGCCATCGAGCCGATCAAGGAAGCGGTGGCCACCTATGTGGAAAGGGCAGCCGAAAAGCTGCGCGCGCAGAGTTCACTGTGCAAGAAAATCCGCGTAAGCATCCGCACGGGCATGTTCAACCCCGAGGAAGCGAAGTACGCCAATGGCGCGCTGGTTGAACTGCCATATCCGACCAACGATGTGCGGCTGCTGACCAAGGCGGCGGTGGAGGCGGTCAACCGTCTGTTTCGGCCTGGCTTCAAATACAGTAAGGCTGAGGTTTTGCTGATGGATCTGCGGCAGCCGGGTGAATTCACCGATGACCTGTTCGCCCAGTCCCAGCCAGTTACTGCAGAAAAGGTCATGGGGGTTTTGGACGAGATCAATCAGCGCTGGGGCAGGGGAACGCTTCGGACTGGGAGCGTGCCTGCCAAGGCTGATTGGTGGATGCGTCGAGAAAAGCTGAGTCGATGTTTTACGACAAAAATTGATAAACTTTGGATAGTAAAATGCAATTGACTATGCAATAACGTTGGTGTTTGCGTTGGTCTGTTATTCCTTGTCGGATGGGTTGCTAGGCCTGAACAGGAATTCATTTTTTAGGGAAAGAGGGGGTCGTTTTGTCTAATAATTATATGTATATGTTTGAATGTGATTACGGAGCTCGCGTAAAGGAGAAAACGTTTCTAAAAGATATTTTGCGCACTTTTGAGCCTGATTATGCTACTTCCATCGGTGCGGTGGCTAATAATAATCCCTACTGCCTTGAGTTTTCTATTCATGTGAATATTCAGAATGACCCAGCAAGGTTCGAAACATGGCTTCGGGATAATTATCCGGAGAAGATGAGGCGGCATAATGTTTTTTTAAATGATATCTATTTCTTTAATATAATCACGTTTCTTGATGAAGAAACTGTTGATTTGGCTTTGACCAGTGAGCCGAATTTTCTTTTTTTATGGCCGGAGAAGGAATTGTTGGAAAATAATAATCCTCAGTATAAGAAGATGAATAGAAATGAGTCGAAGGTTTTTATTAGTCATTCGTCTAAAGATAAAGAGCTGATCGTTGGTCCGTTGAATGCATATCTACAGTCCGAGGATATAGGGACGTGGCTTGATAGTTATGAGATCGACTACGGTGATAATATTTACTTAAAAGTAAATGAGGGTATTGAAAATGCGAAGATTGGTATTTTTATCTTGACGAATAATTTTTTTGATAGTGCTAGTGGTTGGCCGGTGGCGGAGTTTTCGACATTTTTTATGGATTTAATGAGGAGTAATAAAAAGGTATTAATGGTAAACGCTGGCGTAGATCAAGATAAAATTCATGCCATGATGAAAGCATATAAGTATCTAAGCTGGGATGACGGAAAAGGTTTGCCTGAGATTGCTAATGCTATTCGAAGAAAATTGAATTCGAACTGATCTCAAGATGGATGCGAATTGCACTAAACCCTCAACAGCTGCGGGTGCAATGGAATTCGCATACATGATTTAACTCATTTCTGTTCCCGAAACTGTTCTGCATATCGAAGGAGTTCTAGATTAATGCTATCAGCATCGGGTGAGAAGTGAGCGTCGCGGTGACAGTTTGGGCATAAGGCAACACAGTTCCAGACTCGATCACCCATCCGTACTCCCAAAATGTGATGGACATCTAGGAACCCTTTATAGGGGCTCTGAGTTTCACAACCCTTTCTTTCACAAGAATCTGATCGACCCAGCACTGCTTTTCTCACCTTTGTATCCCTGCGATATTCAGCTCGAAGCATCGAGCGACGAGCTGGCGCATCGCTACCGACCTCGTAATAGTGGAGTGGGATTTGGCAGTCGTTCATTGCATCATCATCGTTAACAAGTGGGAATGTCGTTTGGTTTACCAAATCAACGACTCCCGGCCAGGACCAGAGTACGTCGGCAACTTGGTGTGAGTTTTCCGTTCGCTCATCCATCAGCCAAATTGTCGGGCTGCTGCCGTTTTTGGAGTGATTTTTTGTGCGGTTACCCATCTGCCCACTATCGATAAGTTCTTGGCTAATTGTCGCTTGGCGGTCAAAAATACCCTTCAATTCGCTGCTTGGAACCAACGCCGCATGGACAATAAATGCTCCATCTCTTTGAAGGAACAGGTTGTGAGTTACAGCTTGTTCTTTATCGCGCTGCATAGTTTTAAGCAAGGTCGCGTCCCAGTCTTTGTCTATTAGGCGGGCGCGCATTTGGGCTGCTGAAAATTTCAATTCATCTTTAGTTCGTCTTCTCCAGCAGAGGCGGACTCGAATCCTTATTCGCGGGCCTTGAGGGGGGTGTCGCTGAAACGATTTGGCTTACCGCTGTACCTGACACATCACGATGGTCCTCAATGTCTCGGAAGCCACAACTCGTCAAAAATGGCTCGACGGCGTCTCTGGTTATTTTTTCAGAGTGAATGCTGTCGTCGCTTCGAAATTGGCGTTTCACTCATAATCTCCATTTTGTCGAGGGCATTGATTACTTTTGGCATTTTGCAAAAAAAATGTCTACAGGATTAGTTGGAAAGTGCTTTTCTCTGTCTATTTATTTGATTGGAACCATCCCGCGCTTAGGTCCGGCTGGTCTACTACAATGTCGAATTTCGGCACGGGAAAGAGGTAGTGGGCTGTTCTTGTGGGTTTCTGGTTCGACGACTATACGTTTCAGATGCAGCAACGATGGGAACCGATAGGCAACAAAATGGCTTGCAACGTTTCACGTGACTTCAGTTGGATAGGCCCAGAAGGGCATTCGCAGCACTTGAGCCTCGCTAAGCTGACCGGATCAAGCAATCTAATCGAGGCAATCCGAGCGCTGCCGCTTAGTGATCTGATGCTATAGGTTCGAGTGAGCGGCGGAGGTTGCCATAAAGAAGCTCTTTGGAACCTGCTTTGTGAGCCAACAAAAGGAGCTGCAGCGCGGGGCCTGCTTTGGGGCGGGCCTGCTATTGAAGGACTCAACGTGCTATGGCCTCAAAAACATTGCACTACCTTGGGTAATTATCTGCCACTGAGTATTGAAGACATCTTGCTCAGGGCCTCGGAAAAACTGCCTATTCCTTGGGCTGGTATTGATTTACGGTGGGGTAGTCATGAGATACTGATGGCATTCTAGTATCTATAGGGGTTGGCATTGAAAGGGTCTGAGGCGCTAAGTATTGCTAGTTCGATCGCAACGTTGACCGGCGTTTCGTTTACTTGGCTTGCAACAAAAGGGGGGTTTGAAAACGCCGGCGTTGATGAGATTGGCTTTAAAAGCATTTCAGCAATTATCGGGATGTTACTTGCGATCGGAGTTCTGTATTGGCTGATACAGCGTTTTTCTGTAGCACTGAAAAACGCAAAGCCTGAGAACCGTGTTTATTGCTGGACGTTCGGACTTGCTATCGGATTATGTTTAACAACTTTGCCTATGGTATTAATCTATGCTTTGGTGACGTTTGTCTGGAGTATTCACTACTGAAGAAAAGCACGGGCCATGCCGTGAATACGGATCGAGCGTGAGCGATGTAGGGCTCGCGCCCGTTTCTGGTTGACTAGTTTGTCATCCCAGTCCGCGTCGATTTGCGCTTGTTAGGTAAAGTCGTGAAGCTTTGGCCTCGAAGGCCAGATAAGGTATCGAACTAACCCCCTAATACCAAAATCAGCTTCACTGAGTTGAGGCTCCCCCAGCCTACCGAGCATCGGCTTTCCAAAGCAGCCCCATCCGGAAGACCGTTGGGAGGGCTATGTAGGCTCTAGCTATGTGGATTCAGCTGGCTTCTCCCCGGAAGCATTAGAGGGGCGCGTGCGGGCACCAGGCCTCTTTCACCACTGAGACTAAGCTTCCCTCCGACCCCAAGAAGTCTTTCAAGGCGATTTCCTCCCTGTCAGATGATGGGATGATGAATTTAAGTTAAATGCTATCGTTTTCGCAACCCTTCGAGGCAAGGGAGAACTGCCGGGCGCGTGGACGTGTATATTTAACTGATGGTCAGTAACGTTTCTGCAACCCACTCCGCCACATGCGTAACAACGGCGTTTCCGGCACCAAAAGCCTCTGCAAGGTTGGCCGCATCCAGTCCGAGGCAAAACCCATCATCCTCAGCCGCTCGCTGCCGCTCAGCCATCTGATTCCATCCGTTCGCGTGAGCGACGAGAGTGGTACAGCCCATAGCGATCTGTGAGTGGACTCTGTCGGCCAGTAGAGTATTGGCAGCCCAGGCATCCGCTGGGCGTGGTCAGTGCTGCGATTGAGACGCTGGAGGTATTGCGTCCACTGGCGCGGCGTCAGCCAGCAGCCTGATTTCCCATAGCGCATTACAATCCCCGCTTTATCCGTAGAAAAAAGGACTGTTCCCATGATCATCTCCACCACCCACGCCATCGAAGGCCGACAGATCACCGCGTACCTGGACATTGTCAGCGCGGAGTCGGTGCAGGGCGTCAACGTGATCCGTGACATGTTTGCCGGCATGCGCGATTTTTTCGGTGGGCGCTCGCAGACGCTGGAGCGTGCGTTGAAAGAAGCTCGGGTTCAGGCGACGGACGAGATCAAGGAGCGGGCGCGGGCGTTGCAGG